>Ga0256406_1001187_pt1 | contig 43095 bp, 33 predicted proteins | sample RumenRJG_03DNA_FD_185986 | JGI IMG/M metagenome (GOLD analysis project Ga0256406, IMG submission 185986) | Bovine rumen microbial communities from Lethbridge, Alberta, Canada - RJG_03 | ecosystem: Host-associated > Mammals > Digestive system > Stomach > Rumen | place: Canada: Alberta | collected... | reverse complement strand
AGGGGGTGTTATACGATCATATCTGTTAGGACATGGCAAAAAGCCAGTTTGAACAAGAGAAATCGCATTCTGGGCGGTTTTGACCGCAATGCCCTGAGACTATTAGTAAGGTTGCGGAATTGAGGGTTTACTGCGTTATTGTTTAATCGTTTTGCAAAGTTACATATTTGTTGCGATATGAAAGCAGGGAGTGTCGTTACAATACGATTACGTTGTTGTAGGGGCGGCCCTTGCATAAAAAATGTGGCGTCTCTGCCGTTATTCCCTTATATTTTGCTAACTTTGCACATTAATAATGTATAACGGATCATCTCGAATAAAAATAATAGCATCAGAATATGAATATTGAGAAAGAAATCAGTTCCTCGGCTATTGCTGCCGTGAAAGAGCTCTATGGTCAGGACGTACCCGAGAAGATGGTACAGCTGCAGAAGACGAAGCCCGGCTTCGAGGGTAACGTCACGCTCGTCGTCTTCCCCTTCCTGAAGATGTCGCACAAGAAGCCGCAGGACACGGCGCAGGAGATCGGTGAGAAGCTCGTCAACGACTGCAAGGCTGTGGCCGGATACAATGCCGTGGGCGGATTCCTCAACCTCGTCATCGCTCCCGAGGCATGGCTGGGACTGCTCGACGACATCGACAAGAACCCGCACTACGGTGAGAAGACCGCTACGAAGGACTCGCCGCTCATCATGGTGGAGTATTCTTCGCCTAACACGAACAAGCCACTGCACCTCGGCCACGTGCGTAACAACCTCCTCGGCTGGAGCCTCGCGAAGATCCTTGAGGCCAACGGCAACCGCGTGGTGAAGACGAATATCGTCAACGACCGTGGTATTCATATCATGAAGTCGATGCTCGCCTGGATCAAGTGGGGCAACGGCTGCACACCGGAGTCGACAGGCAAGAAAGGTGACCACCTCATCGGTGACTTCTATGTGCTCTTCGACAAACACTACAAAGAGGAGTGCGCTGAGCTTGAGAAGAAATATATCGCTGAAGGCATGTCCGAGGACGACGCCAAGAAGAAAGCTGAGCAGGAAGCTCCGCTCATCAAGGAGGCTCACCACATGCTCGTGAAATGGGAGGCTGGCGATAAGGAGATTCGCGACCTCTGGGCGAAGATGAACAGTTGGGTCTATGCCGGTTTCGACGAGACCTACAAAGCCCTTGGCGTGAGCTTCGACAAGATCTATTATGAGAGCAACACCTACCTTGAGGGTAAGCGCAAGGTCATGGAAGGTCTGAAGAAAGGTCTCTTCTATCAGAAAGAAGACGGCAGCATCTGGGCCGACCTCACGAAGGAAGGCCTCGATCAGAAGCTCCTCATCCGCTCCGACGGTACGACGGTCTATATGACTCAGGATATCGGTACGGCTGAGATGCGTTTCAACGATTATCCCATTGACAAGATGATCTATGTCGTCGGTAACGAGCAGAACTACCACTTCCAGGTGCTATCTATCCTCCTCGACCGTCTCGGCTTCAAGTGGGGCAAGGATCTTGTCCACTTCTCCTACGGTATGGTGGAGCTCCCGAATGGTAAGATGAAGAGCCGTGAGGGAACGGTCGTCGATGCCGATGACCTCATTGCCGCCATGATCAGTGACGCCCGCAAGACGAGTGAGGAGCACGGACAGTCGAAGGATTTCTCTGAGGCTGAGAAGCAGGAGATCGCGCGTATCGTGGGTCTCGGTGCGCTGAAATATTTCATTCTGAAGGTTGATGCCCGCAAGAACATGCTGTTCAATCCAGCAGAGTCTATCGACTTCAATGGCAATACAGGTCCCTTCATCCAGTACACATATGCACGTATCCAGTCGATCCTGAGGAAGAGTGAAAACAGCCTCTCCCCGGCCCTCCCCAGTAGGGGAGGGAGCAGCGATACCGAAGCTGCGGTTTCGTATGCACCGAACGAGAAAGAGGTGGAGCTCATCCAGAAGCTCGACGGCTTCAAGGTGGCTGTGGCTGACGCGGGACAGAACTACAACCCGGCTGGCATTGCCAACTATACATATGAACTCACGAAGCTCTTCAACCAGTTCTATCACGATTACAGCATCCTCTCCGCTGACACCGATGCAGAGAAGGCGTTCCGTCTGAAGCTCGCCCGCAACGTGGGCAAGACCATCAAGAACGCCATGGAACTGCTTGGCATCGAGGTTCCGGAAAGGATGTAAAGAAAAGCCTCTCCCCGGCCCTCCCCAAGCCTCTCCCCAACCCTCCCCAACCCTCCCCAGTAGGGGAGGGAGATGCCCACCAAAAGCGGAGATACATTAAGATATTATCTAAGGTTATGGAAACGAAAGACAAGGAGCTAGGTAAGGTACCTGGTACCGCTTCTCCCTCCCCTATTGGGGAGGGCTGGGGAGAGGCTTCAGGCGAGACTTCTTCGTCTTTTATCTTTGAAACAGCAGATGATTTTTCTTATGGCTTATTGAAACAGTATGCAAAGGAGAACCGTTTGTCCATGACTGAAGCTGAAGGTATCTTATGGAGGATGATTAGAGGGAAAAGTCTTGGTTTCAAATTCAGACGGCAGCATATTATTGATAATTATATTGCAGACTTTGTAGATCTTCACCATAAATTAATTATCGAATTAGATGGGAAATATCATTTCATAGGACATCAGCCTATTTCAGATGCTGTCAGAACGACTTCCCTTAATAAAATGGGATATGTGGTTCTACGTTTTAAGAACGAAGAAGTGATAGGTGCCCCTCTAAAGGTTTTAGATAAGATTAAGCAAGCTATGAAAGAAATTGATAACGCACAAAGTACAACTTCTGGTATTGTATCTCCCTCCCCTACTGGGGAGGGTCGGGGAGGGGCTTCTGGTACAGCATCTCCCTCCCCTACTGGGGAGGGCCGGGGAGAGGCTTCTGGTACCACTTCTCCCTCCCCTATTGGGGAGGGTCGGGGAGGGGCTTTAGCTGTCGATGCCGCATGCTCCGGCAACCCCGGCCCCATGGAGTATCAAGGCATCGACCTCGATACAGGGCAGCAACTGTTTCATTTCGGCCCTTACTATCCCGATGGTTCAACAGTGTATGGCACAAACAATATCGGCGAATTTTTAGCTATTGTGCATGCCCTGGCGTTGTTGGAGAAACAAGGCATCACTGATAAGACGATTTATTCCGATTCTTACAATGCCATCCTGTGGGTGAAGAAGAAACATTGCAAGACAAACTTAGAGCGAAGCGAGCGCACGGAGCCTCTCTTCGCTATCATTGCGCGTGCCGAGAAATGGCTCCGCACGCATGCCGTGAAGACACCTATCATCCAGTGGCAGACAAGGCAGTGGGGTGACATCCCCGCCGACTTCGGGAGGAAATAAAAGCCTCTCCCCAGCCCTCCCCAGTAGGGGAGGGAGATGCAGGGTGCGGCCCTGCAACTATTGTAATCTTGCTTCGATATCTTCTATTGTACCATCGAATGGTCCGGAGTGTTCGAGTTTGAGCGAGCACATGGCAGCTGCAAACTTACCCGACTCTTCGATATCCATGCCTTGCACACGGCACCACAGATAACCCGTGGAGAACGTGTCGCCACAGCCCGTGGCATCAACGACAGCTTTGGGCTCGTAAGGCGGGATATCGTAGAACTTATCACCGTCGTAGATGACAGCACCGTAACTGCCGAGCGTCATCACGACCTCACGCACGCCCATCTTAGCGAGCCGCTTTCCTACCTCGTGGGTGTCGCTGCTCCCTGCTATTGACACCATCTCACTCTCATTGAGCTTCAGCATGCCGGTGCAACGCAGCACACGCTCCTTGTCTTTCCATGGCACAGCATGAACATCTTCGTTCACAACCTCACGCAAGTAACCCTGCACATCGATAGATACGATGCCTTTCGTAGCGAGATATTCCACAACCTCCGGAGCAAAGTCGTCAGCAAGGAGCGAACCGAGATGGAAGACTTTGGCCTCAAGCGGCTTCACATCTTCGATTGTGAACGGATCAGCTTTGGCACGTACTTTCTGCGTGCGGCCATTCTGATCCTTGCCATAGATATTCTCGAAGAATACGGTGTGGCGGCTTGGATAGCAAATGGTATCAAAGCCTAAAGCCTTTATTTTTTCAATGTCCTCTTTACTCTCTTCACCGACTTTCGTGACGAGCTGATAGCTCACTTTCCGCGGCAGATGACTGATGCCGTAGGTCATATAAAAAGAAGTGCCGCCGGCCATGTAGACGGTCTTATCGGGTGTGACAATCTTGTCACGGGTAATGTGGCCTATGCTGCAAATGTCAAAGGCCTCTCCCCGACCCTCCCCAATAGGGGAGGGAGATGCAATACCAGAAGTTGTACTTTGTGCGTTATCAATTTCTTTCATAGCTTGCTTAATATTATCTAAAACCTTTAGAGGGGCACCAATCACTTCTTCGTTCTTAAAACGAAGAACCACATATCCCATTTTATTAAGGGCAGTCGTTCTGACAGCATCTGAAATAGGCTGATGTCCTATGAAATGATATTTCCCATCTAATTCGATAATTAACTTATGGTGAAGATCTACAAAGTCTGCAATATAATTATCAATAATATGCTGCCGTCTGAATTTGAAACCAAGACTTTTCCCTCTAATCATCCTCCACAAGATACCTTCAGCTTCAGTCATGGACAAACGATTCTCCTTTGCATACTGTTTCAATAAGCCATAAGAAAAATCATCTGCTGTCTCAAAGATAAAAGACGAAGAAGTCTCGCCTGAAGCCTCTCCCCAGCCCTCCCCAATAGGGGAGGGAGAAGCGGTACCAGGTACCTTACCTAGCTCCTTGTCTTTCGTTTCCATAACCTTAGATAATATCTTAATGTATCTCCGCTTTTGGTGGGCATCTCCCTCCCCTACTGGGGAGGGTTGGGGAGAGGCTTGGGGAGGGTTGGGGAGAGGCTTCTCCCTCCCCTATTGGGGAGGGTTGGGGAGAGGCTTTGCGAACTCCCATATCACGATTCCTGCCGTGATGCTCACGTTGAGACTGTGCTTCGTGCCATACTGCGGAATCTCAAGACAGCCGTCGCTCATATCCACGACACTCTGCTGTACGCCCTTGACCTCATTGCCAAGGATGACGGCAGCAGGCGCGCCGCGTTTGAACAACGGACTATCAGCGAGCTTGTCGAGTTTCGTCGAACCTTCGACCTGCTCCACACTCCACACGAAGTAGCCTTTGTCGTGCAGTTCACGCACAGCATCCTGCGTATCCTTGAAATAGCGCCAGTCGACACTGTCCTCACCTCCGAGCGCTGTCTTATGAATCTCAGCATTCGGTGGACAGCCCGTTACGCCACAGAGCCACACAGCCTTCACACGGAAGGCATCAGCGGTGCGGAACACGCTGCCTACGTTGTAGAGCGACCGCACGTTGTCGAGCACGACGATGAGCGGCAGCTTCTCAGCTGCTTTAAACTCGTCTACCGTCAGCCGGTGCATCTCTATGGTCTTGAGTTTTCGCATGCTTGTTGTTGGATAAAGATAATTATTTCTGGATCTTCAGCTTTTGGGGTTGATGAGTGCCTCGGAGAGGCACACTCTGCATAACCCCAGGCAAGGAGCATAGCGACGCAGCCTGGGGATTTTTCGACGGTGCTTAGATACCTGACGTCCAGCCTCGGAGAGGCTGGCTGCGCCTTGGCGCGCTATTTTGGCGTATGATAAAACTTTCAGAGACATAGCGCACTTCGTGCAGTCTGCCTCTCCGAGGCAGAAGGTCAAGTGTTACAACTCCATCCTAACACACCCCAGGCTGCGTCGCTGCGCTTCTTGCCTGGGGTTATGCATAGCCAGCCTCTTCGAGGCTCTATCGCACTATCAATCCGAAAAGCGGGAAAACAATTATTTCTTTGCCTCGTCTTCCTTGGCTTTGTAGGCGAGGGCATAAGCCTTGATCTGCTTGATCATAGCCAGCAGACCATTACTGCGGGTTGGAGACAGGTGCTCGCGCAGTCCTATCTTATCGATGAAATAAAGGTCGGCATCGAGGATCTCTGTCGGCGTGTGACCACTAAGAACCTGGATGAGCAGTGCGATGATTCCTTTCACGATGAGGGCGTCACTGTCGGCTGTGAACACGAGTTTGCCGTCGACATAATCGCACTGAAGCCACACACGGCTCTGACAGCCGTCGATGAGGTTCTGTTCAGTCTTATATTTCTCGTTCAGGGTGTCGAGGTCATTGCCCAAATCGATGAGCATCTGGTATTTATCCATCCAATCGTCGAAGTCGCTGAACTCCTCGATGACCTCGTCCTGCAATTCATTAATCGTTTTCATGATATTGTTTTTTCGGGTGCGGGCGGCCACGGGGGCCGCCCCTGCACTGCTATACGTGGTCTATACGGAACACTTTGTCGTTGGGCCGTACTTTGCCGGGTACTGGCACAGAGACGAAGGTGTGCTGCACGGCTTCTTCAATGGGACCATTGTCATCGTGGATCTCCGTGGCATGGAGATACATAGCACCTGTTGTCGGACCCGTAATGAGGAGCTTGTCACCTTTCTTGAACGTGCTGGCCTGAACAGCGATCTCACCCACGCTGAGACGGGAGAAGAACTTGTTCACAACGCCCACAAGCGTCTTTTTCTCTGTGGCGAGTGAGCCATACTCCTTGTTCCATTTACCCATGGTCTGTCCCTGGTAGTAGCCATCCCAGAAGCCGCGGTTGAAGACGGTAGCGAGACGCTCGTCCCACGCATCTTTCTTCGCCTCGGTGAACGTGCCGTCGAGCACACTCTGGATAGCCTCCTTGTAACAGGTCACGACGGTATAGACATATTCTGGTCCGCGGGCACGGCCCTCGATCTTGAACACTCTCACGCCCGCATCCATCATCTTGTCGATGAAGCGCACGGTCTTGAGGTCCTTCGGGCTCATGATGTATTTGTTGTCAATCTCCAACTGGTTCCCCGTCTCGTTGTCGGTGACGGTGTAGCTGCGGCGACATATCTGTACGCACTGTCCGCGGTTGGCGGAACGGTTGGCAGCATGCAGACTCATGTAGCACTTGCCCGACACCGCCATGCAGAGGGCACCGTGACAGAACATCTCGATGCGGATCTGTTTACCCGAGGGTCCGCAGATATTCTGCCGCATGATCTCCTCGTGGATATGCTTCACCTGCTTCATGTTCAGCTCACGCGCTAGCACACTGACGTCAGCAAACTGGGCATAGAACTTCAGTGCCTCCACATTGCTGATGTTGAGCTGGGTCGAGAGGTGCACCTCCATGCCTTTCTCGCGACAGTAGGTCATCACCGCCACATCGGAGGCGATGACTGCTGACACACCGGCTTTCACGGCCGCATCGATGATCGTATGCATCGTCTCCACATCCTCATCGTAGATGATGGTGTTGACTGTGAGGTACGTCTTGATGTCGTGCTCACGACAGGTGGCAACGATGTAGTCGAGGTCGTTGAGATCGAAGTGGTTGGCGGAGTGGGAGCGCATGTTGAGCTGTCCCACACCGAAATAGACGGAGTCGGCACCAGCCTGGACAGCCGCCGCCAATGACTCGCGGCTGCCCACGGGCGCCATGATCTCGTATGGTTGATTATTTTCCACTGAACTTAGCTGTCTGTTCCTTAATCAGTTCCTCATCCTCGAAATAGTCGATACGCATAGCCTTGCGCACCTCGTCCATGGTCTGGGCAGCGACTTCGCGGGCAGACTCGCAGCCTTTCTTGAGGATATTGAAGATCTCGGGGATGTCCTTCTCATATTCGGCGCGACGTGCACGGATGGGGTCGAGCATGCGGTTGATGACCTTGTTGAGCATCTTCTTACATTTCATGTCACCGATGCCTCCGTGCTCATAGGCCGCCTTCAGCTCGTCGAGGTTCTTGAACTCCGGCCAGAAGTCGGCAAAGTCCTGATCGGTGGCAAAGGCATCGAGATAGGTGAACACGGCGTTGCCTTCTACGTGTCCAGGGTCGGAGACGTTGAGGTGTGTCGGGTCGGTGTACATCCCCTTGACCTGCTGCCATACGGTGTCGGCATCATCGGAGAGGTAGATGCAGTTGCCGAGGCTCTTCGACATCTTCTCCTTGCCGTCGGTGCCGGGCAGCCGGCGTGCCGTAGCGTTCTTGGGGAGCATGATCTGCGGCTCTACGAGGACGGGCGCATAGATCTTGTTGAATCGGTTCACGAGCTCACGCGTCAGTTCCAGCATCGGCTCCTGATCCTCACCGGCAGGCACTGTCGTAGCCTTGAAGCAAGCGATGTCGGCAGCCTGAGAGACAGGATAGCAGAAGAAGCCCAAGGGGATGGAGTCGTTCTCGAAGCCACGAAGCTTGACCTCCGTCTTCACCGTCGGGTTGCGCTGCACACGGCTCACAGAGACGATGTTCATCAGATAGACCGTCAGCTCGGCGAGCTCGGGGATGCGGCTCTGGATATAGATAGTACATTTTGTGGGGTCGAGGCCTGCGGAGAGGTAGTCGAGAGCCACGTTGATGATGTTCTCACGAATCTTATCGGGGTTGGACGCATTGTCAGTGAGAGCCTGTACATCAGCCATGAAGACGAACATACGGTCGAAGTCGCCCTGGTTCTGAAGCTCCACACGGCGGCGCAGACTACCCACATAGTGACCAAGATGAAGACGGCCTGTGGGACGGTCGCCGGTCAATATTACTTTTCCCATAATTGTTTTATTGCGTTTTAACTGCAAAGTTACCAATTATTTCCCACTTATGTGGTGCTTTGCGGCTAAAGTTTTTCATTGGTGTCATTGCAGCAGCGAAACTTTGAAAAAAAAGAAGGTTTTCTGTTTGAACCTGTGGAATAATTTATTAACTTTGCCCTTACAATAGTTGATTTATATCAATCGCCGGTTCAAAACATAATAACTATGGCTACAGCGTTACTTCTTATTGAGCTTGCCATCGTCATCGCCCTCATCTTTATTGGGGCACGCGTGGGTGGCATAGGACTGGGCATCTATGGCATGCTTGGCGTCTTCATCCTTGTCTATGGCTTCCAACTTCCTCCGGGGAAAGCACCTATCGATGTGATGATGATCATCCTTGCTGTCATCACAGCCTCGGCAGCGCTTCAGGCCTCCGGCGGGCTGGAATATCTCGTGGGGCTCGCAGCCAAGTTTCTTCGCAATCATCCCGACCATATTACGTATTATGGTCCGCTCTGCACCTGGCTTTTCTGCATCGTTGCCGGCACGGCGCATACAAGCTATTCGTTGTTGCCTATCATCAGTGAGATAGCTCAGGCCAACAAGATTCGTCCGGAGCGCCCGGTGAGTCTTGCCACGATCTCTGCTTCATTGGGTATCACAGGCAGTCCTGTGTCAGCAGCCACAGCAGCCATCGTGTCACAGGATCTATTAGGGAGCAAAGGTATTGAGCTCGGAACGATTCTTATCGTCTGCATTCCCGCGAGTATCATTGCTATCCTTGTCGCTGCTTTCATTGAGAACCATGTCGGCAAAGAACTCGTCGACGATCCTGAATATCAGCGGCGCGTCAAAGCAGGACTCATCAATCCCGAGACTGATGCCAAGAACCTGCAGCAAGCAGAGACACTGCCTAATCCTAAGGCCAAACACGCTGTCTGGGCGTTTCTGCTTGGTGTTGCTGTGGTTGTGCTCTTTGGCTTTGTTCCCAGTCTGCGCCCCGAAGGTTGTACGATGTCGGAAACGATCGAGATGGTCATGATGAGTGACGCCATCCTCATTATCCTCGTAGGTAAGACCGATGTGAAGGCTGTTCCACAAGGCAATATCTTCTCTGCCGGTATCAATGCCGTCGTCTCGATCTTCGGTATCGCGTGGATGGGTTCCACATTCTACACTGGCAATGCCGAGGCCATCAACCATGCGCTCTCAGGCATGGTCTCCACGGCTCCGTTCCTCTTTGCCGTAGCCCTTTTCCTGCTCAGCATCATGCTCTTCTCTCAGGCTGCAACAGTCACGACCCTCTATCCTGTGGGCATCGCCCTCGGTATCAATCCACTGCTCCTTGTGGCTATGTTTCCAGCCGTCAATGGTTACTTCTTCCTCCCCAATTATCCCACGGAGGTAGCAGCCTTAGGCTTCGACCGTACGGGCACGACCCATGTCGGCAAATATGTCATTAATCACTCATTCCAACTCCCGGGCTTCGTCACGACAATCGTAGCTATCGGCGTTGGATATCTCATTACATTAACCTTATAAACCTTGTAATTATGAAAAAGAAAGCACTATTCCTTTCGGTACTGTTCGTACTGATTTCTGTTGTCACTGTCTTTGCTAAACCTAAGATTCGCATCATCGCTACAGGCGGTACGATAGCAGGCGTGAGTCAGAGTGCCACCTCCTCAGCTTATGGGGCCGGTCAGGTAGGTATCCAGACACTCATTGCTGCCGTGCCGCAGATCAAAGACCTGGCTGATGTCAGTGGGGAGCAACTCGTCAACATCGGGTCTCAGGACATGAACGATGCCGTATGGCTTAAGCTCGCCAAACGTATCAATGAACTGCTCAACAACGAGGGTTACGATGGTGTGCTCGTCACTCACGGAACAGATACCATGGAGGAGACAGCTTACTTCCTTTCTCTTACAGTCCACAGCGACAAGCCGGTAGTGCTCGTAGGTTCCATGCGTCCTTCCACGGCTATTTCCGCTGATGGTCCGGCTAACATCTACAATGGTGTGGCTACGCTCGTCGATCCGTCGTCGAAAGGTCATGGTGTGATGGTCTGCATGAACAATGAGCTTTTCGATGCCAAGTCGGTTGTCAAAACACATACTACCGATGTTGCTACCTTCCAGGGTGGCCGCTTCGGTGAGCTCGGTTATGTGTACAACGGTAAGCCCGTCTACCTTCGTAAGACCGTGTTCAAGCAGGGCCTCGACTCTGAGTTCAGTGTGGATAACCTCGCGGAACTGCCGAAGGTGGGTATCGTCTACGGTTATGCCAACTGCTCTCCGCTGCCGATGCAGGCTTTTGTCAATGCTAAGTTCGACGGTATCGTCCTCGCCGGTGTAGGTGACGGCAACTTCTACAAGGATGTGTTTGATGTAGCACTTCAGGCACGCAAACAAGGTATCCAGATTGTGCGCTCCAGCCGTGTGCCCTTCGGCCCGACGAACCTCAACGGTGAGGTCGATGATGCTAAATACCAATTCATCGCTTCCCTGAACCTCAATCCGCAGAAGGCTCGCGTACTGCTCATGCTCGCCCTCACAAAGACTAAGGACTGGCAGAAGATCCAGCAGTATTTCGAGGAGTATTAATCCTCCTGAAGATTTATTTCCACACGGATCTTACTTTATTTTCCACACGGATCTTAAAGATCTTAAAGATGGCTACGCTATTCGCTACGCGGTGGAGGGTGTCCACTAGGGGTGCCCCTACGGGTATGTGTAGCCGCGAAGCGGCGTAACAATCTTTAAGATCTTTAAGATCCGTGTGAGAAAAGATCCGAGTGAGAAAAAATCCATGTGAGCATGAATGTATTTAACGGATGAATCCCAATAATAGACAGAATCGCTATGAAAAAGAATATTATCCTTGCTATCGCTCTCTGCCTTCCACTGGCCGGTTTCGCCCAGGGCAACAACACGGAAATGGGAGGAAAAGACGGTGACTACGAGAGTTTGGCACATCGTTTGTTCAACCTCGAGAAAAAGACAGATGCGTTCAACGTCTACTTCAACTATGCGTCGAGTTTCCAGGAGTATGACGACGGCGATACGTGGACCTCTTCGTTCAAAAACAAGCAGGCACGCATCGAGATAAAAGGCAACATCACCGATAAGCTCTCCTATCGCTTCCGTCATCGACTGAACAAAAACAACACAGCCCAGAGTGAGGACAACTTCGCCAAGGCAACGGACATCCTTATGGTCGGCTACCAGCTCACGCCGAAGTTTGGTATCCAGGCCGGTAAGATGTGTCAGAACTGGGGTGGCTTCGAGTTCGATGAGAACCCGATGTACATCTATCAGTATTCGGACATGGTAGACTACATGGACAACTTCATGGCTGGTGTCAACTTCTCCTACAAGCCTGTGCCGACGCAAGAAATCGCCGTCAACGTCACCGATGCATACAACAACAAGTTCGCTGACGAGTATGGCGAGGGTGCTAAGTCATTGGAGGCCAACAATAGTTCTCGAGCATTGGAGAAATCCAACCACCCGTTGACCTACATCGGACTGTGGGCCGGGAGTTTTCTTGACGGCAAGTTGCAGACACGCTGGTCCTACGGTATACAGACGCAGGCAAAGCACAAATACAGCCGCATGCTCGTGCTCGGACAGAAGCTCAACCTTCAGAAAGTGCAGTGGTACTTCGATTACATGGGGGCTTTCGATGGCCTTGACCGGCTGAAGATCGCTTCGTCGGAAGGCAGTGGATTTCTTGGAGACGGCCGCTATTTCAGCGACGTACATTACAATTCTTTCATCACGAAACTCAACTGGCAGTTCGCTCCCCAGTGGAACCTGATGCTCAAAGGCACCTATGAGACAGCCAGTGTGACGAAAGTAGACGAATGGAAAGACTATCGCAAGTCGATGATGTACCTCGCCAGCGTGGAATATTATCCCGTGAAGTCACAGGACTTCCGCATCTTCCTTGCCTACCTCGGACGTCACTACAACTACAGTGACAAGGTGGCAAGCTATGGACTGAAAGACCACAGCACGAACCGCATCGAGCTCGGCTTCATGTATAGAATAAAAGCATTCTAAAATATAAAATATCATGGAAGAAAAGAAATATCGTATTGAATCGGACCTCTTAGGTGAGCTAAAGGTGCCCGCCGATGCCTATTATGGTGTACAGACTCAACGTGCTCTGAACAACTACCATATCTCACGCAAGCGCATGCGCGATTATCCCGACTACGTCATCGCCATTGCCTACGTCAAGTTGGCAGCTATCCAGACCAACCATGCACTCGGCGTCATCAACGACGAGATAAGTGGCGCTATCGAGCAGGCTTGTAAGGAGATCATCGATGGCAAGTTGCACGATCAGTTCCCCGTGGATATGATGCAGGGCGGTGCCGGTACCTCGGTGAACATGAATGCCAACGAGGTCATCGCCAACCGTGCCCTCGAGATTATGGGACACAAGAAAGGCGAGTATCAGTATTGTTACCCCAATGACCACGTCAACTGTGGGCAGTCGACGAACGACGTCTATCCGACGACCATCCGCCTCGCCGTCATCCGTTTGAACAAAGCATTGGTGGCCAGTCTCACAGGACTCATCAGTGCACTCCGCTATAAGGCCGACGAGTATAAGGATGCCATCAAGATGGGACGTACGCAGCTTCAGGATGCTGTGCCGATGACCTTCGGTCAGGAGTTTAATGCTTATGCCGACAACCTCGAAGAAGAACTGCTCAATCTCGAGCGTAACATCAAACTGCTGCATGAGATCAACATGGGTGGCACGGCTATCGGCACCGGTCTCAATGCCGTGCCTGGCTTTGCCAAGCTCTGTGCTGCTAACCTCAGTCGGTTGACCGGCGAGAACTTCGTCTCTTCACCTGACCTCGTGGAAGCAACACCTGATACGGGTGCCTACGTGAGCTACTCGTCTGCCTTGAAACGCCTCGCTGTCAAGCTCTCGAAGTTCTGTAACGACCTTCGCCTGATGGCTTCTGGTCCACGCTGTGGTCTGCATGAGATCAACCTCCCAGCTATGGCACCGGGCTCAAGTATCATGCCGGGAAAGGTCAATCCCGTCATTCCAGAAGTTGTCAACCAGACATGCTTCAAGGTCATTGGTAACGACACGACTATCACCTTCGCTGCCGAAGCCGGACAGCTGGAGCTGAACGTTATGGAACCTGTTATCACAGAAAGTCTCTTCGAGAGTGAGATATGGCTGAGCAACGCCATCGACACGCTCACGGAGAAGTGTATACTCGGCATCACCATCAACAAGGAGCATACTTACGACATGGTGAAGCACTCCATTGGCATCGTCACAGCCCTCAATCCTTACATCGGCTATAAGAACTCTACAAAGTGTGCCAAGGAAGCTTTTGAGACGGGCAAGTCGGTCTACGACGTTGTTCTCGAGAAAGGTCTGATGACAAAGGAAGAACTTGACACAGCCCTTGACCCGAAGAATATGTTGCAAGGGCACAAGTTCTCATATAAGAACCGTAATCCGGAGAAATAAGAGCGCCACCAAGAAAACATTTGGGTGACGTTGCGCTGTAGGGCGGCCCTTGTGGCCGCCCTTTTTATATCTCGTTTGCTGTCGTTCGCCAAACGATTGTTTGTCGAACGTCGAACGATTGTTTGTCGAACGCCAAACGATTGTTTGTCGAACGTCGAACGATTGTTTGTCGAACGTCGAACGATGTCGTTACCGTTTAACCATCACGCCGATTGTCTTCATTCGCACGTAGTTGTAGCTAAGATACATGAACCCGCCGTATGGGTTCTGCGTACCCCAAGAATTCTTGGCGATGAAGAACAAGCGGCCGTGACGGTCGTGTGCCAGTCCGCACAGTTCCATGCAATGGTCATCCGTCGTTTGGAACTGCTCGAAAGCGCGTTGCCGCTCTTGCTGTGTGGTTTTATGATCCTCGTTGGTGAGCACGGCGATACCTCTATAGAAGTCGAAGCCTGACTCTGAGATGTCGCCTTCCCAGCAGACGGGATGGCCATGGCGCAAGGTGCTGATGATGGTCTTCATCAACTGGTCAATAGGGATGTTATAAAAGCTGTCGAGCATTCGGTTGTCGGGAGACTCCATGACGAAGGGCTTGCCGAAAGGATGATGCGTGAAGCTCGTCAGTGCAATATAGTTGCCGGGAAGATAGATGCTTTGTGCAAACTGTTTCGGAGTATAGCCCATGCCAAGCATAAAGAGGGTGGGGGGCAGATAACCTATCTGCTTGTCGAGGAGGTCGCCGAGGCGGTCGTCAAGCCTTCGCAGACTTGTTGAGGCCCGTGCTACCTGCATGGAAGCCTTTGTCAGTGCTATGTAACTGATGGCTCCAAAAGGATGGTAACTGTCGAAGGGTTGGATGCCGTAGCGCTCCATGAGATGCAAGGTCATCGGCATCATGCCCCGAAGCGTTACCTTCACGCGGCCGCGCGTGAGGTAGTAGGTGCGTGCCTGATCCTGAAGCCATAGTCGGGCGAGGTAGTCGGGCGATAGGTTCACCGAGTCGCCGAGCTGCAGTCGCTCTGTTTCTATGGTGGCGAGCATGGCATAGTCCCAGCACAGTTCACTCTTACCTTGGTCCTTCACGGGTGTCGTTTTCAGCAGCACGTCGTTGTGGAAGGCGTTAGGCTTTGCCGTCTCCTGGCGGTTGCAGGAGACGAAAAGGAAAGATGTGAAGGAAATTATCAGAAATATCTTGATGATTTGTTTCTTTGTCATAGCTTAAGTCCCTATTCTCCACAAAATTACGATTTTTTAGGGACAATTGGTCGTTAGAGCGGAACTTTCTTAGAGCGGTATCACTTTTTCTTATTCAATGACATGAGATATCAAATCTTTTGTTTATATTTGCCACATAAACAATAAGAAATAACAATTAAAAACTGAAAGCGCTATGATGCAAGATCTTATTGATACTCTCCGCGATGAACAACACACGCTTGTCGTCCTTCACGACGGGCGCATCCGCACCTTCGACGGCCAGGGCGTGCGCCGTCTGTATAACATTATGAATGATGAGCCGGAACTGCTCTACGATGCTAAAGTCGCCGCCAAGGCAGTGGGGCGCTCTGCCGCCTCGATGATGGTCGACGGCGGTGTCGTCGAGGTCTATGCCGAGTACATCTCCCAGCAAGCTTACGACAAGCTGACGGAAGCCGGCATCAAAGTGAGTTTCGACAAGAAGCTCGAGCATGCTGACTTCCTGAAAGTTTGGAATAAATTGGGAGAATGAAAAAGCCCGGCCTCGCATTCACATGCTTGACCGGGCATAAAAAGTGAATATAAGAGAGAATTACAAATCTATTTATACAAATAGAACGCCAGAGAGAGTCCTTTGTTACTTCTTTTAGTGTTCTTTATGGTATTCTTTGCTCAATTAACAATTATTGATTAATAATTATTCCTTTAGCAGTTGTTTTTGTGTGTCATGATGTCGAGCACCATGTCGTCGGTGGGGTTCATGGCCTCTTTTCCGATGGACGTGAGGTTATGGATGCTCTTGTCCACATCATCATCGACGATGCCCTCCGCGGATGTCACCTGATGGTGCTGCATGGAGAGGAGGGCGGAGAGGAGGGCAGAGGACACGCCAGAGCAGATCTTGATGCTGCACGAGGGCTTGGCTCCGTCGCAGATCATTCCCGTGAGGTTCGCCACCATGTTCTGGATAGCCGCACAGACGCGGCTGTAGTCGCCACCCATGAGGTAGACGATGCCGCAGCTGGCTCCTGTGCTTGCCACGACACATCCACAGAGGGCTGACAACGTGCCGAGGCTCTGCTTGATGTAGATAGCGGTGAGGTGGGAGAGCGTGAGGGCGCGGATGAGTTCCTCCTCGGTGTTCTCATTCTCCTTGGCGAAGACTGCCACGGGGTTCGTGGCACAGATGCCCTGGTTGCCGGACCCACTGTTGCTCATCACGGGAATCATGGCACCCCCCATACGTGCGTCGCAGGCGAGGGCTGTCTCAGAGATGATATGTGAGAAGATGGAGTCGCCGAAGATGCCGTGGCTCAGCGGGCGCTCGATGGTCTTTCCGAGGCAGTGACCATAGTTGCCTTTCTTACTCTCTTCTGCTGCGTGGATGTTATAGTCACGAGCGGAGAGCATGAACCGGATCTCGTCGAGTGGGGTCGTCGTGGCAAACTCCCACACGGTCTTCATGTTGAGATTCAGTGCCTGTTGCTCCTTCTCCTTGCCTAAGCACTTACGCTTGTCGAGCAGCACCTTGCCGTTGCGCTCTTCGTAGACGAAGTTGGTGTGGCTGCCGGCGATGATCGCCGTGGCGGAGTCTTCCCCCGCCGTGCAGGTCACCTCGATATAGAGCTTCTCGGAGATGTTCTCCTTGAGCTTGATGTCGATATGCTTAGGGTCTTTGATGAACTGTTTGCCTTCCTCGAGGGTCTCGGGTGTGAGGTCTTTGATGACTTCGAGCTGATACTGGCTCTTGCCGACGATAGCTCCGAGGGCCACGGCGATCGGCAGTCCTATCATGCCTGTTCCGGGTATTCCCACTCCCATGGCGTTCTTCAGCATGTTACCACTGAGCAACACTTGGATATGTTCCGGCCGCTTGCACAGGTCTTCTGTGGCACGTGCCGTACAGAGGGCCACTGCCATCGGCTCGGTACAGCCCACGGCAGGCACCACCTGTTGGTGGATCAGTTCAATGATTTGTTCGCGTATCGATTTATCAAGCATGGATTTATTTTTTATTGTTTCAGTTTACAGAAGGTATCAACCTCGAAGAGGTTGTACATGGTTAGCCCCAGGTAAGGAGCGCAGCGACGTAACCTGGGGTGATTGGAGGTAGAGTACCTGACCTGTCGGCCTCGGAGAGGGCGAACACGGTTTAGACACCCACTGTTTTAACCTGCATTCCGCCCATGTTCGCCCTCTTCGAGGCCGGAAATCAGTTCAACCGGGCATCACCTAACCCCAGGTTACGTCGCTGCGCTCCTTACCTGGGGCTAACCATGTGGCACCTTTCCGAGGTGCTGTGACGCCTCCCGTGGGGCTAACCATGTGTCACCTCTTCGAGGTGCGGGCAGTCACGTGGAGATAACCATGCTCTCTGAGGTGCGGGCTTCTGCAAGCAGTGTAATCTCTCCCTCCCCTGGATGGGGGAGGGGTAGGGGGAGGGGCCTGTGGGGCCTGTGGGTGGGGCCTGCTACTTATTCTTATACTTATCCAATCCCTTGTTCAGGAAGTCGAGATATGCGGGGATATCCTCCTTGTAAGAGAAGGAGCCGGAGAGGACGTTGCCCTCATTGTCGAGCGTCACGTAGAACGGCTGAGCGTTGGCACCGAACTTATGGCTCTGGAGGTAGCTCCACTTGTCGCCGACGGTGTGCAGCGTGCGCTTCTGACCATTCGGCAGCGTCACCTCGATAGGCTTCGGCAACTTCGTCTTGTCATCGACATAGAGGGAGATGAGGACATAGTCTTTCTCGAGCTTCTCAGCCACGGAAGGATCGGTCCATACGGCAGCCTCCATCTTACGGCAGTTGACGCATCCGAAGCCCGTGAAGTCGAGCATCACCGGTTTGCCCTCTGCCTTGGCAGCGGCCATGCCGGCCTCATAGTCTTTATATTTAGCCTCTACGACATGGTTGTTGAGGTTGAAATCCTGTGTGGTGATAGGAGGCGCGAAAGCAGACACGGCCTTACACGGAGCACCCCACAGACCCGGGATCATATAGATGGCGAAGGCGAAGGAGCAGAGGCCGAGCATGATAGCGGGCACGGGCATCGGCTTCTGAAGGTCACCGCCGATAGCATCCTGCTGGAACTTCAGCCAGCCCACGAGGTAAGCACCGAGGGCGCCGAAGATGACGATCCACAAAGCGAGGAACACCTCACGGTCCATGATGTGCCAGCCATAGGCGAGGTCAGCCACGGAGAGAAACTTCAATGAGAAGGCGAGCTCGACGAAGCCCAGCACGACCTTGATCTGATCCATCCACGAGCCGCTCTTCGGGCTCTTCTTCATCAGCGTGGGGAACATGGCGAAGAGTGCGAAAGGCACGGCCAGGGCGATGGCGAAGCCGAACATGCCGATGGCGGGAGCGAGCCAGTCGCCGGACGTCACAGTCTGAACGAGCAACAGGCCGATGATAGGCGCTGTGCAGGAGAAGCTCACGAGCACGAGCGTGAAGGCCATCAGGAAGATAGAGATGAGACCTGTTGTGCTCGATGCCTTGTTGTCTACCTTGTTAGCCCAGCTGTCCGGCAACTTGATCTCGAACCAGCCGAAGAAACTGACGGCGAAGATCACAAGCAGCAGGAAGAGGAAGATATTGAAGATTGCGTTCGTAGAGAGCGCATTGAGCGTTGACGGACCGAAGATCGCCGTCACGCCGATACCTAAGGCGAGGTAGATGACGACGATGGAGACACCATAGATGATGGCATCGCGGATGCCGCGAGCCTTATTGTCTTTCGAGCGTTTGAGGAAGAAGCTGACGGTCATCGGGATGATCGGCCAGATGCACGGCATGACCAAAGCCAACAAACCACCCACTATTCCCATCAGGAAGATGTAGAGCAGTGAATGGTTTGCTATATCGTTGTTACCGCCGAACTGCTGGAGCTGGTTGATGACCGGCTTCCACAGAGCGTCCTTGTCAGCCTGGGAGAGAGAAGCGGCAGCGGCTGCGTTAGCCTGTGCCAGCGAGTCGCCAGCAGCCATGGCTGCAGCATTCTGCGTGCTGTCTACCGTCTCACCGTCTTGCGCTGCGTCCTGCTGACTGTCGTTTTTTTTTACGTCGTTAGCCACAGCGGGGCTCTTGCCGGCTTTCTTGATGTCGACATCCGTAGGCGGCATGCAGTTCTGATCGTTGCAGGCACCATACTCGAGGTATGCGTCGATCTTATAGTTCGGCTTGGTGAACTTCACTTTCTGCACGAACTCTACGCTGCCTTCGAAATAACGGAGGGTCATGCCGAAGAGCTTGTCGTAGTTCTTGATCTCGTGGCCACGGGGCTGGAGCTTGCCAACGAGCTGGACACCGTCGAGCTTGTTGACGTTGAACGAGGCAGAGATAGGACCGTCAGCGCCGAGGCCGGTACTGTAGACGTGCCATCCTTTTTGAATCTTTCCAGTGAAAATGATTTCGCCCTCAGCTGTGTTGTCGGTCTTCAGCGTTGAAGAGAACTTGACTGGATCAAGCATTTGAGCGTTGGCCATGATGGTGACGAGCATCAGCAGAGCCAGGGTCATCAATTTTTTCATTTCTGTTTGAATCTCCTTACTAATACTAAGTTGTTTTATGTTTCTACTTCTTAATACGCGTTATCGTCAGAATGGGGTATTACATTCTTGTAATATTATTGTTTTTTAACGCTGTTGCTACCATTCGATACGACCTCGGAGAGGTCGCACAGGGGCGGCTCCAGATGAGGTTACGACCTCGGAGATGTCGAACATGGTTAGCCCCCAGGTGAGGTTACAACCTCGGAGAGGTCGAACATGGTTAGCCCCAGGTGAGGTTACGACCTCGGAGAGGTCGAACATGGTTAGCCCCAGGTGAGGAGCGCAGCGACGTAACCTGGGGTGGTGATGAAGGGCGACGACCTGATTTCCGGCCTCGAAGAGGGCGAACATGGTTACCTCACACCCGACCATGTTCGCCCTCTTCGAGGCCGGTAGTCAGGTCGTCAGCACCATTCCAACCCCATGTTTCGGCTACGCCTCACATGGGGCTAACCATGTGGCACATCTTCGATGTGCGAGCGGCCCCCAATCGATTCAATATATGCTTTACGACATGATACCGATCCAGCGCAGGATATCGTTGAGGTTGGCGACGATCATCAGCAGGACGAGGATTGTGATGCCGACATACTCCGCACGGATGAGGAACTTCTCCGAAGGCTTGCGGCGCGTGATGATCTCATAGAGCAGGAACAGCACATGACCACCATCGAGGGCCGGGATAGGCAGGATGTTCATGAAGGCGAGGATGATACTCAGGAACGCCGTCATCATCCAGAACGCATGCCAGTCCCACGTCTGCGGGAACAGCGAACCGATGGCTCCGAAGCCGCCAAGGCTCTTCGCCCCCTCAGCCGTGAACACGTATTTCATGTCACTCACATAGCCTGCAAGCACATCCCAACCATATTTGATGCCGGCGGGGAAACTCTCTAAGAAACTGTAGCTGACGTGAGTCACCTTGTCGCGATAGAGATAGTCGGGACCGCCCACGGCAAAGCCGAGCTTGGCATCGGGGGTGAGCATCGTCGTGACGGTGTCCGTCTTACCTTGGACACCGGCTTTTTCGATGACGAGCGACACAGTGCGCAGTTTTAGACTGTCACGGTGGGAGCTTGTTGCCGCGAGCTCATCGCTGATGACACCGATGGCTTCCGTGAACGCGTTGTACGAGTCAACAGCCTTACCGTTGACAGCGAGGATCTTGTCACCCTTACGCATGCCGATCTTCCACGCCGGGGTCTCGATGGAATCTTTACTGTTCTCCGTAATCGGCATCCGCTGAAGGACAGTGTCAGCCACAGCCGGAACGAATGGAGTGACGAACCTCGGCGTTGTCTTCAGCATGTTGAGCAGGTTGATGTTGCCCGGGAGGTTGATACGCACCTTCTTGCCGTCACGCAGCACATCGCAGTATTGGGCTTCGGAGAGGTCGCGGAAGACATCAGCGTTGAAGTCCTTGAAGGCACGCTTATTCGTTCCAAGGAGGACATCGTGATCCTTGAAGCCATACGACTTAGCCTCGTTGTTGAACTTCATACCCATGGACATGTCGGCCACACGGATATAGCTGTCGCCCCAGTGGAACATGATCATCGAATAGATGAAGAGGGCGAGGATGAAGTTGACGGTCACACCGGCCACCATGATGATGAGCCGCTGCCACGCGGGTTTCGTGCGGAACTCCCAGGGCTGCGGGTCACGTTTCATCTGCTCGGTGTCCATGCTCTCGTCGATCATACCGGCGATCTTACAGTAGCCGCCGAGGGGGAGCCAGCCCATACCGTACTCCGTGTCACTGTTGCGGGGCTTGAAACTGAAGAGCTTGCCGCTCCACTTGCCGATGGCGACATCGAAGAAGATGAAGAACTTCTCCACACGCACGCCGAAGAGCTTCGAGGCGAGCATATGACCACCTTCGTGAAGGAGCACCAACAGTGAGATGGAGAGGATGAACTGCAGGAGTTTTATGAGGAATACTTCCATTGTTTATCTTATAATAATGATGTTGCGATTTTACGTGCCTCGGCATCGGTCTTGAAATACGTGTCGAGGTCGGGGGTCTTGTCGAATGTAGCCTGCTGCATCGTCTTGGCGATGATGTCTGCCATGCCAAGGAACGTGCACTCACCGCGGCGGAAAGCAGCGTTAGCTACCTCGTTGGCGGCATTGAGGATGCACGGCATGTTGCCGCCCTCGTGGATGGCGTCGTAAGCCAGGCGGAGGCAGGGGAACTTCTCCATGTCGGGCTTGAAGAACTCGAGCTTCTGCACCTTGAAGAGGTCGAGGCGGTCGCCCTGCAGGTTCAGGCGCTTCGGGAAGGAGAAAGCATACTGTATCGGCAGACGCATGTCGGGCACGCCGAGCTGTGCCTTCACGGCTCCGTCCTTATACTGTACGCCACTGTGGACGACACTCTGCGGATGGATGAGGACCTCGATGCGGTCGGCGGGGACACCAAAGAGCCACTTGGCTTCCATGACCTCGAAGCCTTTGTTCATGAGTGAGGCGGAGTCGATAGTGATCTTTGCGCCCATCTTCCATGTCGGGTGACGGAGTGCGTCGGCAGCCGTCACGGTCTTGAGTTGTTCGTGGGTGAAGGTGCGGAAAGGTCCGCCGGAGCAGGTGAGGAGGATCTTGTCCACCTCGTTCATCTCCTCGCCCACGAGGCACTGGAAGATGGCGGAGTGCTCGGAGTCGACAGGCAGCAGGTCGACATGATACTGCTGCACGAGGTTGAGGATGAGCTCCCCGGCTACGACGAGCGTCTCTTTGTTGGCGAGGCATATCTTCTTGCGGGCTTTGATGGCGCGGATCGTGGGTTCGAAACCTGCGAAGCCGACGAGGGCGGCGAGCACCATGTCGATGGGCTGTGCCTCGACGATCTCGCACAGTGCCTTGTGGCCGGCATAGACCTTCACGTCGGTGTCGGCAAGGCGTGCCTTGAGATCCTCATAGTGGGCCTCATTGGCGATGACCACGGCGGCGGGCTGGAACTGTCGTGCCTGCTCTGCGAGCTTCTCCCAACTGTCGTTGGCGGTCAGCGCATAGGCCTCATAGAGGTCGGGGTGCTGACGGATGACGTCGAGCGCCTGGGTGCCGATGGATCCTGTGGACCCGAGGATACATATCTGTTTCTTCATTGTATCAATGACTTTATCATCTTGTTCGTTTTATAGTGCACTGTCGTGTTCGTTTTATAGCGCACTGTCGTGTTTGTTCATAGCGCACTATCGTGCAGCCTGCCTCTCCGAGGCAGAAGATCAGGAATCCTGGCTCCATCCTCACCCCAGGCTGCAGTCGCTACGCTCCTTAGCCTGGGGTTATGCAGAGCCAGCCTCTCCGAGACTGTGCGCGCGCGCTCTGCACTCAGTGCCTCCTCCTCTGCACTCAGTGCCTCCTCTGCTCCTTGCGTTGGAGGTGGTATCAGTGCCTCGGAGAGGCACGCTCTTCATAGCCCCAGGCAAGGCGGAGCCGCAGCCTGGGGTTTAGGGCGGGTCGTCTTTACCTGACTCCCAGCCTCGGAGAGGCTGGCTGTGCCGTAGGCGCGCTATGCGGGTAAGTCCATGCTGAGAGTCATAGCGCACTATCGTGCAGCGTGCCTCTCCGAGGCACCCTCTCAGTACCTTCAGCCTCATCACCATTCCCCCAGGCTGCGGCTGCGCCTTGCCTGGGGTTAAGCAGAGTCAGCCTCTCCGAGGCTGCGTCATACCCCGGCTGACACTGCTCCGTGAACGTGCATCGGAGAGGATGGGGCAGACTCGTGAAAGTGCCTCGGAGAGGCACGCTCTTCATAACCCCAGGCAAGGCGTAGCCGCAGCCTGGGGTTTAGGGCGGGTCGCCTTTCCTTGACTATCAGCCTCGGAGAGGCTGGCTGTGCCGTAGGCGCGCTATAGATATTTCTCGTTCACCTCGATTCCGTGCTCTTTGCATAGTGCGAGCAGTTCATCGTGGGTGTTTATCTTCTTGTGATGCTCCTTCTGTCCTATGATGTATTGCCTAACTTCTTCCAGTCTTTCCTTTCCTATCGTTGAGGCATAATACTCACCTTCCCATCCGTCGAACATGGGGAACTTGTTGCGATCTGCCTTCATCATCTTACTCGTAGAGACCTTTAGCTCTCGCATCAGGTCAGACAGCGCACGAGTAGGGTGTAGGTTTATCAGTATGTGGATATGGTCTGGCATGCCATTGATCCGATATACTATACAGTCATATGACTTGATGAGCGTAAAAATGTAAGCATATACCTCACGCTCGTAGGCTGCGGTGATGGTGGGCTCGCTGCGCTTCGTCCTGATGACGATATGATAGAGACAACTGGTGTAACTCATATATGTGCTTTCATTTTGTGAACTAACATAGCGCACTGTCGTGCAGCCTGCCTCTCCGAGGCAGAAGATCAGGTGTCCCGGCTCCATCCTCACCCCAGGCTGCAGTCGCTTCGCTCCTTGGCCTGGGGTTATGCAGAGCCAGCCTCTCCGAGGCTGTGTGCCCCGTGTGCAGTTGCGAGGCAGTCTTATATCTCCAACAGGCCATCGGGGATGGCGACGGTGATGGTCTGCTGATGCTTGTCTATCTTTTTGATCAGTTCATGACTGGCGGGGATAAGGATCTCACCATGGTCGGTAGCGACGATGAAGAGGAGGTTGGCGGTGGAGTCGTCGAGGTCTTTGATGGTTCCCACGACACGGCCGCTTGCCGCATCGACGAGCTTGAAGCCATTGAGCTCTGCCTTCGACACGGTATCATCGTCGTCATCCGCATGATCGCGCGGATAATAGACGTCACAACCCGTCAGCGACATCGCCTGCTCGAGACTGTCGATGCCCTCGAACTTCATCAGTGCCACGACATCGGAACTGAACCGGTACTCCTCAATAAAGAAAGGTACGAGCAGGCCGTCGATCATGATGAAGAGGTAGTCGGCATCCTCGCTGTCGAAGATATCGTCATCGAACGAGAAGGCTATCTCTCCTTTCACGCCATGTGGCTTGCCGAGAGTGCCGATACGATAAACGTCGTCTAATGTGATCATTTAAAGTCGTTTATGGATGTTCGCAACATCTTATTCCTCCACACGCTTGATGTTTGCCCCGAGCTTGTTGAGTCGTGTCTCGATGTCCTCATAGCCACGGTCTATCTGACCGATGTTCTCGATACGGCTCGTGCCTTTCGCACTCATGGCGGCGATGAGCAGGGCGATACCCGCACGGATATCGGGACTCGTCATGCGGCCTGCGCGGAGCTGGATGCGGTGATCCTGTCCCACGACGACGGCACGGTGCGGGTCGCAGAGGATGATCTGTGCACCCATGTCGATGAGCTTGTCGACGAAGAAGAGGCGGCTCTCAAACATCTTCTGATGGATGAGCACAGTGCCGCGTGCCTGGGTGGCTACGACGAGAAGCACAGAGAGCAGGTCAGGCGTCAGACCCGGCCAGGGGGCATCGGCGAGTGTCATGATCGTGCCGTCGATAAACGAGTCGACGATATAATGAGCCTGATGAGGGATGACAAGGTCGTCGCCTTCCTCTTTCACCTTCACACCCAAGCGGCGGAAAGCGTCGGGGATCGGTCCGAGGTTGCGCAGCGACACATCTTTGATACGGAGGCCGTTGCCTACCATCGCTCCCATGCCGATGAACGAGCCTACCTCAATCATGTCCGGCAGGATACGGTGCTCGGCACCGTGGAGCTGCTCCACACCGACAATGGTGAGGAGGTTACTGGCGATGCCGGAGATGTTCGCGCCCATGTGGTTGAGCAGATGGCAGAGCTGCTGGATATAAGGCTCACAGGCAGCGTGGTAGATCGTCGTCGTGCCTTTCGCCATGACGGCAGCCATGATGATGTTGGCTGTACCTGTGACGGAAGCCTCGTCGAGGAGCATGTACGTGCCTTTGAGGCGGTAGCCGTGGATCTGATAGACGTTGCGCACCTCATCGAACACGAACTTCGCCCCGAGGTTCTTGAACCCGAGGAAGTGGGTGTCGAGGCGGCGTCGTCCGATCTTGTCGCCTCCCGGCTTGGCGATGGTAGCCTTGCCGAAGCGGCCGAGGAGCGGACCGTACATCAGCACGGAGCCACGGAGCTTGGAGCATTTCTGAACGAACTCCACGCTGTCGAGGAAGTCGAGGTTGACGTCATCGGCCTGAAACGTGTAGTCGTGCGGTGCATTACGCGTCACCTTCACGCCTACATCCTGCAAGAGCTTGATGAGGTTGTTGACATCGAGAATATCCGGCACATTCGTGATGCGCACAGGGTCACTGGTAAGGAGCGAGGCGCAGATCACCTCCAGGGCCTCGTTCTTAGCGCCCTGCGGAGTGATCGTCCCCTCAAGCTGGTGACCGCCTTCAATGATGAATGACTGCATAGGCAATTATTTCTTCTTACGCTTTCTGCCGCCGTTGTTCGCTGCCGGCACCGGCATGGCACTGACACGTTCAAACTTGAAGTGGTTGAGGTCGAGCTGGATCTTGCCATCGGTGAACCGGGCGAGGTCGTCAGCCACCTTCTCGTCGTCGGCGAGGCCATGGCCCCACTGCACGAGGTCGCGCTTCATCTGGTTCGCCGTGAGGGCAGTGAGCTCGTCGCGCTCGGGACCGGGCTCCATGGTCTTGAGTTTGTCGAAGAGCTCAAACACCATACGGCCATAGTGGCGCACGGGGATGCGGCCGGTCTCATATTTGATGGGCTGCGGCTTCTCTTTCATGACCTTGGCCTTCGATATGTCCACAGGCCAGTCGATATCGAGCTTGAAATCACTGATGACAGCGAGCTGGTCCCAGAGCTTCTGCTCGTAGTTGTCCGTCAGCGCGAGATGCGGGTTCATGCGCATCATCGTGTCGATGATGGTATAGGCACAGTTGAGACGCTCCTTGCGGTCGGGGATGGTCATGCAGTAGTCGACCATCTTCTGCACCTCACGTCCGTATTCGGGCATGATGAGCTTCTCGCGCTGGGTGTTATAGTCTAATCCTGGAATGTTCATAAGTTGTCTTTAGAATCGAGAATAAAATTACAGCAGTTTGCGCGGCAGCTTTGCCACGAAGTTCTTCAGATAGAACGGCACGAAGTAAGCCACATCCTCGAACTTCTGCTCTGCCATACGCTTCTCGGCGAGCGGCAGCATGTTCTTGGCGAGCGGCTCGATGCCTTCGATGAAGTGGGCATTGGGATGCTTGATGACATCCTTGCATTTCATGGCACCGTCGCCAAGGAAATAGACGGGACCTTTGTCGAGCCATTCGTTGTAGGTGTCAGCCTCCACAACGTCGGCGTGGATGGGGCGCACCTCATGCAGCGAGCGGTCGAAGAGCTGGGCGTAGACCTCCATGCGGCGGGCGTCGAGCATCGGGCACAGCAGTGCGTTCTCCTCCTGGATCATCTCGCGCAGCAGCACGGGCACACAGAGGATCTCGAGCGTCGGCACGCCGAGGAGCTTGATGCCACGGCCATAGCAGATGCCCTTGGCCATGCTCACACCGATGCGCAGGCCTGTATAACTTCCCGGGCCACAGCTCACAGCTACGGCATCCAAGGGGATAGCGTGGTTGTCGGTGAACGACAGCGCCTCGTCAACAAATGAACCTAACCGTTCTGCATGATTGGGTCCGGAGTGGTCTTCCTTTTCAAAAATACAAGCACCGTCCTGGCTCACTGCCACGGAACAAACGTTCGTGCTTGTCTCAATATTCAATATGCACGACATAATATCGATATTATTCTTAATAAAGTGCAAATTTACTCCTTTTTCCCTCTAATTTTGTACTTTTGCAGAAATTTAACGCAGTAAATAACAACACGTAATCAATATGATACTCTCAATGACGGGCTACGGCAAGTCCGTAGTGGTTTACAAAGACAAGAAAATCAATGTTGAGATCAAGTCGCTCAACAGTAAGGCGCTCGACCTCTCTACACGCATCACCCCGCTCTATCGCGAGAAGGAGATGGAGATCCGGCAGTATATCGCCAAGATGCTCTCGCGTGGTAAGGTCGACTTCGCTATCTGGACAGAGAAAGACAATATCGTGGACGCTACGCCGATCAACGCCGCCCTCGTAGAGGATTATTATCATCAGCTCAAGGCTATCTCCGCCAAGACGGGCATCCCTGAGCCGCAGGACTGGTATAGCTCTCTGCTCCGCATGCCGGATGTCCTGACGAAGACGGATGTCGAGGAGCTTTCCGATGAGGAGTGGGAGGCCGCCAAGCAGGCTATTCATCAGGCTGTCGACGCCCTCATCGCCTTCCGTCGCCAGGAGGGTGCTGCCTTAGAGAAGAAGTTCAACGAGAAGGTGGACAACATCGAAAAGCTCCTCCACAGCATCGAGCCCTATGAGAAGAGCCGCGTGCCGAAGATCAAGGAGCAGATCATCAAAGGGCTTGAGCAGATCCCTGAGGTGGAGTATGACAAGAACCGCCTTGAGCAGGAGCTGATCTATTATATCGAGAAGCTCGACATCAGTGAGGAGAAGCAGCGCCTGACGAACCACCTGAAGTATTTCCGCGAGACGATGGCGGAGAACCAGCCCAACGGCAAGAAGCTCGGCTTCATCGCCCAGGAGATGGGTCGTGAGATCAACACCACGGGCTCGAAGAGCAACAATGCTGAGATGCAGAACATCGTGGTGAAGATGAAGGATGAACTTGAGCAGATCAAGGAGCAGGTGCTGAATGCGTTATAATTATGGAACAGACAGGTAAACTGATAATCTTTTCGGCCCCGAGCGGGTCGGGCAAGAGCACGATCGTACAGTGGCTGATGAAGGAGCATCCGGAGCTCCGCCTCGCCTTCTCCATCAGTGCCACGACTCGTGCCCCGCGTGGCACTGAGCGCAATGGTGTGGAGTATCTCTTCCTCACACCGGAGGAGTTCAAGGCGAAGATCGATGCGGGTGAGTTCCTCGAATATGAAGAGGTGTACAAAGACCGGTTCTACGGTACGCTGAAGTCGCAGGTCGAGACGCAGACGCAGCGCGGTGAGAATGTCGTGTTCGATGTCGACGTGAAGGGTGGCTGCAACATCAAACAGCACTATGGTGCCCGTGCCCTGAGTATCTTCATTCAGCCGCCATCGGTGGAGGAGCTCCGTCGCCGCCTCGTCAAGCGTGCCACGGATGCACCCGAGGTCATCGAGCAGCGTCTGCAGAAAGCTTCGTATGAGCTGACCTTCGCGCCCCGCTTCGACCATGTCGTCGTCAACGATGATCTGCAGAAAGCGGAGGAAGAGACGTACCGCCTCGTCAGCGAATTTCTGAAACGCTGACGCCCGGACATAAATCTTTTCACTAGTGTCCACTAAACTTCATTAACAATAGACATAAGTTGTTGAATCAGAACATAAAACATTCAATTAATCGACTCTATGGGTTAGAATCGAGCAGCATTATTGAAAGTAATGAACTGTAAGCTATCTGAGCAGATTGTTGGAGTTGACGTATCATGAATGAGCAAAATAGCTTGTTTTGATGTCGATATTTCAACTACTACTTATAGATTGTAATCAAAATTAAATGTTAAATATTTAAGTGGACACAAGTGAAATCTTTTCACACGAATACTTTCTCATGGATTTCTCTCACACGGATCTTAAAGATTTTAAAGATGGTTACGCTGCTTTGCAGCTACACGGTGATGCTACGGTATGTGTGATGTTACGGTATGCGTAATCGCCGAAGCCGGATAATCTTGATCTGTACGGTTGTTAATGCCCTCGAAGAGGGCAAACATGGTTAGCCCCAGGTGAGGAGCGACCTCGGAGAGGTCGAATATGGTTAGCCCCAGGTAAGGAGCGCAGCGACGCAACCTGGGGTTTGGGGTCGGGTGAGTTAACCTGACCTCCGGCCTCGAAGAGGGCGAACATTGGCGGGGTGCTGGACGACAACCATGTTCGCCCTCTTCGAGGCCGGATCTCAACGCATCGTCGTCGTACTAACCCCCACGTTTCGGCTTCGCCTCGCGTGGGGCTAACCATGTGGCACCTCTCCGAGGTGCTTACGTAAGAATTGGCAAAATCTTTAAAATCTTTAAGATCCGTGTGAAATTAAGATCCGTGTGAAAAAAATCATGTGAGAAAGGATCATGTGAAAAAATCCACGTGAAACCAATAAACGATCATAGCATGCAACCTCGTATCGGCATCTTTGGTGGCAGTTTCAATCCCATCCATGTGGGTCACATCGCCATCGCGCGCGAACTGCTGAGCCTCGCCCACTTGGACGAGGTATGGTTCCTCGTCTCCCCACTCAACCCCTTCAAGAAGGCGGCGACAGACCTGCTCGACGACGACAAGCGACTGCTCCTCACGCAGCGAGCACTCTTAGGAGAGCCACGTCTCAAAGCCTCCGACTACGAGTTTCACCTCCCCAAACCTTCCTACACTTGGAACACCCTGCAACATCTCAAGGCCGACTATCCCGATAAGCAGTTTGTACTTATCATTGGAGCCGACAACTGGCTTGCCTTCGACCGCTGGGCCCATCCCGATTATATCCTTTCCAACTTTGATATTGCCGTCTATGCGCGACCCGATTGCCCTATAGACTCCAGCACCCTTCCTTCCCATGTACATCTTTATAATATGGGATTGTTCGACATCAGTAGTACCGCCATCCGTGAGCGTATCCGCCAGGGACAGTCCATCACTGGTATGATCCCGACAGCCATTGAGGGCCTCTGCATGAAGTTCTATACCGTATAGTGCAGGGAAGGGCTTCATGCCCTTCCATAAAAATGTTCAAGCTGTACGGTTGAATCTCATTCTTTCTGTTTGGGACAGTGCCTCGGAGAGGCACACTCTTCATAACCCCAGACTAAAGGAGCGATAGCGACTGCAGTCTGGGGATTTTAGACTGTGCTTGGATCCCTGACTTCCAGCCTCGGAGAGGCTGACTGTGCCTTGGCGCGCTATGTTGACGAAATAATCTGTTTACAGACATAGCGCACTATCGCGCAGCCTGCCTCTCCGAGGTAGAAAATCAGTCAAATACACCTTTACAATACACCCCAGGCTGCGTCGCTACGCTCCTTGCCTGGGGTTATGCAGAGTGTGCCTCTCCGAGGCACTGACACCGTGCGTTTATTGTCATCGCGCCTCATATGTGACGCGTTTCCGCCCCATATGCGTCGCGTTACCGCCCCATATGTGTCGCGTTACCGCCCCATATGCGTCGCGTTACCGCCCCATATGTGTCGCGTTACCGCCCCATATGCGTCGCGTTACCGCCCCATATGTGTCGCGTTACCGCCCCAATTGTGCCGCGATGTGGTTTCGCCGTAGGGACGGGCGCCCCTACGCAGTCTCCAATGTTAAAGACATAAAAATTGTGCGCAATCGTTTGCTTAATTATTGTATAATTTGTAACTTTGCAGTCCCAATATAGATTTGACTAAATAATACAATAAATTATTTATTGCAATAATGAGAAAGATTCTGTTGATGTTATGTCTGCTTCTCGGACATTGCGTCACGATAGTCGCGAATACATACACTATTGACGCGACGCCCTCAAACTTAAAGAGTTCTACTTCAGTATCGGCTTCATTCAGCAATGGTCTTACCATCACCAATGGGGGGGGCAAAAATATAAATCAGTACGGATCGACCGATTACCTGAAGTTCAGTAATGGCGTGCAGTACACCGTAAAGGGTATCCCGAGCGGTGAAACGGTCACGTCTGTCGTTTTCTATGGTTTCCCTCATGACGCAGGCAACCAGTGTTACATTGCCGAGTTCAACGGTGTCAACGAAGACCCGTCGACCGCCGATTTCTCCACCGGTACCGCTGACCATCCGCAGTCGCATGAATTCAAGCCGTGGGGCATCACCTCCGGAAGTTTCACCTTTACCGTGAAAACTCATGAGACGTGCATGCGGATCGTGATTACCACGACCACGGATCAGGTGCTTCAGTTTGAGAAGTCGTCCTACTCCTTCGACCTTACCGACCCTACCGCCAACGACCGCATGCCGGTGCCGGAGAATACCACGGGCGAGGAAATCACTTATTCGAGCAGCAACAACGATGTGGCGGCATGCTTGAATGGCGGCATGCCGAGAATCAAATCTCGCGGTACGACCACAATTACAGCTACAGCAGGTGGTAAGACTACTACCTATGAGCTCACCGTTAACGCACCTGACGCTAAGTATACCGTTACCAGCAATGCCTTTGAGGTGTACTCAACGGGTGTGTTCGACAAAAAGTCGTTCGACCTCGACGGTCTGACCTTTACCTTCGGCGGCACGAATGAGAAACCCGTTGCCGTGGCACAGTACGACCTCGGTGTCGGCGTTATCAGTCTTGATTACAATGGCTACTCGGCCTTCGATAATGATTTCAATAACCTGATGGGTAGTTACCTCGTTCTGAAAACCACCAAGGCGGGAACGCTGAATGTCAGGGGCAACTTTGTCAGCAATCCATCTGTTGGCTGGACTCGCGTATACAAACAAAGCGATTGGTCAGAGGTTAAAAATTTCACCACGGGCAGCGGCTATCAGAGCGTTCACTTGGATGCCAACACCAAATACATCCTCACTACATGGAGAGCCGAAAACCAGTGGCCTACCTTCTCTCTGAAGGCTATCAGCTATACGCCGTATGAGGGCGCACAGAGCGAAAATAAAACTTATGGCAAAGCTACTCTGTCGGATGGCGGAAGTTGCTATTGGCAGGCGAAGAAAGGACAGAAGATAACTATTTCCGGTCATTTCTATGGAAATTCGCCGGGACGCCTTTTCAATATCGGCAATGTGACTGACATGAATGGCAATGATGTTACAACGGCTAATGTCACGAGTTCTGTCAGTTTCTTAGTCAAGGAAGATGGTAATGTCGAGCTGACAAACAACTCGGGAACAACGCTCTATATCACTGGCGCCGTTCTCGAGAACTCCACCCCTTCTCTTACCTTCGCCAAAGGCGCCACTCCGTCAGTAGGTGTCAACGAGACGTCTTTCACAAATGCCGTCAATAACGCACCGGCAGCATCGCCGGTGACCTATTCTATCACTTCTTCGACAAATGTCTCTGCCAAGATAGATGCCAATACCGGCACACTGACAAATCTGGAGTTTACCAATGGTGCGTCGTCCGGCTCTATCACCGTCACTGCCACATCAACGGCAGTGGGATATTACAATCAGGGCACAGGATCGTACACGCTGAACATCCTCAACCTCTACTTCGAGAAGCCTACCGATCAGATAACGCTCGATGTCTCCGGTGCCGCCAGCTATGAGCAGAAAGTGATTGGTGCGCCCGACGGCGTCATACCGATCTATTCCTACCAGATAACAAGCGGCAATCCCGACGTCTTTCTCGATCAGGAGGAGGGACTGCCCGACTATAACCTTACCATCAAGGGCACAGGTACCATCGTCGTTACCGCCACCTGCGGTACCGCCTCAGCCTCCTACACCCTTACCATCAGCGGTCTGACCTTCGCCGATGTCAGTCCGTCGATATCCGTCGACGACGAGAGCAAGGGCTTCACCCAGCAACCGGAGGATGCCAAGGTAAATGTGACCAATTGGGAGATTCTAAAGAAAAGCGATGGCATCACCTCTGCCGACATCGACGCTAAAACGGGAAATATCACAAACATCCAGGGCCACGGCATCATCGTTGTCAAGGCCACTACCGGAGACAAAGTGAGCGCGGGATATGTCCTCACCGTCGCCGACCGTGCCACCGACGACCATGAAATCGTCTGGAACTTCGCCACAAGTGGCAAGCTGCCGGACGGCTTCTCCGCTGCTTCAGGAAATACAACAACCGGTGTTGGGGAAAAGTCTACGGTCACGGATTGGCTTGGACAGTCAATTGGCTGGACAACTAAATACCAGGGCGTTACCTATGATAAGGATCGCAAGCCGACAAGCTACCACAACTTTATCTACACCTGCGACCAGCCTATAGACGGCGACAACGCACTGTATATCCCGGCAACGGAAGGACTGCAGTTCTCCTGCAATGCCAATACGTTTGGACTGAACAATTCCACACTTATCGATGACCGCCACGTGAGCTTCAAGGGAAACAGCACGCATGACAACGTGCTCACTATCCCGCAACTGAAGCAGGGCGACTATGTCACCATCTGGTGGAAGCCTTATTCTTCTGGTAATGATGCAGGAATTGGCAATGCGGGCTCTACCTTCCGTGTCGACAATGCCACCGACCTCACCGGAAAGGCAATCACGAACAGTTTCAGTACGACGGGTATACAAGGCTTCAAATCTGGCGTTCCACGCGGACAGGTGACCTTCCGGGCAAGGTACAACGGCGACATGAACTTCTACATCCAGGACAATGGATGGAACAACATCTATAAGATTCGCGTCAGTAGAAAGTATTCCACCGACCTGCAACTGTCAGATGAAAATCAAGCCGTGAATGCCAACAGCAACACTGTACTCGCCGGCCAGACCGTTACTTATAAGGGGGATGCCGGGCATACTTATAGTCAGAGTGCACGCACTCCACAGTACACGGTTAAGAAAAAAGGAGACTTCACCGATAACGATGTGGAGGTGACGAAGCCTTCTTGGACGAGTAAACATGGAGTAACGTACGTAGACCTGCAACTGAAGGTCAACGGCGGTACGGGAAATATCCTCGTTACACAGGACATCTGTTACGGTGCTGACAAGTATGTCCTCGACCGCAGTGAGACTTATCTCGCCGTCGGTCAGCGCAAGCAGCAGACCTATCCCTACACCTGGGATTTCACAGATTATAACATGGGCAAGGGAACGACTGTCAGCAATCTCTCGCAGACCACTGCCGGCAACTACGGTTCATGGAGCAGCAATGCCCTTATCGACTACACGTCCGTGCCATCGCCGTCAGGATTATCGGGTTATAAGGTCGACAAGCCGCTCTTTGCCAACGGCAGTCAGCTCACCTATGGTACGACACCCATCCGGGAGACCGAGGGGCTCGGCGTGAAGCTTCCAGGCACCGGCGAAGCCTATAACGGAAATGTGTCACTCGACGGCACTTCGCTCTCCTTCGCCAAGGGTTCTACGCTCACCATTCCGAATGTCGATGCGAACATGTATGTCTTTGTAAAAGCAGACAACGCACCGACGGTGACCGTAAAGGATAACACCACATCGACGATTACCTCTGTCTCTCAGACGACCCCTGCCAATGTCTCGCTGCCTACCGGCGTGTATGTATATCAGGTGAGCACCAAGGGTGATGTCGCCCTATCGTTCCCTGACAATACGAAGGTGGAGAAGATTGGCGTGACCAATATCTTCAAGGCGATCAGTGGCAAGGCAACGAGCGAGAGCCGCGACCGTGCCATCGACTACAGTCAGACAGGGGTATTTACGAATATGGGTGTAAAAGCCTATATCGCAACCAAATATTCTAATGAGAGCAAAGAACAGGACATGGGTACGCTGACCCTTCAGCCGGTGACCGTCACACCGGCTGAGACGGGCCTCCTGCTCTATAAGGACATTGCAACCAGCCAGACGAACGAGAAGACGCAGACGAGCTTCCCGCTCTTCGTACCGGCTGTCAATATCACGCCGACTACAGAACAGGGGATGCTCAAGCCGCATGTCGATGCCGGTACCGTCGAGGGCTCTAACGCGACGAAACTCCGCTATGTGTTCACCAATAAGTATTACCACCACGGTTCATCCGCGCAGCAGACAGGCACCGACTACCTGTTCTATCGGGTGGAGAAGTCGGGCAATCTTGCAGCCAACAAGGCTTATCTCGAGCTCCCGCGCTCGCAGGGTGCCAAGCAGTTCGTGGTCATGAACTTCGCCGACACCCCGACCGGCATCAGCAGGACGCCTCACATCAACGCGGCGGAAAGCGGTAACACGTATTATACGCTTCAGGGGGTGAGGGTCAACGGACATCCGACCTGCCCGGGGATTTATATCATTCACGGAAAGAAGGTAATTGTAAAATGAAAAAAGAATATATAGCGCCAGCCATAGAAATAATCAGCCTCAACCTGTACGGGAGTGTGCTTGAGAAGACTGTCGGTGTAATCAACGGCTCGCCTCATGGCATATGGGAAGATGCCGCAGCAAAATCATATCCAATGAACAACGAACCGCTGGAAGAGACACGCCCCGACTCATTAGTGACGCGGAAGTCTCTCTGGGACGACTGAGGTTCCTTCGTAGGTTCAGGGGTGTCAGTGCAGGGAAGGGCTTCATGCCCTTCCACAAAAAATGACACAACCGCTGAAAAATGTCACAACCGATGAAAAAGTCCCCACCGTTTTGAAAAATAGGTCGAACATTATTTGTGGAAGGGCATGAAGCCCTTCCCTGCACTGACACGTCCCGACCTCGTCACTTGTATATTGAGACCCAGTGCTGCCCTTGATTATCAGACGTACATTTCGATCCTCTTGCAGGGCGCGGCCCTTGTGGCCGTCCGCCATTGCAGGGTAACCAATTTCCCATCTTGGGTGCGGACGGCCACAAGGGCCGCGCCCTGCAAATGGCCGACACGACACACGAAAGACCGAATTGGTGCCGGAGTGCAATGCGCTGATAGCCAGCCTCGGAGAGGCACAATGCGCGAAGCGCGTAACAATCTGGCTCTGTATAGCAACGTCGCGATGCTCGCTTCTTGCTACGCATCAAGATGCATTCAGCCTCTCCGAGGCTGGTAATCAGTTCATTGGGCACCAGCAGACCCCCCCCAGTCTGCACTCGCTTCGCTCGTTTAGACTGGGGTTATGAAAGATTCAGCCTCTCCGAGGCTGGCTCATGCGGCAAGTACGCTGAGGCCGATCGATGCGGCAAGTACTTCGCGGCTGGTTCTTGTGACAAATACTCCAGGGTATACAGCTCACCGTGTAGCCGCCACGCAGCGTAACCATCTTTAAAATCTTTAAGATCCGTGTGAGAATGAGGTGTCAGTGCAGGGAAGGGTAGCCCTTCCCTGCACTGGGTATGCGTCACCCTATATCACCTAAATATCCTTGCAAGTGTTTGATAATCAAGGGCAGCACTGGGGCTCAATATAAAAGTGACGAAGTCGGGAAATTGTGAAAAGTTGTGTAATGATTCTAACAAAAAGGGCGGTTACAAGAACCGCCCTTATTGGGTTGTCGTACGCGGATTCGAACCACGACAAACAGAACCAAAACCTGTTGTGCTACCATTACACCATACGACAATCATTAAAAGTGCTGCAAAGTTATCATTTTTATACAAAACAACCAAGAAAAAGCGTGCCTTTTTGATAGTTTTTGCTTAACTTTGCCGGTATATAGCCTGTAACTCACCGCTTATGGAAGCAATTAACGACTTTTTTGCGACTGTCAGTAGCTTTTTGTGGGGTTGGCCCATGATCATCATGCTGCTCGGCACGCATCTCTTTCTCACAATACGCTTGCGCTTTCCCCAACGCAAGATCTTTACAGCTATCCGACTCTCCGTGAGTCGTGACAAGGGAGCCTCGGGAGACGTGTCTCAGTTTGGTGCCCTCGCCACGGCCCTTGCTGCTACGATCGGCACGGGTAACATCATCGGTGTGGCTACGGCTATCGCGTTGGGCGGTCCGGGAGCCGTGTTGTGGTGCTGGCTGACCGGTGTCTTTGGAATCTCTACGAAATATGCAGAAGGACTGGTAGCAGTCAAATACCGCGTCAAGACGAAAGACGGGCGTATGCTCGGCGGACCGATGTATGCCCTGGAGCGTGGTGTCCACTGTAAGTGGCTCGCGGTATGTTTTGCGCTCTTTGCTACCATTGCTTCTTTCGGTATCGGCAACACCGTACAGGCCAATGCCATCTCTACGATGGTCGGTCAGGTCTTCGGTGTTCCTCTGTGGGTTACAGGTCTTGTCCTTGCTATCTTAGGCGCTGCCGTGATCCTCGGTGGTGTGAAGTCCATCGCCAAGGTGTGCAGTATGCTCGTGCCTTTCATGGCCATCTTCTATGTCCTCGGCTGTATCTATATCCTCTGTGTCAACCATGCTTACGTATGGCCGGCTATCAAGACCATCGTCGAGGCTGCGTTCACACCGCGTGCAGCAGGTGGCGGCTTCGCCGGTACGACGGTGATGATGGCGTGCCGCTATGGTATCGCCCGCGGCCTGTTCTCCAATGAGTCGGGTCTCGGCTCCGCACCGATCGTGGCAGCCGCCGCCAAGACGCGCAACCCCGTGCGTCAGGCCCTCGTCTCCTCCACGGGTACATTTTGGGACACTGTTATTATCTGCGCCCTCACGGGTATCGTCATCGTGTCGAGTATCATCGCTTATCCCGATATCGATATCCACGATGGCGCCGCCCTCACGAAGGCGGCCTTCGGTAAGATCCCGTATGTCGGCACACCGCTCCTCACCTTCGGTCTCATCACCTTCGCCTTCAGTACGATTCTCGGCTGGAGCTATTATGGTGAGCGTTGTGTCGAATATCTCAAAGGCCACCGCTGGATGCTCGTCTACCGCGTCGTGTTCATCATTGGCATCTTCGTAGGAAGTATCGTCAGTCTCGGACTCGTGTGGAACATTGCCGACTGCATGAATGCGTTCATGGCTATTCCTAACCTCCTCTCCCTCATCCTCCTCAGTGGCATCATCGTGCATGAGACGCGTAAGTACCTCTGGCGCGGACGCCTCGACAGAGACATGGACGACGAGGAGCTGGCGGAGGTGGAATGAGAAGTCCGCATCAAAACAATGAAAACAATAAAAACAATCATATGAAAAAACTATCCTTATTGGTACTGGCCTTGGCTGTGTTGGGCTCCGCACGCGCTGCCGTGCGTCTGCCGCATGTACTCAGCGATGGTATGGTGTTGCAGCAACAATCGTCGGCTCGGTTGTGGGGCTGGGCCACGCCGGGCGCCACAGTGAGTGTCACCGCCTCGTGGAATGGAGGCAAGACAGTGACAGCGAAAGCTGCGAAAGACGGCAAGTGGGAGGCCCGCGTCACGACGCCTGCTGCTTCTTTTACCAAGCAAACAATCACATTCACAGAAAATAAAGACAGTAAAGGTGCCAAGGTGACGCTCCACGACATCCTCATCGGTGAGGTGTGGGTCTGTGCTGGACAGAGCAACATGGAGTTCCCCGTGCGCGGCTTCGGCAACTGTCCACTGAAAGATTATAATAATGTGGTGGCCGAGGCCTCCCGTTACGATGGCATCCGCTATGTGAAGATCCCTTCTGTGAAGAGCACGAAGCCGCTCGACGATGCACAATGCTGGTGGAAGGCTGCTGATGTCGATAATGTCGCTGACTGCTCCGCCGTGGGTTATTTCTTCGCACGCCAACTGCGCTCCGCTCTCAACATCCCCGTGGGTCTCATCCTTGCCAACAAAGGTGGCACAAGGGTAGAGAGTTGGCTCGACAAGGCTAACCTCGAGAAATATACGAAGGAGACGCTCGACTCCACGGAGATGACGCGTAAGTTTCAGTACGACTATCTCTATCCCTTGCTCTGGGGCAATGGCACGTTCCATCCTATCCTCAACTACACTGTCAAAGGTATCATCTTCTATCAAGGCTGTTCTAATGTCGGAGATCCCGGCAACCAGTATTCTGACCGTCTCTCACTGCTCGTGAACCAGTGGCGCCGCGACTTCGGTGAAGGCAATATCCCGTTCTATTTCGTACAGCTCGTGCCTTATGCTGATGGTGGTGATCCCAATGGCACGCAGCGTGCTTACCTTGAGGAGCAGCAGATGCGTGCAGCAGACATCATTCCGAACAGTGGGCTTATCTGCACGAACGACTGTGTCTATCCCTGGGAACAGAATCAGATCCATCCGAGCAACAAGAAGCCTGTCGGTGACCGCCTTGGATGGCTCGCCTTGGAAAAGACCTATAACAAGAAAGGTTTTGAGGCCGAGAGCCCACGCTTCGACTCGATGTTCATCCATGGTGACACCTGTTTCATCCGCCTGAAGAATACCTATGGCGGCATCTCACGTTACAGTGATATCGAGGGCTTCGAAGTTGCAGGTGCCGACAAGGTCTTCCACAAAGCTACCGCCGGCCATTTCTGGGTGCCGGGCAATGACCCGCGCAACGAGACGATCTATGTCATCAGTCCGGATGTCAAGACGCCCGTTGCCGTGCGCTACTGCTTCCGTAACTTCCAGATCGGAAACCTCGGGGGCAACAATGGCCTGCCGCTGTTCCCGTTCCGCACGGATCGGTGGTAATGCAGGGGCGGCCCCTGCACCGCAATAACAACAAACGAAAATTTTCGCGAACCATAAACTTATATTGTTATGAAAGTACATGAATATCAAGCCAAAGGCTTCTTCGAGCAGTATGGCGTGCCAGTAGACAAGCACTTCCTTTGCCGTACTCCGGATGAGGCCGTGGAAGCCTACCGCAAGCTCGGCGGCACGAAGGCAGTGGTGAAAGCACAGGTTCATACCGGTGGCCGTGGCAAAGCCGGTGGTGTGAAGCTCGGATCCAGTGAGGAAGAAATCCGCAAGAATGCGGAGGCTATCCTCGGCATGCAGATCAAAGGCTACACTGTGGACCGTGTGCTCGTCTCCGAGGCTGTTGACATCGCCTCCGAATATTATGTCTCTATCCTCGTCGACCGTAAGTCGAAGTGCCCGATGATGATGCTCTCGCGCTCCGGCGGCATGGATATCGAGCAGGTTGCCAAAGAAACACCGGAGAAGATCGTGAAGGTCATCATTGACCCGACCATCGGCATGGCCGACTTCAAGGCCAACGAGGCTGCGTGGAAGCTCTTCGATGACAAAGCTCAGGTGAAGCAGGCTGCTAAGATTTTCAAGGCTCTCTATAAGCTCTTCGTGGAGAAAGATGCCTCCCTCGTGGAGATCAACCCGCTCGTGCTTCTCAAGGACGGCACATTGAAAGCCATCGATGCGAAGATGACCTTCGACAACAACGCGCTCTTCCGTCACCCCGACGTGAAGGAGTGCTTCGAGCCCGACGAGGATGAGAAGAAGGAACAGTGGGCCAAGGACCACGGCTTCAGCTATGTCAACCTCGGTGGTAAGATCGGATGTATGGTCAACGGCGCCGGACTCGCCATGGCGACAATGGATATGATCAAACTCTATGGCGGTGAACCCGCTAACTTCCTCGATATCGGTGGCTCGTCGAACCCCGAGAAGATTGTGGAAGCCATGAAACTGTTGCTCTCCGACAAGCATGTCAACACCATCCTCATCAATATCTTCGGCGGCATCACACGCTGCGACGATGTGGCGAAAGGACTGCTTGAGGCACTCGACATCATCAAGACCGACATCCCCATCGTCATCCGTCTCACGGGTACGAACGAGGCTGAGGGCCGTGAGATTCTCAAAGGCACCCATTTCACCGTTGCCACGACGATGGCAGACGCAGGCCATAAGGCCGTGGAAATTTCCAACAAACGATAATCTTTAATGATCATAATCCTTAATGATTCAATATTATGAGCGTACTGATAGATAAAGATACAAAAGTCATCGTCCAGGGTATCACGGGACGAGACGGCAGCTTCCACGCTGCCAAGATGAAAGAGTATGGTACTCAGGTCGTCGGTGGCACCTCCCCCGGCAAGGGTGGTCAGGAGGTCGACGGCATCCCCGTGTTCAACACCGTGAAAGATGCAGTGGCTGCTACAGGTGCCAACACTTCTATCATTTTCGTGCCTGCTCCTTTCGCCAAGGACGCCATGCTCGAGGCCATCGACGGCGGCATCAAGCTCGTCGTGTGTATCACAGAGGGTGTGCCTGTGCTCGATGCTGTCGAGGCACAGAACTATGCACGTATCAAAGGCGTGAAGGTCATTGGTCCTAACTGTCCCGGACTGATCTCTCCGGAGAAGTCGATGGTCGGCATCATGCCTGCCAACATCTTCAAGAAAGGCCACACGGGCGTCATCTCGCGCAGTGGCACGCTGACCTATGAGGTCGTCTACGACCTCGTGCAGAGTGGCCTCGGCATCTCCACAGCCGTGGGTGTCGGTGGTGACCCTGTCGTAGGACTTTATTTCGAGGACCTGCTGCAGATGTTTCAGGATGATCCCGACACCGACTCCATCGCTATGATCGGTGAGATCGGTGGTGACGCTGAGGAGCGTGCCGCCCAGTTCATCAAGGCCCATGTCACGAAGCCCGTCGCCGTGTTCATCTCCGGTCGTCAGGCTCCTCCGGGCAAGCAGATGGGTCATGCCGGTGCCATCATCTCCGGTGGCTCAGGCTCGGCAGAAGGCAAGATCAAAGCCCTCGAAGCCGCCGGTGTGCCGGTAGCTGACGAGACCCGCATCCTGCCGGAGTTGCTGAAGGCAAGGCTGAATCGTTAACGCGTTGGTGCAGGGGCGGCCCCTGTGGCCGCCCCTGCTAATAAAAATAACCGGTTGGGTCGTCAGATTGATTATTTTTTCGTATTTTTGCAACCCATATAAGAGATCGCACATTTATATTAGTGGATAGGACACGATATTTCGAACAGTTTTATAAGGAGAATTACAAGCCGTTTTTCTTCTTTGCCCTTCGTTATCTGGATAACGAAGAGACCTGTCGTGATATCGTGTCTAATGCTTTCGAGTATGGTTGGAACCATCTCGACTATGATCGGGTGGGGGAGTGGCGTAACCTCATGCTCGCCTATATCCATCATAAATGTATTGATGAGCTTCGGCACAGATCGGTGAAGGACGACTTCGCCAAGGCGCGCCTCGCCTCTGCCGAGCGCACCGAGGACAAAGACCTGCTTGAGCAGCAGGAGCGCGTGGCTATCGTCAAGGCTCATCTTCAACTGCTGCCTCCCAAGACCCAACTCATCCTCAGAGAGTGTATGGTCAACGGCAAGACCTATAAAGAGGTGGCGGAAGAACTGGATATCACAGACAGCGCCGTGAAGAAACATATCGTGAAGGGACTGAAATTCCTGGTAACTATTCAGCAGGGCGAGATTCTTTTACATTATGATATGATAGCCGTTAAATCTCACGTAGAGCCGAAGAGGTGGTGCTTCCAAACCGCAGAGATCTTAGAGTGGCCTTCGGCGTTGATAGAAGGCAGAGGGTATAGCATCTCCGCGAAAGGTCTTTAGACCTCTCAAGAAAACACAGAATCTCAAAATCATAAGGTGGTTCTCTGCAACTCTGCGAGATGAAAAGATGGTCAATCACATTTACCTGTCTACTCTATCCTATTATGAGTGCAGACTAACGGGCACAGTCGGGCGTCCATTGTCCTGTACTGGCAATGGTTCTGAGTACGTTGAAAG
>Ga0256406_1001185_pt1 | contig 43143 bp, 53 predicted proteins | sample RumenRJG_03DNA_FD_185986 | JGI IMG/M metagenome (GOLD analysis project Ga0256406, IMG submission 185986) | Bovine rumen microbial communities from Lethbridge, Alberta, Canada - RJG_03 | ecosystem: Host-associated > Mammals > Digestive system > Stomach > Rumen | place: Canada: Alberta | collected... | reverse complement strand
CCCGGACTGATCAGAAACAGCCTCGGAACTCTTCTCTTCGCCGGCCTTTTCGTCCGCATGTGCTTCATTGTTTTCAGACTTGAGGGTCTTCATTGTTGGAATTTTAGCGAGTTGATGCACTACTCGGCACTGTATTTACGTACCAAGCAGTACTGCCGCAGACTTGACTAGCACTTTATGCTACTATAAAGCCCTACGATATCGGCTTCATTTTGCTGTATTCGTGCTGTCAGGAATATTCGATTGTGATTATGGCCCATAAAATGAGTCATTTTTGATGATGTTTGTTTTACTGAAGATTCAAAACCTTTTTCGCTATCCTGATGAATGGTTGCTGTCATTTGCTGTCAAAAAAACTGTCATTTAGATTTGCTGTCAAAACCGTTCCGGTTTAAAAAACATCATCCATCTTGTCAGAAAGCAGTCCCATAATTTCATTGTTCTTTGTCTCACTCGGATCTGCATATATGTCCATCGTGGTCTCAACACTCTTATGTCCCATGATTGAGGTGATGACCTTTAGGTTCGTACATACTTCTACAAGTCTTGTAGCAAATGTATGTCTGCATATATGAAGTGAAAAATCCGGGAGCAGAACTGGGTCTCTCTTCTCCTTTAGTGCACGCTTTTCTTCTTCCGCATTGTAGTGTGCAACAATGCATTTGATCTCGCGATTAAGCGTCTGCGGATTATGGACCGTTGAATACTTGTTTAGGAAAACAAAATTTGTAAGTCCATCAATTACAGGCTGATCATATTCGCATCCCTCAAGTTCTTCCTTAGCCATCTCAAATGCAAGCTTTACTGAGTCAAGCATTGGTATGAGTCTTGTTCCAGCATCAGTCTTTGGTCTGTGAACATGCATCCTGCAAATCTTCTCGCCTCTCTTTTTGTAGTATGACAATGAATGATTGACGCTAATCGTGCGCTTCTCCATATCAATGTCGTCCCAGGTAAGGCCTACGAATTCTCCCGCTCTTAAACCTGTTCCAAAAAGGACTACGAAGATTGGCCACCATGCACAGAATATAGGATGTGATGCAATATATCCCATGAACGTTCTAAGCTGGTCCATGGTAAGTGCTTCTCTTGAGTTCCTGTTCTTTCCTCCACACTTGCATACCTCAGCCATTGCACCATCAGTGGGATTCTTTCGGATTATGTCGTCTCTTACCGCCATCTGAAATGTTGGATGTAAAAGACAATGCACATTATCAAGCGTTGCAAGCTCAATGTCATCTTCCTTAAGCAGCTTTAAATAGAACTGCATTATGTCTGAGAATTTGAAGCTTGATATAAGCCTATCTCCGATACTGTTTCTCACGAAATGGTCATACATGTAATAGTATCCGTTTTCAGAGGAACCGCGAAGACCATATTTAGTTTTCATGTATCTGTCGAATGTTGCGTTAAGGGTTGCTGTGTTTCTCTGGTACAGGTCAAGTCCATCAAGTAGATCTCGTTGGATCTCTTCTTCCTTTTCTCTCAGTGAAAGAAGATCACGGTCATATATGTACCGTCTTCTTCCAAGAGCATCTGAATAGGAGAAGCAGAACCGACCATCACTCTTCCGGACAAACTCACCTTTCTTCAACCTTCGACCCCTATTGTCTTTTCTTGCTTCCATAAAATCTCCTAATTAATATAGAAGACATGGCATGCTAAAACATAGGGCTTCATCACTTATAATTATGACTCTGATTCTTTGATAAAGCAATCTGTTTTCATGACATGTCATGTCTTATAACGCCGCTGTTGACTCGTTTTAGCAAGCTGGGCTTGTGTCAAAATATCTCTTCATTCTGGCGTAGTTATAATAAACTGCCCCATCTACTTTCCGCTGTGCATCACATGCATTTGCAATCTTTCTTACAGTGTCTTCACAGCAGTTAAACTTAAACATTGCCTGATCAATTCTGATATAATCAGGTTCCCCAAATTCTCTTGGTCTTTTTAATCTTCCCATTGCTCATGCTCCTATCCTTAATTCGATTTCAGCTTCATCACTGAAATACTTATCTTCCATAAACAGCATGGCTCCTTCTTTGACTATCTTCTTGGTACGTTTGATTCTTGATTTCACTGCTTCCGGTGAAAGATTCTCAGCATCTGCAATTGTGAATAGACTTTCCTTTGCGACAATATATCTTTCAAGAAGTTCTCTCTCGTCAATGTCAAGACTTTCCACCTGGCTGCAGACGATCTCGTAATCATCCCTCATATCCAACAGCGTCAGTATCTCTGCTCTATGTCTGAAATAATCCTCGGAGCCCTTAAGTGCTGTGTTGTAATCCCCCTCATGGATTGCTTCCTGAATGGAAACATTCTCAACCGCAGTGTTTGCAGTCACATCACTTATGTTGGATGTCTGGACTCTCACGCCCAGTTCCCCATGCTCCCTGCGCCTCTTATGCTCGCGCTCATTCCTGATGACAATGCTCAGGCACTTCTCGTAACCTTCAACCATCTTGGTGAACCTTGCATAGTTACGCAGGATGAAATCCACTCTAGTGTCTAAGTCAGCTATACGATATTTGTCTACAATAGTCCGTACTACAGCCATAAGTCCCCCTCTCTGGAAAGCCTGTAATAATCAATAATTGTAACCCCATAAACTATCATAAACCGCATAAACACTGAGCTTCAATGTCATTATTGTGTCGTTTATGTCACGCTATGTGACACCTCAAAAGCATTCCAAGCCTTCGATCTGCCTGAGCACAGCCTTCTTAACTACTTCATTATTAATAGAACTGTAAGCCCTGACCAACTCATCAATCTCACTGTTACCGGAGCTCGTTTCCCCTTTAAGGATCCAGTCTGTAGATACGTTGAACTTTTTGGAATACAGCAAGAGAATACTTACTGGTATTTCTCTAAGTCCGAGCTCATAGTTCGCCAGCGTGGATCTCCCCGTTATGACGAATTCATCTGACATATCCTTCTGGCTTAGTCCCCTGCTCTCACGCAGTGCTTTTATCCTGTCCCCAACAGTAGCTCCTGCAGCTAAATTCATAGGCACTTCTCTCCTCTCCATTTTATATAGTAGAAACTCACGAGATATTTCTGTTGCAACAGTATGCATAGTAACACCAGAAATGCCATCCGAATTACATATTAATTACGCTACGGGTACTGCCATAATACACATTAATTACGCTCCAATTACAGCCAATAGGACAAAAGAAAAGACTGCCGAAGCAGCCTTATTTCTCAATCTTATTCCCATTTTCATCAATGATTCCGTTAAGCTTATCTTCCATGTCTCTGCGCTTGCAATACTTCCAGATCAGAAGTCCGAAAAGAACGATAGCATCCTTCTTGACTTTAAAAAATCTTGTATTCGGAATCCCTGTATCCATCATCATTTTATCATTGGAGACTATTCTGTTCTTACCCCTAAGATACATCTCATCAACTATCTTAGCCAAAACATCTCCATCTTCAGCAAATGCCTTCATCTGATCAAGTACCTGACAACTCTTTGCCTCAAACCATTTTTCACACGCTACTTTCCAGGCAAAAGCTTTCTTCTGCTGCTGCGTGTATTTCCAAGGATTATCTACAATATCAAGGAACTTAGTCCTATATGGAATCTTTTTTGACTCGTTGTCAGTCCATTCATGTCCTTGGCTTTCAGCATATGCTTTACCATCATTAAACATCTCAAGCAGATATCTGATTACATCGTCCATTTCATCATAATCGATATCCTGAGCAAGACACTCATTTACAATAATCTGGTGCGTAGTGATAGTTGTCATCATAATCTCTTCCCTCTTTTCCCTCAAATCCAACTAAAAAACCGCAAAAACAGGCAACCAGTTATGAGATAGAGCTTCACACTGATTGCCTGTCACTTCCACTTGTAGTTAAAAATCTTTGTTGTCACTATGCAGGCGCATTCCCCGATGCCCACAGTAATTGATTACTATTTCTCTTACTTCTTGCTATTTTCTTTACTAGACCTCCGTGTCTTTTTCTTTGCTTCTGTTACTGCTTTATATCTTTCTAATTCTTCGCCTTCCTGTAATGCTAACAATGAATCTATAATTTTCCATACTATCTGTTGATATTCCGGTTTGAGCTTCCTATATTTTCTAAACTGAGAGTCTTCTGTTTCACTAAGATGTAATGTGTTTACTCCCGGATCAAGTATTTCTGAAAGTTCATATCCAAGAGCACGCAATAGTATCTGAACAGTATCCAGCTTTGGAACTCGTCCCTCTTTAAGAGCATCAACAACAGTACTGTACGTTAAGCCTGTAGCAATGGCCAGTTTATGGAAATTAGAATTCTGTTTATCCATCTCATCACGTATGACACGCGTGAGATCTGCCATATCAACATTAGCCATGATATTGCTCCTTCCGTAGAATTTATTAAACTACAAAACTCCGTAAAATTCGTCGTCAACTACACGTAACTCTCACTCACGACAAATCGATATAATTTCATTTGTCACAACAGAGCTGTTACTTGATTTTCCCGGAGGAGCTCTTCCATAATATTCTATGTTTCTATGCTGAATAACATAAAAAAGAAGCCCTGTCCATCCCGGCACAAGGCTCCTGTACTCACATTCTATATAATTAGCATTTTCTCTAACAGCAAAAAACACACTGATAAATCAAACGCTCCTTAAGCTGGAAAGCTTAAACAAAACAAAGTAAAAAAACTATATCATTTACCCGCCCCTTCGTACTCTCTGTTCCTCTTTTTTATGTCTTTTAACATTGCTATGTAGTATTTTTTCTCATCTGGAGAACAGTCCGATACAAGATCCGCTATTTCCTTACCATATTTCGCCACTACGTCATTATTCTTTCTTCCAACAAGATAATCTACAGATACTTTTAATGTTTCTGATATATTCACAAGTATCTCAAGTCCTACTCTAGTCTGTCCTCTCTCAATTTCACTCATATAGGTATGGGACACACCCACCAGATCAGCCAGGTCAGCCTGTTTAATGTGCTGCTTTAGCCTCATATTCTTGATTCTACGTCCAACTTTGTCGTATTGAATATCCATAAGCGCTCCATAATCTGTAAAACAAGTCACTTCTATTCAAGTTTAACTAAATGGATAATTGCTATAAATAAGCCACACACGAAGCACTTAAACCACAGTTGAAGTTATAAATCGTTTTCCATAGCACTTATGCGGTGATTGGTCATTGAGCCTAAATTGTATATGAATTGATATTTCTGTAAAAAAAAACGAACTGACAATTTGCCAGCTCGCTCTTAACTGATCATTCCTCATTCTTTCGTATAACCTAAATATCTCATTACAGTCTCAAGCCCTTCTGTTGGCACGCAGAATGTGCCATCACGATGCTTGCATCCTTCGATGACTTCCTCAAGATCAAACCACCTGACTCCTTCTACCTCTTCGGTCTGAAGCACCAGCTTTGTCTCATCCACCGGCTTTTCATAAACATAGACAAAAGCAACTTCATTGTCCCTGAACATTTTGCCATGAAATCCCATAGCATATTTGATGTGAAACTTACCAGCATATGTCAGGTCACCTTCATTAGCTCTTATTCCCAACTCTTCAAAAAGCTCTCTCTGGGCTGTCTCCAGCGGTTCATCCCCTGCCTGGATATGTCCAGCTGATGAAGTATCATACATTGACGGAAAAGATTCTTTCTCAGCGCTTCTCTTCTGAAGCAGCACCTGATAAGAATCTCCGTTTTTTCTCACAATCCATATATGAGCTGTCCTGTGCATGATACCCTTATCATGCGCCTCTGATCTTGTAACAGTCTGCCCTGTCACAAAACCATTTTCATCAGTTATATCAAATAATTCTTCCATAATTATTCTTCATCTTCCCCAATAGCAACCTTTATATCCACAACAAACTTCTTCATCATGTAAGGAAAGGCTGCCTGTACATCATACTTTTCCTGAATAATCGGCATTATTGGAAGCCCCGTCTCAATCGTCTTAAGTCTCCTGCTGCCATCTACGATAAAGATATTCTCCCAGGACTCATATATTATGCTACGGATATCTTCTCCGAGCTTCTCATCCAAAATATCAGCGTACATATCACACCGTATCGCAAAATTCTCCCTGGCATCCTCTTCATCTTCTTCGCTCATGTAATCAAAGCATGGCTGCCCTTGCAGGCAATTATAAAAAGCATTTATATCAGACAAAAGCACCAGCTCATCTGGTACTTCCAAGGTCAAAAGATATGTCTTTACATAGGGGACATCCAGCCTGCCCCAGTTTGTCATCTCATACTCACTGGACGGCTCCTCGTTCTTCCCATCAACCTTATACCAGGACCACCACGGAAGTGGCGGCAGCTTCCCATAATCAGAATCAATGTAAACACCTGTCTTTTGGGCAAGTTTCTCTCCCATCCATCTGTAAGCCTCGAACATCATCTTGTTATCCTGACTTGTTTTAAATAGATGGCTTTTAGTTAAATCAGTAAATAGAACTGCATCATCCTCCAATGCATTTATGGCATCAATAGCTTCCTGATCCTGAAAAGAATATAATCTCAAATGTTTCTCCTAAATTACAGATTCTTGTAAAACTCAACTGCTGCCTGAAGGTCCTTCTCATCAGGATGTCCCTTCTGAAGTCCGCCTACTAATTTGAATGGACCGAAGGAGTCCCATGCTGGGCATTGGAATCTTCCAACTTCACGGCATCGCTTACCTTTGACTATGTCCGCAATAGAGTTGAAATACAGCTCCATAGGTTTCCCAGCTGTTGCAATGAAAAAGACATCCTTCTGTGGCGGAAGATTTACCCTGGCAAAGTTCAGTACCTGATCTGCAAACTTGCTGTAGTAAACTCCGGATGCAAATCCAATCCTGTCATATCCTGTCAGATCCACCTCATGCCTATCCGTAACATCTATAAGCACAACCTCCGGATCATATTCTTTTATCGCATCAAGCACCTTCTTGGTGTTGCCATGATGCTTGCTGTAATACACAATAACTGTCTTTTTCATCAAAAGTCCCTGTTTCCCTAAAGTCAAAGCCAATTATAAATCTGATAATCTGCTTAGTCTCTTAATAATCAACAAGATAGTAAGTAGCATTACTATGAATAAATAGTATGAAATACCAGCTATTACCTTGGCCCATAAAGTATTTTCTACGTCTATCGTGAACAAAACTAGATTAACTATTATAAGCATTATCCCTATTGATACATCGAATATTATCGCATTATTTGTTTCACATAATATTGCTTTAGCATTGTTCCTTGCATCGTCAGCAAGTCCGCTAAAATCTTTACTAATCAAAATACTCATTATAGCCAACAACGCTGATAGCAATATGCTTACTACAACATTAAATTGCTCCATAAATGAAGCTTTCGGAGTAAAGTAAAAAGATATCCCTACAGAAACTAAAATTGGATATACGTAAAAAATCACATACTGATATTTACATTTTTTAAATAGACCAAAATGCTCCTTGAATACCTTATTTAAATTCATAAAGCTTGCATTTCTATTGCATAAATTATGGAATATCAGCAAACAAGGAACTAAAATAAATAACCCTGCAACCATACTCATATTTTTATCCTCACACTGTAAAAACTATCTTTTTAGCGTAATCCTTTACGATTTCTTCAATATGTTTCACCATTTTATCTCTATCAACATTTCCATTTGGATACAGGCTTGTTGGAAGATCTTCTACAAGACTAAATCTATCTATATCTCTAAGCGATACTGTCTTGGTTCTACCACCATGACTAAAGGTAAATTTTATATCTCCATATGAAGTATCATCTATTTCAAGAACTTGCTCATCTGAAACACTCCCAGAAATGTATCCAATCACCTTTTTTATCCAATCATCTTTTAGTTTGGGCTTAATGTATGTCTTTTCTTCCCTCCCTGCCGTAATAAGTATACTGTCTGCAGGATCTTGTGATATCACATTCCTTATCAATGTAATTCTAGACATCTTTTCTTCTCGGAGTAACTTCTCTATGAAAACCTGTACAGATATGCTTCTCGTTTGCAGAGTAATCCCCAGGTTTTCTGAAAAATACCTTCTCATATTTTCCATAGTTATAGTCTTTACTCCATAATTTCCTATCGTTTCAAAAGCAAAGATACCCTTTACAACCGTATCCCCCTCAGCATCTTTAGGGATATAAACCAGCAATTGAAAAGGTTTTATGTCAGCATCTTCCTTTTTTCGAGAATAAACAACTTCTTTTGTATCTTTATTTGTCATTTCAGACTCAATTCCATACGCTCCCGATAAAACTATGCAAGAAATAAGGTTGTATGTCCCTTTATCTGTAATATTTACACTATCCTTAGATATAGCAAACATCTTCATAAGCTGTTCATTATCATGAAAGCTTTCAAATTCTTCCATAAATTGCATAAGCATTTCAGAAAAATCGTTGTACACATTCTCATCAAACTGATATGAAGAATTTAACCCTATTAGATCTTTGTCATCCCCACTATACTTTTTCTTAGCCTGAAAACTACATAACAGCAAACCGTGTTTAATCATATAATTGTATATACCCTCCACCAACAATTAGCATTTATCTGTTTTACATATATACTAACGACATATAATCTCAAAGTATCGCACCCTGCGTTTATTTTACTTCCAATGCCATAAAAGAGGAGCATCGCTCCTCTTTTGTAACAAACTGCCTCACAATCATTTAACCGCAGATATAATAATATCTTCTATGGCTTTCTTCCATTGTGGTCCTTCTCTGTTTTCTTTAGACTCAAAGCATATTTCAAACATATCTAAAAATGTTTTTGGTGTGTTTTTGTTGTTAGCAAACATATACTTAAAATACTCTGAAAACTGTTTTAGTGTAAAAGGAACTATCTTGAGGGCCATTCTTTCATCATTTTGGTTGTACCATACTCCAATTCTGAATGTTTCAGCCGTATTAGAATCAATCTTGTTTGCCACAAACACGCCATATACAGGCTTGTCATTAGTCATTACAATATCAGCAACATGTCTTCTAACTGGTTCTCCCTCCATGGCTTCCTGCCTTGAATTCGTAGACATTGTTACTTCAATAACTATAATGAAATCCTCGAATTCAAAAATCATATCTGGCCCACCGCCTGGCGCTGTTCCTACCGGAAGGTAATCTTGATCGATATTAAATCCCCTTGCATCGTAAGGCTTATTAACAGTATGATCAATTGCCAAAAAGGCTCTCCAAAGAATCCACTCCAAATAAGCTGCAGCTTCTGATTTTGGAACCTTGATAGTATAATCGTCACCAAGTTCCTTTTCCTTACCATTATTAACGATAAGAAGATTCATGTACTCATATATTTCTTGCCATTCGTTAGCCTGTCTAAGCGCATACTGCTCTTCTTTATATTTATCGATGTTCTTCTTAAGCGAATTCCTGACAGTATTAACATTCTGAGCAGAGTCAAGCGGAATATCCGGCATTGTATAATCAATCTTATAGTAATCCAGTTCTGCAATCATATCGTTCAGAACCTTTGTTGCCATATCTTGATTATCTGTGGGAAGTGGTGCTCCTTCACATAGTTTTTTTAGGCGAACCTTTAATGGTTCATCACTTACTACGCCCTTGATCAGCTCAATCGCCATAGAATGGTACTCTGGTGATAACGTCATTCCTCTTCCAGCACGTTTTACAATGCCTGCAGACACAAGATACCTGATATTCATGTCTGCGTAATCTCTGAAATTACCTTCTTGTTTTAAATACCTTTCATATTTTTTGCCAATCAGTTCTCTGTCATATTTTTTCTTGTTTTCTGCATCTTTACGTTCTTCACGAATAGCTAAAATTTCATCTACCACTTCTGAAACGTCGGATAAAGGATTCGTTGTTTGAACACAAGTAGCAAATTCAATGAAGTTAAGCTTTGCATCTCCAGTGCGGTTTTCAAGTTCCAACATAACTTTTACCACCCAAAGTAACGGAGAAAACACAGATTCATCGGTCAGTTTTTCCATAGGGACAATAAGTCCTCTAAGGAAGCACTCTTGCTGAGCAGCCACACTATCAGCATTATAGAAGTTTTTTCCTAATGGAGTTATGGCATCCACTGCTCCTAGCTCTGCCTGATCAAATCCATCCTTTTTAGTAACTTCAGGATATGCAAAACCGTATTTATTAAACATAAGACGATATTTTCTTGTAATGCTGGCACTGGTATCCTTATCAGCATCTCCACCAATCTCGCCTTTTTCAAATAGCAGCTCTTTAAAAGCCATCTGATCTTCAGGCGCTCTTAAACGTCCCACAAGGTTTGACTCTACATATACTTTAAAGCCGCTCGGAATTCTCCATGGATTTCTCATGCCTGTATTACCAATCAACCAGATATCCATTGGGTCCTTTACGATTCTGACCATTTCCTGAAGACGTTCACCATACTCAGTAATAATCTTTTTTTGTTCAGTAACCCTATATACATTGGGTTCAATTTCGATAATATCGTTCTTTGCCATTTATGCTCCTATAAACAAATACTCTTTAACATCATTTCTCATTACAGTAGTTCTTGTTCCAAAGCTATACTTATAATCGATCGGCACAACTTCCACATGTTTCTTATACTTTTTAAGTAGGCCTATCATCTCTTCCATGGTCGGCAAGCTATTAGATGAATATGAAACAATCAGTATTGATTTCCTATGCTGTTTAAATATCTCATCAAATGCGCTATATGCCCCGTCCTTTGTAGAAAATGGCGTTGGGTATGATTTGAATTTTTTGGTTTTGGTATTTTCCTGTATTTCTACGCCGTTCCAGTCTCTAGCAAGTCCTTCTACAAAATGATATCTCCTCACGTATTCATTATCAGAATTCGGAGTGTAGTACGGCGGATCAATATAAACAAGATCAGCACTTTGACCAAGCTTCATTGAGTCCATATTAAATGACTTGTTCTCACAATAATTGTCAAATACAGCGTTATTAATAAGCTCCACTGCATCAATAAAATGATCCTCAAAGCTTTTAAGCAAATCTTTACGACCATCGTTATAACGATCTCCAACATATGTAAAGATTCCTCTTGGTCTTTTCTTTGTACAGGTTCTAATCAACGCTTCCAGCGCAATTGCACGTTTGTATTCATCATCAACATTTTTAAGGTTAGTCCTTACGGTATCGATAAAGTAATTATCCTTATCAGTAAAGTACAATCCCTTAAAAGTATCTGTAACAAACGTATCGACGTCTCCATGGTCGACCATCAGATCTCTTGCTTCTTCGATCGGAAGAACAACTCCATTATTCTCCACAAGCGCTTTAGTAATGACAGCCCCCATAGCCATATAATCATTACTAATAACAGACTTGCCATGAGCTTTGTACATGTAACTCACAACTCCTGAGCCTGAAAAAAGATCTATAACTGAATCAAAATCATAATTCGATGACACCTGCCAGATGTACTGAAGAAGCTTGTTCTTAGAGCCCATATACCTGGTTGGCGGAAATAAATGTATCTGCTCTTCTATATTATTTTCATAATCAATATGTTGTAACAATGACGTCTTCCCCATTTCTTTTATTGCCATTCCTATTTATATTTCTCTTTGTAGGAATGATATCAATCTTGTACCTTCCATACAGTTCATGAACCAAAGGATGATTGGAATTTGTAAGCATAACCTTGCTCCCCAAATCAACCAGTCTATGAACTTCCTCAGCTAGATTTCTTTGATCTGCCTCATAGAATTGTTCCTTAGTGTATCTCTTAAAATCAGCATATTCTGAAACAGGAACATATGGTGGATCAAGAAATACAAAATCTCCCTTAGCAGCATACTTCTTCAACACATCTAGATAATCTCCACATACTATCTCTGCATTCTGAAGTATCTCCGAAGCCATTCGAAGTTTCTCCTCATTACAGATCTTTGGATTCTTGTATCTTCCAAAAGGTGTATTAAACTGTCCTTTCTTGTTCAATCTGTATAGCCCGTTAAAACATGTATGATTAAGATAAATCATTCTTGCTGCAGCCTCTGTAGCATCAAGTGATTCCCAATCCAATGCCCTAACTTCATAAAACATCTCTTCATCGTTTTTATATTTGCTCAGGGCATCTATGACATCCTCGCAATTATCAGCCACTTCTCTATACATATTGATCAGTTCTGGATTTGAGTCCGCTATAATAGACGTATCAGAAGCTAATCTAAAAAACAAAGCACCTCCACCAATAAAAGGCTCAATATATTTATTATATCTTTCTGGCATACGCGCTATAATATCAGGCAAAAGTTGAGTCTTGCCACCCGCCCATTTCAGAATAGGTGTTGCAGAATCATCTTTCGTCTTTATATATTTACCTGTTTTTATTCTGTGATCTACAGGGCGAGCAGCTTCACTTGGAATAGCCCATACTCCACTAAAGCGAATTGCCCCAGCGATTTGCTCATCACTACAGAGCGTTTGAACTCTTCTTACAGACAATCCCCACTTATCAGATGCTTCTTTTATAGTAATATAATCCATCTCAACTCCTCCAATACACCTATTATAATCGTTGAAACGCCATATATCAATTTCTTTACCACTTTTACATTCCACTTTTTTCTCAACCTTACACACTATTAATGCCACACCAAGAGTCCTATAAAAATACCAGCTTGTTAAGTCTGTATCCATCAGCATTTGGAGTCCACTTTAGTAAATACCAAAGACCAAATGTGTCCTTAAAATAAAAATCTGCTTCTGTTACCATTTACGTGGAGGCGATTAACGACATGAATACAAGAGATAAAACAGCCAGGAAAAATCATCATATAGAAACCGGGAAAAGAATCCGAATTGAACGAATGCTGCAGGAACTAACTCAAGAAGAGGCCGCAGAAAAACTTGGTATATCAGAAAGACAATACCGCAGATATGAAAACGGAGAATCCGGTATCAATTGGATCATTTTAGAGAAGTTCGATGATATCGGTTTTGATATTTATTATATTTTCAGTGGAGTCGTGGAAGCAGATTACTACGTCACAAAAGGTTTTGAAGTCATGCCGGAAGAAGAATACGATCGAATCACGGAAAGGTTCTATGAAATTGTAACTCTTGGATTGCACACCTTCGAAACAAACCAAGACACGTTAAGAGAATTATGCTCAATCTTCGATTACTGCAAAAACTATGGTAAAGAACACAGTCGAGAGAAAAAACTCAGAGAAATTGAAGATTGTCATATTCTGACAACCTTACATGAACGAAAAGCAGAAGAAGCCGAAATAAAGAATCACCATCTTCATGTAAACTGATCTTTACCGCAAATAAAAAAGCTGGGGCAGCTGCACATAAGTGCAACCGCCCCTTTGCATTATAATTTTATCCTAGTAAAATACTCTTCATCATTTTCATGGTGGATATACGCGCCATTATTCTGCTGAACCTTTAAGCTTGCCGGATTATTTTTGTTAACTGACAGATATGCCTCATCTTCATCAAGACCTTTTTCGCTGACAATATCAAGAACAAGCTTCAAGCCTTTAGTAGCATATCCTTTTCCACGGTACTTCTGTGAAACACAATAGCCAATGTGACCAGGCCCTTCTCTTAGGAAATCATTCAGATAATGGCGGAAGTTGAATACACCAACATAGTTGCCTTCATCCTCAAGCACATAGGTTGTATCAGGAACAAATCCCTCCGGAAGATCTTTTCCAAGAGTCCAGTTTCTCTTTTTCTCAACCCATCTAAGAAACTGATCATAGTCGTAACCATAGACATTATTGACATATCCATTTTCATTTTCCGGGAATGACATGTAAAGCTCATATAACTTTTTGTAATCTGAGTCCTGTACTCTTATTAGTTCCATCGCAGTCTCCTCCAACAAATATAATTCCTAATACAATACTCCTGCAGGATATCTACTGTCAATCATCATGCCGCAAGCTCCAGATCATTTTCAACTTCATTCCCCCAGCTATCCCAGCCAATAGTCTTCTGTCTAGCAAATAATTCCACCCGGGGAACATCACCCATAAGATCAACAATCCTGTCACGAGTCTCTGCAGGCTTTTTACTGTGCTGTTCGATGTGACTAATGATTATCTGATGGACTGCTCTGCCAATTCGTTTTGGATGACCTTTGGTAGCAAGGAGACAAATCTCTGCGTTAGCCCTTGTCCAATAGCCCATACCCCAGAAAAGAGAATCGCATTTCTTATTCTGCTTCACCCAGACAAATGCAACAGTTTTATAATCGAAGCCCCATGATTTTATAACATCAAATGCTTCCATGAGGTTCGGAAATGTTGCCCACATGAAAAGAACACAATCCTCATCAGCAATATCCGCAACAGGAAGTCTGCAGATATCATCCACACTCATTGTAGGATAATGATTCTCAGCACTTCGTCCTTTTCCTTTATCTGACCAGACACCATATCTCCATGGCGGGTCACAATATATCACATTATATTTTTTCTGCTCTCCATTTTTATTTTTGTTTTTCATTCTTACAAATCCCCCTTCAAAAGATTCACCTACCCCATCTCCAGTAACCTGGCGCACTAACGTTGCAAGTGGTGCATCCTGCGCCCATGATGCTCACTTGTTGAGGCACATCCCCAATCCCCTTAGCATCAGATTAAAATCTGACTACGCTCCTTCGGAGCTATAAACTGAAATACGCCAAGATGATGACATAGATTTGGGCACTGCCTTAGATGACAGTGCCCTGATTATTATCGCGTGTGTTCATGTTCCTTGTTTTCTTTCTGCTGACCGCTGATACCAAGTATCTGGTCGATATCATACTTCGCAGTCTGGTATGTCTGCATATCTTTCTTTACTTCTTTGTACTCTGCATAGGCAGCTTTCTTTTTGGAAAGCACTTCATCATACTCAGTGCTAAGTTCTTTCACTGATGGAAGTTTACCTTTATGTTTGTTAAAAGAATCTTTGGCAGCTTTATGCGCCATGATGTCATCCTTATGCTCTATAAAAAACTTTTTGCTATAGCCCGACTTACGGTAATCGGCATATACATCTTTGGTCCTGCCATATGTGATGATGTTACTGCGAAGCTCTGATATTTCTTTGAGCCTTTTTTCATAAGCCTTTATATCAGCACTAAGTTTACTGAATCTCTCTGAAGTATCTCCTGCTCTTTTCTCCAGTTCGTTGTAACTCCGAAGCCCCTGCTCCTGGAAAAAGAGAATTGCCTTCATGACATTTTTTACATTGAACTTCTTAGCCCACATCTCATAGCCAGGACCTTTTCCTTTCGCAATGATGTCCTGAAGATTTAAGAGCAGATCAAAGCTGTCATCCCTGTAGTACGGAACGCTGTCCTTTTTCATGTCAGCACCTTTGGCTACACCTTCTATCTTTTTTATCAAATCATCCTGAGTGTACCCTTTCCCAAGAGATCTGAATCTTATGAAACGCTGCTGGTCATTTCCTCTTACAGAGACATGCTTTCCACGTTTAATATCATAGCCCTGTGCAGACAGCTCCTTCAAAAAAACATCAAATGTCTTTGGCTTTTTAGAAAGAGCTATGTCTATCGACTCACGCAGTTTATCACGAAAGCTCGGACCATTATCCTCATGGATGTAAGTTGTCTTACTGTGATATGGAGCCGGAGCTATCACTGAGTAACCATTTTCCATGCAGATAATATTTGAAAGTTTTCCAAGAGCAATTCCTGAGCCCCAGAAATTTCTGAACTTCCTGCTGCAGTCCAGTGTTGTGGAATTGAAAATCGCATGATTATGAATATGCTTCTTATCAGTATGAGTAGCGACAATAAAAGCATGGTTGCCCTTTGTAAATCTCATGGCCGTCTCATAGCCGATTCGGTTTGCTTCCTCCGGAGTGATCTCCCCGGGCTTAAATGACTGTCTGATCTGATACGCAATTACATTATCTGTTCTCTTAAGACCTGTTATCTGTTCATACTCTCTCTTGGACAAAGTAAATTCTTCACAGACAGTCTTAGGATCACATGCATAAGATGTCACATAAGTTCCATTCTCAGTTTTATCAGGGTTCATTGCATAATCGGTTCTTTCGCCGATACATTTAGCAAGAGTCCTTCCCTTATTTTCATGTAATGCAATAAGTCTTGTCGCTGCCATAACACTCCTTCAGAATCAAAAAACTGCGGCTACAGGATTCTTCCCATAGCCGCACTCATCATTTTATATTTGCCAATCGCTCCAAAATATCTTTTATGGAAGTCCATATTCCTTCCTGCTGAGTCCGTAACTGCTCAATGTCACACAGATAAATGCTCCCGGTCTCATTTGCTTTCTTGGCATACTGATTCAGATTGTTACTGTTGATACGCATTAGCCTAACTACTTCCTTAACATCTGACAGATCAAGCTTAATTATGTAGCCATCAATAGCCATCTTCTTCATGTATGCATTAAGATTTTTTACCCCTGCTGCTTCCATACAGTCTCTGATCTGCTGTCTTTCTTCAGGGGTTACCCTGACATGGATTTCATTTCGTTCCTTCTTCATATCACAGCACCAGCTCAGGAGCAAAGCATCGATGAGGCCTGTCATCTGTTTCAGGCTTGCAGTCACGAAGCTGCTTCAAAAGAGAAGTCTTCTCTGCTTTCTCTGCGACTTTCTCATGCTGCTCTCTTTTTTCCTCTTCATCAGGAATACCATTACAATTATCATCCCTGAACTTATCAACAGGTTCATCAACCTTAACGTTGTTAATGCAGCCATCAAGGTTGTTGTCGTTCTGCTCTATCTGATCTTCCAATCCTCTTCTGACATTTCCAAGAGTATTAGGGTCAAGCTCCTGCGGAAGTTTCATTCCAAACTCAGCTCGAACCTTGTACTCAATAAGAGAAAAGACATATGCCGGCATGGTACGTACATCACGCTCCCAGTCCTGCATTGTCCTGTAAGGAATGTCCAGGTAATCCGCAAATTCTTTTCTGTTCATACCAGTGGCCTCACGAAGCTGGATAAATCTTTCTCCCTGAGTCATGTCATTAGTATCTGCAGACAGTTCCATGTGCTGAGGTGCTGCTGGAACTACTCCATTAACATCGTCCCATTTTTCAATAGGTGTTCCTGTTCTTCTTTCCATAACAGCATCACTCCCCTCTGTGCTTCCTTTCAGGAAATCGGATCTCATACTGCACCCTGCCCTCATCATCGTAAGTAATATCAACATAACAGTTGAAAGTCTTGCCGGTCTTGCGGGACTTACATCCCATAAGCTTTACTGTTCCACCTGTTAGAAGATCCTCAGCAATTTCTCTGGTCATCTCCTTACCGATTGCCTGGAAAAACTTGTTATCCTTCCAGATTGCAAAACTGCAGTCCATGTTGTCACAGAAATATGCCATGTCTCTTTCAACTACATTGGTTCCACAGCACGGACATACTCCGACAACATCATCGTTTACAGAAGCTTCAATCTTTTCATTGTCATTAAAATTCCCGAATGGAAGTTCATCATCATAAGCTGCTGCATCCATCCAACCATCATCATTTACGTTTTCCATAATGCTCAGCCCTCCTCTTCGTCATCAAATGAATCTTCATAAGCACCGGGAATCAATTCATACTCGTCCTTATACTCGTATCTGTACTCATCGATAAGAATATCTGCCATGTTCTTCATGGACTCTGTCAGATCCTTTGATGTTTCAAAAAGATCTCTTGTCTCGCCAAAAATACTTACTTCTTTTTCAGCGAGATCAAGAGACCTCTTCATCGTCTGTGCCATATCTTTGATAAGATGTGCAATGTCCACACCACTCTTTATTGCCTTTAAGAGCTTCCTATTTTCCTCATGAAGTTCTATATTGATTTCCATTATGTCCTGTTTCTTTGCCATTAAATAGCTACCCCCTTCTCATTCGCTGCACCCCCTGCAGCCTTATCCTTGCTTAGCTTTTCCTTCTCAATCTTGAGCTTATCCAAAAGAGATGGTCTCTTTCCACCTGCTCCATCAGGAAGGATCCTTACTGTACCAAGAATCTTTCTGCCAACATCTGCGACTGTCGCAGGCTTATCAGCGACAACTTCATCTGTATTCCTAAGCGGCCAGTCATCATCTGACTTATTCTTTTCAGCAGCTTCTTTGGAATTTTCACCAGCCTGTTTCTCTTCTGCTCTCTGCTCCTTAGCTATTTTTTCAAGCTCTGCTTCCTGTTCCGGACTCATCTCCTGGGACTTTTCCTTGTCAATCATCATGTCTTCCACTGACCTGATGATCATTGCCGATGTGGACCTTATGGTATTAAGAGCAGCTTTCAGCTCCTTCATGGACTCATCAGTTGTGTATGACGCTAGATAAGGAAAAGAATAAGCCCCAGTATCATAGCCAAAGAAATTCAGGACTACTGCTGCAGTTCCCTCAGCCTCAATCTCTTTTCTGTTCTTGCTGATATCTTTTGACGCATCAGCATGCAGCTTTGCATGAACCACTTCATGAAGGCATGTCTTAAGAGTCTGTAATTCGCTCATGTCCCTCTGGATAGCAATTCTCTTTTCCGCCACATGGTAATATCCCTTGGCACCGGATTTAATGTCTTCATAACCAATTGGAACAGGACTTACTTCTCTTATGACACTCATGAGAAGGGAAAACTTATTAACATCCCCCTTAAGTTCATCAATGCCAAGCTTTGGAAGCTCCTTGCCTTCGGTCTGCGAAACGTCAAATGTACTTTCAGCCTTAAAGCCCATGAGATTTAGTTCCTGTTTCACCTTCACAGGCTCACCATCTTTATCAAGGACTACTTTCCCATTGGCATCAAGCTTGTCTACTTCCTTTTCGATGGTATATGGCGCAGGAGCTATGACCTTGATTCCTTTTTCACCTTTCTTCACATAACGCCCCATCTTCTTCCACGCACCATAGCTCTGACATAATGTCGCATCCGGCTTCTGCATGGAAATCAGAATGCAGTTGTTCAAAGAGTAATGCGGAAACTTTGCCATTGTCGCAAGAAGAGTCTTAAACTCTGCGCTGCTCCTTACAGACTTAACACCGACTTCAAGCTGGTCAGTAAGTTCCTTAAGCCTGTCTTCCCGGCTTTTGAAATTCATATTTTCTGTATCAGCCATTCAGATCACCTCACTTTGTTTTCTTTAGTGCCTTAACTGAAGAAGGAGCCTGCCCAGCAGACTCCTTCCTGGCAGCCTTCTTTGCTGCCTGTACATATGAAATATATCTTGATTTACGAGCCATCACTCATCCCCCTCGTCATATGATTTCTCTTCCCCGCTGTCATCATAGGAAGATTCCTCATCATCACTGATACTCTTCAGATAATCATCATCTTCATAGTCTTCATCAGGATCCGGCAAGGTATTCTTCTTTTTAGAATTTTTGGTCGTTGTATAGTACATAAATCCGCCGGCACCTCCAAGTCCAAGGATCAGAAGGATAGCCATGATTCCATTCACATTAACTTCTTTCTTTGGTTCGGGCTCTGGTTCTGGCTCAGGCTCCGGTTCAGGTGTAGGCTCAGGGGTAGGAACAACAGGCTTTTCTTCTACTTTTTCCTCAGTCTTGCCTTTTCCTGTTACTGCAATATATTCACTGACCTGGTCCTCATCCATAAGTGACAGAAGATCTGACTCGTCTACCATGTTAAGGAAATGAACCTTCTCATTGCCATCATCGTCTCTGTCAATGATGATATAAAAATAATTGCCATTCTTAGTCATGACAGTGATGAACTGCTTGCCTCCGGCTTCAAGGCTCCCATAGTCATCTACAAGCTCCATGTTTCCATCAGGAGTAAGTGGTCCCCACTTTTCCTCAATCTCAGGATCCTTGCCCTCGCAGTTTTTGTAATCTTCTCTGCATATAGGGCAGTCTGGATTGACATGTTCCTCTGTGCATTTTGTTTCACAGATGCAGTCAGGACCACCAGCTGCAGCTGTAACAGGATTCAAATAAAAAAGTGACCCGCAAAGAGCCACTGACATGCCAAGAACCTTTGCCCTGGCTGCTATAGAATTAAAAAACTTCATTTAATACATCCCCCTCAAACTTGTTATCTTTGTTTTCGGCAGCATCTGTACTGCCAACAGGCTCTTTTCCGTCAGAGCTCTTTGCAGGATCTTTTCCGGAATTCTTATCCGATGCAGCAGATTTCTTTGGAGCAGGCTTCCTCTCTTCTTCAATATATCCAAGCCTCTCCGCGGCTTTTTCAGGCGTTATCTGCAAAAGATTTATAACGCCGACAATAGCAGTAGCTTCTTCTGATCTGATATTAGCGTCTAGTGCATCCACTTTCTTCTGGAATTCTTCTATCTTTTTCATATAACGTTCCCTGTCTGCTCTGTACTTTCTTAGTTTTTCAAACATATTCCCTCCGTCTCTTATGGCAAGCGGCCAAATCCCAGATAATGGCTCTGCCAGTATGGTGTATTGATTGATGAATAATGGATTGGATTTCCGGCATGGAGCATCATTCCATTACCCACATATATCCCGACATGACTTGCTCCGGGAGTATCATATGTTCCCTGGAAAAAGATAAGATCTCCAGGCTTTGCTTCTGAAGCAGGTACATTTCCAGTGATAGCACGTAGACCATTAGCAGTCTGCCTTCCCACGTTCCAGCCATTACCACAGTGATTTATCACATAGCTCACAAATCCTGAACAGTCAAAACCATCAGGAGAATATCCTCCCCATACGTAAGAAACGCCGAGATATTTCTCAGCCTCATGGAGCATACGTGCAAATTCTTCATCAGTCAGATACTCTCCAGGCACATGATAATCATCATAATCGCCTGGTCCCGCTCCCGGAATACTGTAGATGTCATCCTCACCAAAGAGATACTTTTTATTTCCAAAGGTCTCAAGCAGTATCTCGTATCTGGCAATCTCATCATCAGTAAACCCAAGCTCCTCAACCACATGATCAAGGCCATGATTTACAAGATAGATGTCGCAGATGTAATACTCATACTCTTCGGTATAGGTATAATCTTCCCAATAGCCACCTTCAGCATAAGAATCATCTTCAACCCATCTCGTGTCTTCAACTTCTCTTTCCCTTGTCTCTACTGTTTCCTCGTATGTAATCTCATACTGGAGTTCAAAGATTTCCTGAAGCTTATCCTGTACTTCGTCTCTTGTATATGACTCAAAGATTACTGTGAGAATTGCTGCAAGCTGATATGGATTATGCCCCACCTCATCGAGGTGGTAATTGACCTCATCATAATCAGCATGATCTTCGGCTATTTCATCAACCTCATCCATGAGCCCTTCTTCCAGCTCCTTGTAATCACTTTCTGTCTCAAGTATGTCCTCGTCCTTTGCGGTAAAAGAGGTTGCAACTGTTATATCGCCGCCACCTGCACCAAGAGCCGAGCATGAATTCATGAGTCCAGAAAACGCCAGGATAAGGATCAGAATTGCCACAATGATTATAGAGATAACAGGATTGTCCATGACAAATTCCTGAACCTTCTCAGCCAGAAGTGCCAGCAGGTCTTCTGCTTTATCCGTTATCTTCCGTCCAATCTTTCCGGTATTCTCAGCGGCCTTGGCATTTTTAGCAGCAGCTTTTCTCTGCATTTCTTTTTTCATGCGCTCCTTAGCAGCCTTTTCTGCAGCAGCTTCAGTATCCTTTCCCTGATGGAGCTTATTGCTGTACTTACTGTGCTTTATCTTGCTGGTAACATGACTGACCGCACCACTGGCAATATATCCGCCGGTATCAAAAGCTTCCTCTGCAACACTGCTCTCATCCTTATTCTGATCTTCACTGTTCGCACCGGAAATATCACTTACAATAGAAGCAGCGGCTCCTACACGGCTTGCAACTTCAGTAATCCCTGCTTTTGTTCTCTCCCTTGCAGCCTTCTGCTCAGCTTTCTTTGCGGAATCCTTCTGTCTTCGAGTCTTTTCCGCATTTACAGTCTGCTTTTTAACTTTCTCATGGCGTATATCTTCTGGAGTCTTCTTTGAAGTATCTTTCTTTGAGCGTTCCTGTCTGAACTTCTCCCCATAATACTTCTTGGCAGACTCTTTATTCATAAGCTTGTCAGCATGAGTCATCTCTCTTTGGGTTGGCCCCTTATTCTTGGAATTATCCCTTGTGTATAAGCTGTCATCCATCATTCATCTCCTTAAAGGCTCAGGCTGACGCTTTATCTGCATCAGCCTTATTGCCATTCTTTTCAATAAATTTGGTATTGATAACCTGATAAAGCATGGTCTCTTTCGGAAACCTGTCTACAAATGGCAGGATAACGTTGCCATAAAAAATAAGCCCTTCACCTTCTCCCGAATGAGTAACATACGAAAGCTGGTGTGGGCTTATGTTTAACTGCTTTGCAAGAATAGATCTGTCTCCTACCGCCTGATTGAGCATGAGAATGAAGTCAGAGTTCTCAAATATATTCTCAATTTCGCGGGAAGCCAGCAGATCCTTTATGTTCTGGGTTATACCAGTCGGCATACCACCCCATTTTCTGAAACGCTTCCAGATTTCTACTGTATACGCAGCAGTCTGATCTTCCCTCAAAAGAAGGTGCATCTCATCTATATAGTACCTTGTGCTCTTTCCAAGCTCACGGTTAGCTGAAACTCTTCCCCATACTGCATCTTCTACGATAAGCATTCCTATCTTTTTGAGCTGTTTCCCAAGGTCCTTTATATCAAAGCAGACTATTCTGTTATTGATATCAACATTTGTTCTATGATTGAAAACATTAAGTGAACCCGAAACATAGATTTCAAGTGCAGTTGCCACAAACTTTGCCTCAGGCTCTTCCTGCTTTAAAAGTTCATTATAAAGGTCTTCAAGGATCGGAATGTTTTCCGGTCTTGGATCCTCAAGATATTTTCTATAGATCATCCTTGTACATCTGTCGATGACAGTTCTTTCCGCAGGCTTTAGTCCATCCCTTGAACCAAGGATAAGTTCACATAGAGACAAAATAAAATCCACCTTGAGCATTACCGGGTTATCATCATCGGAATAGTTCATGTTGATATCCATTGGATTAACGTACTGGTCTGATGTAGGACTGATACGGATAACCTGGCCTCCAAGGTACTCGACCATTGCACGATACTCATTTTCCGGATCACAGATGATGATATCATCATCCGTGACCATGAATGCATTGGCTATTTCCCTTTTTGCGGCAAATGATTTACCGGAACCGGGAGTACCAAGAATAAGGCCGTTAGGGTTCTTAAGGAGCTTTCTGTCAACCATGATAAGGTTATTCGAAAGAGCATTAAGTCCGTAATAAAGCGCTCCCCTGTGATCCTGGAAGAGTTCCTGTGTAGTGAAAGGAACAAATATAGCTGTGCTTGAGGTTGTCATTCCACGCTGGATGTCCACTTCGTTGTAAGCTAGTGGCAGAGAACTTACTAATCCCTGCTCCTGCTGGAAATCCAGACGTACAAGGTTACATGAATGCTTCTGCACTATTGAAGACGCCTGGAAGATATTGTTTTCAAGTTCTTCTTTGGTTTTCCCTGTATTCATGATCATGAACGTAAGAAGAAACATTCTCTCATTCTGCTGCTGTAATTCCTTCAGAAGGTCCTTGGCATCCTTGCCATAAGTAGCCAGATCTGAAGGAATGATGTCCATATCATACCCGGAACGGACGGCCTTTTTCTGCTCCTCTATCTTACTTCTGTCGAGCTCCGTTATGGTATGCTTTACTGTCTTTATAGCCTCATTCTGGTCTACAGACTGCAGATGCATTGTAACGATCTGACTTGATTCCATACCAAGGATCTCCGCCAGCATCCTGTCACTGATGTCCGATGCATCGATGGAAAGAAAACTCATGGCACACCATGTGTCTCCCATCTTGAAATACCTTCCGGTCGGAAACTCAAAAGAGCTTGGTGCTACAAAATCTTTTGGTGAAAGCCCGGTTTTTACAAGATATTTCCAGTCAAAATGGAACTTGGACATATCGCCTATATGCATCTGTTTATGCATCAGCTCCAGCCTCTCATATCCATTTAATGTTCTGGCCAAAACGCCAAGGGTCTTGAAGTTATTAAGGATGTCCATCTCGATATGCACAAGTCTTGGTTTTGCTGACTTCATGGAATCGGCGTGGATACCGAAAGTAATATACTTGGTCTTTGTAAGGCCGTTATTGCCTGCCTCCATGTTCTTAAGAAGGACTCCGGAGTATTCATCACGAACATCGTTAAATCTGTCATCCTGATGCTGTATCTTAATCTTCTTTTCAAAATCCCCTACTTCTGTTGCAAAGTTCATGAAAGAAAGCTGGAAATGCACAGAGCTATCAAAGAAATTGAGGAAGCTGCACCACTCCTCAAATATCTCTTTCTTATCCTCCTGCTGTGCAAGCTGGTAATTTATATCCTGGAACTGGATTGTTTTGGTATAGTAATCCATTCCGACTCTGCAGATTCCATCAGGGAATATTCTCTCAAAAGGCAGCGTCTGCTGCGCAGTTCTTGGAGTCCCGTCATTTTTCTGAGCATTCTTTATGATCTTTTTTATTTCTTTCTGCTCACGTTTTGACAGCCCTTCCGGCATATCAAACTCTCTTGTATTCTTATTCTTTAGTGGAAGCACGAACAATCTTTTCCACCTCCCTCTCTGCAGCTGCCTGTCTCATGAGGGCTGCATAATAGTTATCCGTCTTAAACGGACGTTTCTTAGGCCTTATGAAAATGGCCTCAATAAAATGTCCCAGGTAAACTTCCAAAGGTCTTCCATTCTTTTCATACATGGCAAAAAAGAATATTGGCATCATTATCACCATCATTCCCATAACTGCCACGTTTACTGTAGCCACATTCTTTATAAGAAAAAATGACGGCACTCCTATAAGCGCCGCCACAATAAAGCATATGATCTGCCGTTTTGTTAAATTGAATATGACCTTGCTCTTTACCTTAGTTAAGTCTCTGGGGACACTGGTGTATGAAGCTGCCATAATAATCCTCCTGTTACATTGCATTCAGGATAGCCTTGCTCACTGTGCTTGTCTTGAAAAGGGACAGTCCAAGAAGGAATGTATATCCAAGAACGCTCCAGAGCGATCCGACTATATCTGATGAAAATGAAATTGATGCGATCAGCATTGCATAAATACCTACACATATCATGATGAGAAATCCCTGGAATCCGAGAGCAAACAGACTCTTTACAAAGTGCATGCCCATGGCGCTGTGCTCTTTATTTCCCCATGTTGCAAATGGAATTGGAGCCATGGAAACATACATATAAATTTCAATCATACGAACCATGATGATTACAAAAATGAGCTTCGATGAAAGCTGCGTCAGGATCATTATGATCGAAACCTGGAAAAACAGTGCAAAGATGCTCCATATATCCATAGCCTCAATTGTTGACTGCATAGACGCAAGCGCCGATGCATCAACAGCTGTAGATGCACTGATGATTCCCCCGGCATTTGTGATCACATGCTGTGCTACATCAAACACCGCCATGGTGAAATCAAATGTATGTGTGATTAGTTCCACAGCAATGGCTGTCTTGAACACCCACTTCCATATGAACCATGTCTCGAAATTAGCCAGGTTGTTGTAGCTGATTATAAGCTGTATCAATTCATAACAGGCCACAAAGGTCAGGATTATGCCTGCAATCGGCATTATGACAGTATCGGATATGTTTCTGATCATGTTAAAGACTGATGGAGAAAAAGCTGATGGAGTCGTTGCCACATCAGATGCAATTGCTCCCACCTCATCATTTACGCAGTTAAACATCGAGCTCAGACAGCTCATGAGATAAGGGATTATCAGCTCTTTTAAATGCTCCTCAATCTGTTCAAATAATCTGTCCAATCTGTGTCTCCTGTTCTTGTTTCTTTTTGTTGATTACAGAGCCCAGATTCGGAAATGTCGCCATTTCCGTCTGGCTCTGTATTATTCCATATTCAGTTTTTATTTTTCTTCTGACAGATCAGAAAAGACCTGAAAGAAGAGGAATGAGTGTTGTTCCGATTAAGGCAACGCCACCTCCCGCCATCAGCTGCTTCATTCCCTGGCTCTTAGCACCTGGATTGTCGTTACCATAACCTTCAAGGAGGTTGATGATACCCCATACTCCAAGTCCTGCACCAAGTGCGATAACTACTGTCTGTAATGTTCCTACTGCTGAGTTAAAAAATGCCATAACACTTAAAACCAAAAACGCCACAAATACAGTATTCATGCAGCTTTCGGCATTTTTGAGTAAACCCTAGAAGGGTTTTGTCGCCGTTTTGTCGCATGATATATTTGTGGTAGTTTTTTCTCTCCTTCCAATAAATTTTGTTGGTTAGCGGCATCACTCATATTGCTGTGATGTCGGTTGATAGTTACTTTCCGAAAGCCCGTCGACTGACTTCCGATACATGGCCATGTCTGCCTGTTACCAGGCAATATAAAAAGCCCTTACGTCCATGCCTTTTATTGACATGAAGGAGGGCCTCTTATCTTATTCTTCTGTTACTTCGATGACTTCATATTCATCATCAGGCCTGAGCTTCAGTTCATGATTTAAGAACTTCTCAGCATCAAACCAGTTCTTTTTATCCGCATCCGCTGTGTACTTATAGTTGGGATGCTGCGTAAGGTCATACTTATCTGACAAGAAAGGTCTTACGCCCCTTACCTGCACTATGCATTTGCTGCCATCCATGACTGCAAGCTCATCAACACTCATAAGCTCATGACCGAGCTTCTGATAATTCATGTTGTAGCTCTGCTGTGAACCTCTTGATTCTCCGGTATTGTACATATCAATGGTTTCTTTGCCCAAAGTGGCATTTAAGTCCTTAAGAGTAGACTGCTCTGTACCACCAAGGAAAATCTGTGAATCACAGTTTGCGCAGATGGTCTCTGCATTATCCTTGTAGATTGCCTTAAGCTGCGACTTTGCCTGAAGGACAAGTGCTGCAGATATCTCACGGCTTCGTATAGTTGCCATAAGTTTTTCCAGGTTAGGAATCTGTCCGACATTGGCTGCCTCATCTATGAGACATCTCACATGAACCGGAAGTCTTCCACCATAGAAATCATCTGCCTTTTCACACAATATATTGAACATCTGTGAGTAGATCATTGCCAACAGGAAATTAAATGTCGAATCTGTGTCTGACATGATGAGGAAAAGAATAGTCTTTCTATCCCCCAGCTTATCCAGCTCCAGTTCATCATATGACATGATGTCCCTTACCTGCGGAATATCAAATGGAGCCAGTCTGGCACCGCAGCTCACCAAAATACTTTTAGCTGTCTTGCCGGCAGCCAATTTATATTTTGCATACTGTCTCACTGCAAAGTGGTCAGGCTTCTCTTTTTCAAGTCTCTCAAACAGGATATCCACTGCATTTTTGAAGGATTCATCATCTTCTCTTATCTCCATGGAATTGATCATTTCAACAAGAGTATTGATATTCCTCTCTTCCTCCGGAGCCTCATAGTAAATCAGACCAATAAGCGCCGTATAAAGGAGCTTTTCAGCCTTCTCCCAGAACGGATCTCCGGGAGTGCCTTCCCCTTTAGTGTTTGCCATAAGAGTCGTGACAAGCTTTAATATATCGGTCTCTGAATGGATATATTCAAAAGGATTATATCTCATGCTCTTCTTGAAATTAATGGTGTTGAAGATTTTGATCCTGTAACCGGCTTTCAGAAACACATTTCCAACTTCGCCCAATAAAGTTCCTTTTGGATCTGATAAAACATAGCTGCTGTGTAGCTGTAAGAGATTAGGTTTTATCCAGAATCTTGTCTTACCGGAACCGGAACCTCCGACAATCAGGACATTTTTGTTCCTGGCATATTTCGGCTCTTTTGGTCTTGAATTCATGGTAATGCGCTCTGTCTGCGACAGAATCACATTGTTTTTAAAATCAGGATCCTCAAAAGGTTCTATGTCTTCATGTTTCCCCCACCTCGCTGAACCGTATTCTCTGTTGTGGCGAAAGGTCTTGGCGTTCTTACCCTTAAGGTAGACCGCCAGTCTTAGAACTGCACCACATACAATTCCTATCATCAGATCAAATGGATACAGGCTTGGAAGCAAGTTTGAAAAAGCCTCGCTAAGTCCACCATACAGGACAAGTCCCTGAATCTTTTCTGACATATTGCTTCCCCAGGATATTCTCCAAGCTTCGCCAAGATTAGTGCAAAAGAGCCCCACTGCAAAATAAGGGATATTAAGGATTATTGTCTTTTTCATTTTTCTATTCATCTGACATTCTCCTTGAATTTCTCTTTTACCTTACGTGGACGCTTTGCAATCTCTTCCTTTAGCTTTCGGAGCTGCTTTATAAGGCTGGGCTTTTCTTTCTGCTCCCGCTTTACCACCTTAGCAGAGTATTCCTTTACAACTGCGCTGATGGCATCGATGTCTTTCGCCTTGAAAAAGCATGTGTACCTTGGCGAATCCGAAGTCTTGTCTTTCACAATGGCAAAGTCAACTCCGTACTTGTTAGCTATTCGTTTGAAAGTACGCATGCTCTCTCCACTGACTTCCATTGATGATGCACCCTGCCCCTGTTTAACAAGCTGCTTTACTGTCATCTTGCCATGTTTCGGAGCTTTGGACTGCTGGTCCAGGTACTTAAGAAATGCAACCAGTCCTCTTATAAGCGCCCTACCTGATACCTTTCCAACCTGATAACAGAAGCGTATATATTTTGCTGATACTTCTTCGTTCATAGGTTACACCTCATGCAGCGGCTTCATACTCCAGTGGATATGCTCCAAATGTTTCACTGCCATATGTAAGGGTGATAAGCCCCATCTGGAAATTGGTCCGCATAAGCTTGATGTCAATATCTGTAAGTGGCTTGATCCTTGAATCCTTCCCAACTTTTACCATGATTGCACTGCCGACAAGATATCTTGCATATCCCGTATCCATTATGCAGTTCCCGGAAAAGCACAGAAGATAATTATCTCCAATAGGAGCTGCATATCCATCCTGTCCTATCCCATCAAAGATTCTGTCCATCTCATCAGTATTGACTGTTCGGAAGTTTTCGTCCGTACCAATAACAAGCCCCTTTCTGATATCGCTGCTTACATCCTTCATAAAGTTACCAGGAAACTGGATGATCCCATCTGTAACCGGATCAAGCTCAATCTTTATCTTAAGTTCCTCCATCGCTTTCACGCTGCCTTTCTTAGTTTCTTGTGTTCATCCATGATCTTGGCCATGCATGGAAAACAGAAAGTTGTTCCATTTCCATAAGGGCATGGAGTTTTGCAGTTATGCGGCTTTAACCCTGCCACTGGGATCGGATCCCTTGTACCCTGAAAACTCTTACCACCACTGTATTTGTCTCTGTTGTATTGTGCTGACATCTCTTTATCCCCCTCATGAAAAGAAATACTTTCTGCAAAAATGGGCGCCGGTCCGGAAGCTTTACAGACCAACGCCCATATCATCAGATAGCTGCTTCGCCCTTGGACTTACTGCCAATATCAGCAGCATCCTTCTTAGGTGCCTTTGAAGCCTCTTCCTTAGCAGCCTTAAGCTCTCCAAGAAGAGATTTCTTCTCGGCTGCCTTTTCCTCTTTTGCTGCCTGGCGTTCTACGAACTTCTCACCAAGCTCAAATACCTTATTCTGCGCATCATAGTGATACACGTTATCAGTGAGCTGGTCAGCAGGATCCACTGTGGTAGCATTGACCTCTTTTACCATGTTCTCCAGGCTCTTGAGATCGAAGTTACCATTGTCAGGAATTATCAGAAGTTCGTGTATAGAACTGGGCAAAATGAAAAAGCTCTGATTATTAACTCTCTCAGATGCTTTCTCCATGAAATCGTTGTATGCCAAGACTCCGGCACCGTGTACGTTCCCTTCAACTGAGGCAACAAACATCTGCTCCTGCTCTGGTGGAATGTTAAGGCCAAGCATCTCAAGGTCCTCAACTCCCATCTGCTTAGCAAGTACCTCTGCCATTCCCTCGATGACAAGAGGCCTGATCTCAGGTGCGTTCTTAACAGCGTCCTCATGAAGCTGCTCAGGAGTGATGCCGTAGTTATCAAGCATCTTATTAGTCACAAGGATTGTACCGGAGCCCTGCGAAGTCTCACCAATCACAAAGCGGTAAACAACTGCCATGTCCTCGATGTCCTTGTGAGGAACAGTCTCAAGAAGCTCAGCGTTTCTCTCTGCAGAAACAACTTCCATGGCAAGAGTTGATTTCATCTTGTCATAATCAGTGAAGGCATCGATGTCAAAGTCCGGTCTATTCTCAAGAGCTGTTCCTGCTACTTCTGTAGCACCCGTCACGATAGTGTCATAAGGTCTGCCCTCTTCGTAGTCCTTGTAGAGTGAATCTACGTTAAGGTTTACACCGATAACGCCATCCTCAGGCTTTACAGTGAGGGCTTCGTAGGTCTCATTCATCTTGTCGATCTTGTGACTCTCCACTGCGACCTCTTTGCCGTATCTCTCGTAGAACTGCTCCTTCACATCACTGGCCAGATTCTCTTTAAATGTCTCAAAGTCCATTTTTATTTCCCCTCTCTTATCCAAATGTTTTAAGGCATGAAAAAGCACTGGGTAATGACATCCCTGTCAAAACACAGTGCTTCATTTCAAATCATTCTTTTGCAAAAGAAATACGCCTCGCGGTATGTGATGCTGTGCATCTCATATCACTTGGCGCATTATAATAATATCATGCCTAAAAAATGATAAAAAGGTGAAGTTAGGGGCGAAAAAGGGGCATAAGAGGGTCAAATCGGGGCACTGGAAAATTTCATAGACTATGATTACTCCAAATCTCGATTTGTCTTTCTCAGTTATACCGCAAGTTACTGCTTCTTTGCTTCTATCTTTTTTAGGGTATCATCCAAAATTTCTTTTCTCAGTTCAGTAAGCCAATCTGAGAATGCAACAGTATCAAATGCATATGTTTTATTAAGCTCATACTCGTTTTCTGACCATGTATCTATAGGAGATTCATTGTGCTGTATAAGAGCTTCGAGCTTATCAAGAGACTTGTATAGCTTTGCTTCCTTAGTTTCCTGCGCATCCATCTCTTTGTATAACCCGGCGATATCTCTGGATAATTCCTCCGGCAGTGATTGCACCCATTTGTTGAGAAGCGAATCCTCAACTTCTCTGTCATCATCTGTTTTGATAAAGGTCGGAACATCACCAGTAAAGCATTCCCCAAGATCATGGATGAGGCACATGTCTACAACTTTATCAATATCCAGATCTGGGAACTCGTGCCTTAGAAGAAATGCCATCAGCGAAATACGCCAACTATGTTCAGCAACGCTCTCTGTCCGCCTTTTTGTAGTAGTGCAATGGCGTGGCGTATCTTTCAATCTCTCAGCAATGTGTAAAATATCCAGGTATTCTCTTGCATTCATACTAATCCTCCCAAGTAAAAGTTTTACCCTGCCAGTTGCATAACCCATGCTAGGATTGCCGCAAGTATTGGAAATCCGATTAAAGTCCCAATCCATTTAACCGCCAGTGTTTTCCCGTGAATATAAGGCATGAACTCCTCTGTTCCCGGTATGATCCACGCTCTGGTATGCCCTACCCACCACCAGTCAATAAAGATCCGGTCGAATAGTCCTGCAATCAGATAAATACCCGCGAGCTGAATAAATCCGTCGAGAAAGCCATTAATACCATTATAAAAATAAACAGTTAAAGGGATTACAGTCAGAATGGGAAGAAACAATGCCAAAGAAGTAATAATGCTTATTTGTTTTATCTTTTCTTTTGTGATAAGGCCAAGTTCAACCACCTTATCCTGAACTTCCTGTTCATAAAAAACCACAAGTCCAACAGGACCATCCTTAGCTATTCCCACCACACAAATCAGCAACAACCAAAAGCTCAGAATCAATCCTTCAAAAACAACCAGCATATTATTCTCCCCTTACAATCTTCATCCGATATACCGCAAGATACTGTCTGTTTGTATTATTAAGTATAACATACCCCTTAGTGTGGCTAAGCTGCAGATTGGTGTTGCTAAATCAAAAAAGCTTCAAAGGTATTTCCATCAGTACCAGTTTTTCTTTTTATATCCACAATCGCAATATGGTCCGCCGGATGCGAGAGTATATTCTCTAGCAAAAGTTGAGGCGCCTCCAAATTCGCTCATAGTGTAGTCAAGATGGCACATAGCAGGAACCAGCTCAAATAATCCGTATTCTTTCATGAGGGTACAGATACCACACTTTGTGAACCTCGCCTCATATCCGCTTCCATCCTCATAGGGCAGGTACTCCATATTCCAGGAATAAGGATTTCTGTCAGCCGCTTTTAGAGCCGCCGTCTTCTTCATTCCCTCAATATCTTTATCTGTGAACTTCTGCTTCCCTCCCAATTTGCAGAATGCTTTGGTCGCAAAGTTTGTCATGGCGTGCTCATAGTATGTGGTTGCCTCGGCAGCCGTTGGTTTTCTGTCCATACTAAGAAATACAGATGTCAGAATGGCGCAATTTACAATATTCGCCTTGAACCTGTCGCCTTTTTCAAATTCAGGGAGCTTGCTAATGATCTCTTTGTATTTTGGCTTTGCCTTTGCCATAATCCGCTTTGCCTCTTCGGGGCTTTTCTTAAGGTCATTTACAAGTGCCTTTTGAAAAGATTTTTTGTATAAGAGCCACATAGCCGCCGGCATTCCACTATACTTCATTTCTCTGAATCCTCCAAAAACTCTACCAATCTTTGGGCGTAGACCTTCGTATGTTCATGAAGCATCTGGCCATGGCCCATTCCTTTAAATACCCGCTTTTTTATCTGGGGGAGATATCTCTTCAAAAGCTTCGCACTCTTTACTGGGTATGGTTCATTTTCTCCGTGCCAGAACACGACTGGATTATGATAATCCTTTATTCCATCCTTTATCGTATATGTGTAGCAGGACAAGGCTGCATTACCAACAGATTTAAGAGATACTCCCTTATAAAGCGTATCTACTATTCCACTGTTTCCTTTTCCCATGATGCTTTCCACAAGTGGCTTCGGAACATGGATATTCTTTTTGATGCTCCATATAGAGCCCTGAAACAGCCATTTGAATGGATATGTCATTATGCCCATCTTTATTACAAATGCCGCATCCAAAACAGTTCTGTCTACTTCTATATTCCCTCTGCTGATTAGTTCCGTTGCGATGGTTCCTCCAAGAGAAAATCCCAGAAGGCCGTAGAGTCTTCCACTGAGAGTTTCCTTAACATATTTTTCGATTTTCTGAGCTGCATCGCTTACCGAAACAAAGTTTCCCGCTTCACTTCTTGAGTGACCATCCAATTCGCAAACAACCACATAATAATCTTTCAGGTACGGAAGTAACGGATCAAAAAGATCCGATGTATTTGCCATACCATGGATCAGCATAAGCGATCGTTTTTCCTTATCCCCATGTGTCAGAAATCTCATAATCGGACACTTTTCTCCTTATCTTTTGTTAGGCATATCGCACAGACCAGATACATAACAAGCCATCCGAAGGATTCTGTCCCCGAGTCCAAGCCTTCTGCGATAAGATTCAAAAGCTGGCCAAATAAAACACCGAATATCGGGCAACAGATTATGAATACTTTCTTAACCGGAATAAATCCTTTCATAACCATACCAATCCATCCGATTGTTACTAGGAGATCGCAGGTGATAAATCCAGCTACCATTGGAACAGCTATGCTCTTTAGCACCCTTACTGTCATTGTTGCAGCTGTAGGGATATCTCCCGTCGCCTCCATGCCAGCGTTAAAGACTACCGGAAGCATGCAGATTCCTATATGAATAAAAGCAAAATACAAAATCCCGCTCCAATTTGCCACCTTAAAGATCTTATACAGCTTGTATGATTCCAGCTTATAGTTTTCTTCCATAACTCTTAGAAGTTCTGTGGCAGCATAAGCAAACATGGCTGCACACAAAAAACCAAGAATGGATGAAACAGCATACCTCCAATCCGGAGCAACATTCCAATCTATTCCCAAATATGCATCAGGATCCGAACTCGTACCTATTGTTCCAAAACCAAGCAAATAGTCACCAACTATGGCTAATACCATGGCATAACATCCAAACATAATTCTTTGCTTTGAGTTCATTTTTAAGATTCCTCCTTAAAGGCTACCCTTATGATCTGCATGTTCACATATCTGTCGCAGAAACTGATCATCATCTTATGTAAAAGACCTACATCCTTATAAATATCCCTATATCCACGCATGTAGCTTCGAGCCGTAACCGCCTCAAAATCCGTGCACCAGCTTTCAATTTCAGATTTATCCTCTAATGAAAAGAATGCGCTGACATCAGATATTCCAGCTTCTTTAAGCCATGTCTTCGTCATCATCTTTGCCCCGCGACTATTACAGGAATCAAATACAATTACGCCCCCTGGGAATCTCTTCGCCAACTTGCCTAATAGTTTTCTTACATCTTCTTTTCTGAAATAATAAAACACACCCGATGCGAAGAAAACAGTTCCTTTTGAAGCATCAATCATGTCCATCCATGAATAGTCATTTAAATCATATCCAATATTGCTTTCTCGTGCAGCTGCTGGTAACAGCTCATTTCTTACCGCAATCACATCTGGCATATCGATATTGTACCCTATACATGAACCGTTATCACACTTATGAAACGTATCATCCAAACCGCATCCCAAATTCACAACACTTGCATCAGGGTGATTCTTTAAATAATCTCTCACTTCCCAAGCAAGATCATATTGTCTTTGAGCTACTTCCAATGCGCCAAAAAGCCCGACACCGCTCTCCATTCTTTTGCCCTTTACAGCGAAATCGTAATCCAACATGTTGCATATTCGCTCAGCTTCCTCGTCCTTGAAAAGCTCTGGAAAATGCTCTGAACAAACCTTTCTTCCATAAAGCGGAATAATCAGTGTCTCCTGAACTGTATTTTTCTCAATGTGGTATTTTTTTGATACGACTTCCATCACGGAATTCTCCTCCAGAGATCAAACTATTTCCATCTTAAAATCACACAATTCACCGCCGGAACCTATAGTCATTGTCCTGGTAAACCTCATCCCCGGCAGCTTTCCATACATATGAACATCATTCTCGCAAAACAGAACATTTATTTCCGGACATCCCAGTTCCGTAAGATACTTATGATACGGGCACTGAGTGATATCCATACGGAAGCAATCCTTTTCCTTTGGATAGAACACATTTTTAAAACCAGATGCTTCTCCAAACATTTTATGGCTCAGTGTATCCCACATACTTAAGAAAAATCTCCTGAACCCAGGGATCTTGCAGCACCTTGCTAATGATTGCCCCATCTTTTCTGATCTGATAGCCATAACCTGCTTCATCACATCATAAGCAATGTCAGGATTTTTCTCCTTCATAGAAAGATATATAGCCGCCGCAGGGAAGATAAAGGAATCTGTGTGTGCACTGATACCCTTTGGAAGACTCTCATGCTCAGAGTACATTTTGCATAATCTTCTATGAGCATTTTTCCATATCTTTTCACTCTCAGATGCTGAAAATCTTTTTTCAATCTCAGCCTTGAAAGCCTTCTTGCTTTTCATTATCCTAACAGTCTTTTTCTTTAATTCTTTCTCTGTATTCATTGCTTATCTCCCGCTCATTTTACTCTATGCTATTGAAAGATCGTACATATCCAAGCTGCAAATGCCGAGGCAACCGGGAATATAACAAGTAGTTTTAACAATTGACTCTTTATGTTAAATCCATACTTTCTGCCAGTATAAACACTATCCACTTCAGGAAAATAATATTGGAAGAACTTAAATTTCATGAGCAGAAAGTAGTCAAAACATATCATGTCGTATACCTTATATACAGTAAAAATCGACACAAATCTAAAGAAGAACTGCCAGAAAGAAAAACCGCTTCTGAAACCATCCCATATAGAGATCACTCCAACTCCGAGTATCAGCAGAATACTGAACACCATGAGTGTCCAGCCTATTGCCCGAGCACCATAGAACAGTTCTTTCTCCCGAGGGATTATCACGTTCTGAGCTTCCTTCGGTGCTGATGAAAAGAATTTCTTATCCTGTATAAATGCTACTGCAGAAAACATCATCAGCGTTATCGCCACACAAAAAACTAACGCCAGAAAAATAGTAAGAATCATCTATTACTCCTCCTAAAAGACTAAAGTCACGATACCTGCAACTATTGCTGCTCCTATAACCCATACAAGTGTCAAAAACAGTCTCTTTTTCAGCATCTGCTTTATAGTCTGAACATAAGGTATGTCTTCGCATCCGGGAATCACCCAAAATTTACTGTATCTAACCCATACCTCATCGATAACGATCCCGTCATACCAGTTCATCACCTCAAGGAACAACAGGGCGTTCAGATATGCTGCCTTGAAATCTGATACGTTATTCCATAATCCTATGATCAGCACAAGGGTAATCAGCATGACGATATAGAATTCCGTCATGAATATCTTTCTTTTTCTATTCATGGTCTCCCGTGTAGTAAGACCAATCTCTATCGCCCTGTCTTGTACCGCCTTGGGATAGAAATACATCCCGTCTATTGCGCCTCCGCGAACAGATAATCTGACCATCAACGTAAATATAAGGCAGTATATGACCAGTTGAAGTATTATCATCTAACGATTCCTCAGTTCCCATATATTCTGTGCAGTTCATCCCCTCACACAGAGCATTCTGATTCCTTTTGCAAGCTTTTCAGGATAAAACGGTGCAAGTCCTCCGTGTCCTAAATCCTTAAATCTAACAAAACGTGTACCTGGAAATACTTTTTTTATATATGCAATGTCCCATTTTCTTGCCTTTTCTTCAGCATCTGCGAACCAGTATTCAATGAACGGGCAATTAGTTTTCACATGATCCGGCATAGAATAGTTATTTGCCGAATCAAAGGTTCGCCATATTGTTTGATAGCTTATCATCTCAAGAACTTTTGCCTCATATCTGATGTCATCTTCTGAAAGCTCATCTGTTGAGAATGCTTTTTCAAGCAATTTGATCCCACCAATCTTACCCATGGAGATCATTGCAAAATCCCTGAGTGCAATAATTCTCGTAACCAGCCAAGGCATCTGGTATGGTGTGATACCGCCATCCAATACAGCATGATTAAAATGAATCTTCCCATTTGCTAATAGCTTCGTAACTACAGCCCCTCCCATAGAACAGCCATATATGCACTCAACTGTAGATATTCCTTGTGCACCTAGCCAACTCTCCAGTTCCTCTGCTATCTCTTCAATACTTGTAAAATCACTTGCGTTTTCAGGATCGTATCCCGGAAGTGCCGGAATGATAAGATGAAAGTCTTTTTCCAATAGCGGAATCACAAATTCAAAATAATCCCACATCACCACTGCAGGATGGATTAACATTATTACTTTTTCATTCTCTTTTCCATATTCATGGTAAGTCATAGATTATTCCTTATTTTTGAGACATTTTATCAACATCAATCAATGGCGAATAATCGCCATGCACTAATATGTTAGCACTTGCTAACCTTAAAATAAAGATATAATTGCAGTTTTTATGCATATCCATATCACTTCCTTGTTGATAAAAATTCTCACTCGTTAGCTGCCTCTACACTCTCTGTGCTGTTTTATAATTAATGAGCAAATCTATTATCTGAGTACATTTCCAAGTACAGAAAGGACTATCTATGATCAATTGGAGCACAATAGGAAAAGTGGCATGCGGTTTCGCACTTGGTACTGCAGGAGTAAAGCTCCTCTCCAGCAAGGATGCCAAGAAATGCTACACACATATAACTGCTGCAGCATACAGATGCAAGGATACATGCCTTGAGACCTACACCAACATCAAAGAAAACTGCCAGGATATCAGTGCTGATGCAAAAGAAATCAATGAAAAACGATATGCTGATGAAAGAGCAAAAGAAATAGAGGATGCAAAGGCTGTTCTGGCAAACGCTGAGGCTGAAGCCGCTAATGCATAAGCCATAAGTAAGCTTAGATGAAAGGCATACTATGAATTGTAAAATATTGCATGAAAATGGGGGACGTATGCGTGTACACATTGCTGTACGCCATATGTCTTCTTTTGAAGCTGATAAGATCCAGTATTATCTTTCCTCACTTCCTTTTGTAAAAAAAGCTGATGTAAATGAACGGACTTCAAATGCCATAGTTTTCTATGACTCTTCCTGCAGAAATGATCTGATACAGGCGTTTTCTGAATATAGTGAAAGAACAGAGATTACTGTGCCCGAACATACAGGTAGGGAACTCCGTATCGAATACGAAGACAGAATGTTCTTCCATATTGCAGGCAAGCTTGTCCGCAGATTCATCATTCCATTACAGATAAGAAGGGTGATCATATATCTAAAGGCTATCCCTTACATAATTAAGGGACTTAAGTGCCTGCTCTCCGGAAAGCTTGAGGTTTCTGTTCTTGATGCAACCAGCATTGCGGTATCACTGCTCAGAGGCGATCATGCAACAGCAAGCAATGTAATGTTCCTTCTTGAAATGGGTGAGATGATGGAGGACTGGACTCACAAAAAGTCCGTCGATGACCTTGCAAGGGCCATGTCCCTGAATGTAGACAAGGTATGGATGCTTTCTTCTGACGGCCAGGAGGTCCTTTCAAATATTTCTGACATAAACGAGAATGACAGAATAGTTGTCAGAACCGGCACCATGATCCCCCTTGACGGTGTAGTACTAAGCGGTGATGCTTCCGTAAACCAGGCAGCCATGACCGGTGAATCCGAGCCTGTCCACAAAACAGAAGGCTCTCTTGTATACGCCGGTACTGTTATTGACGAAGGTGAACTTGTCATAACCGTGCAGAAGGCACAGGGACAGGGACGATATGACAGGATCGTAGCTATGATAGAGGAATCCGAAAAACTCAAATCCGAGTCAGAAGCAAAGGCTGCACACCTGGCCGACAGACTTGTTCCCTATACTTTTGGTGCTACACTCCTCACCTGGCTATTTACCAGAAATGCCACCAAGGCCACATCAATCCTTATGGTAGACTTCTGCTGCGCATTAAAGCTCGCCATGCCTATTTCAGTACTCTCAGCAATGAGAGAATCCGGTGATCACAAAATATCTGTAAAAGGCGGCAAATTCATGGAGGCTGTGGCTGAAGCAAAAACAATAGTCTTCGACAAAACCGGAACTCTGACTCATGCCACACCAAAAGTTGCCAAGGTTGTTACTTTTGGCGAGAATGACGAAGATGAAATGCTTCGCCTTGCTGCGTGTCTTGAAGAACACTACCCTCACTCCATAGCCAACGCAGTGGTAAAGGCTGCAGAGATTAAAGGTCTGACTCATGAAGAGAAGCATACCAAAGCAACCTATATTGTTGCACATGGCATTTCCAGTACGATTGATGGGAAGAAGGTATGTATAGGAAGTCATCACTACATCTTTGAGGACGAAAAGTGTATTGTTCCAAGCGGATTCACTGACAGGTTCGATTCTCTTCCACCTGAGTATTCGCACCTGTATATGGCTATCGGTGAAGAGCTCGCTGCAGTTATACTTATCGAAGATCCACTTAGAGATGAGGCTTCTTCAGTAATAAGGAATTTGAAAGAGGTTGGTTTTGAAAATGTAGTTATGATGACCGGAGACAGTGACAGGACTGCCAGGTCAGTTGCAGAAAAGACCGGCGTAACCAGATACTTCTCTGAAGTTCTTCCTGAAGACAAAGCTGAATTCATAAGAAAAGAACATGAAGCCGGAAGAAAAGTCATCATGATCGGTGATGGCATCAATGACTCACCTGCTCTCTCCGAAGCCGATGCTGGAATCGCGGTAAGCACCGGAGCTTCTATAGCAAGAGAGATTGCAGATATAACCATCTCCTCTGATGATCTCGGAGCTCTTTTAACACTCAGAAGACTCAGCACAGAGCTGATGCGAAGGATCAACCTGAATTACAATTCTATCATCGGGTTTAATTCCTTCCTGATAATCATGGGTATGTTGGGTATCTTCACCCCAACTACTACAGCATTCCTACACAACGCATCTACCATTGCTCTAAGCATGAAGAGCATGACAAATCTGTTGGATGATTGACCAATAATAAAACCTCGTAGCGGCTATTCTCTGGCAACTACGAGGTTTTCTTTATTTCTTTATCACAGATATGACTTTGTAATCCAAAGTTTCTATAGCCCTTGTAATCATGGCGTCACCACTTCCCACATCTGTCCCATGTTTTGAAATCCATCCTGAGGCAGACATCCTTTGCAGGTATGTCCATCTGAGCCGCTTCCGGATGTGCATCCACTGCATCCCTGGCATCCTTTGGATGAAAAGACAACTCTTTTAATTATGCCCATGCTTTCAAGATATTCCATCTGTCTGGTAATATCTTCCTCACTGGTATGAAGTTCTATCGCAAGAAGCTTTGTGGTTCTTGCGTGACCATCTTTTAACCGTTCAAGTAATCGCTCCATTTTTATCCTCGTCTTATCTAATCACCAGATGAGCATTCCCACATGATATGCAATGAATGCCAACAAAAGAGATACTGCTGTATAGTACAACACAATCCTTCCTGTCCATTTCGCTGAATGTGTCTCCTGATATGTAGCCGCAAGAGCAACAACGCAAGGCATGTTGAAGGTCATTGCAAAGATAAATGCTAAGGCCTCCGGCTTTGTTACGTTTGCAAGAAGAACGGAACTTAGATTTGCACTAGTTCCTGCACCACTCATAGCCTGAGTGAACGCTGTACTATATGAACCACCACTGTAAAGTGCACTTATAACACCGATAGCACCCTCTTTTCCAACTGCAGATGCAATGTAGGAAAGGAATAACTGCCATGGCATTCCAAAGAACTTTGTGACAGGCTCTATTGCTACACCGATTGTGTAAAGAATTCCGCCTGTTCCGGATGGAGAATAGCTAAGAAGCCAGAATACTCCGCAAACAAGGAGAACCACCTTGGTTACTCTGATAAATGTTTCCTTTGTTCTTCCGAATACATACCTGAAAAGAGCTCCCCACTTTGGTTTGTGATATGGAGGAAGCTCCATGATCATTCCGTAGCGGTCTTCCTTCTGAACGAGCTTTGCCCCAAAGACTTTAGCAGTGACATACATGTGCAAAAGCATTGTAAGAAGAATTACAGCCACCACCAGAACTGCGCCAGGGCCAAAGAAAATAGATGAAAGCATAGGAATGGTTGCCCAGGCTGCTCCACAGGGAACTGCCCATGCCAGAGCGATTGTCAGAACCTTCTGCCCCCAGTTGTCGATTACTCTTGCGCCAGCTGCGCCGCCCATGGTACATCCAAAACTTACAAGAAATGGCATAACTGACTTTCCCTGAAGTCCAAGTTTTCCCATGGTGTTATCAAACACATAGGATATACGGGCCATGATTCCAACTTCCTCCAGAAGTCCAAACACAAGAGTTACACCAAAAACAAATCCCAACATCTTGAAAATATATGAAAATGACTGAATTACTACATCAGTAATGATGAGCATTACAAATTCAGGACATCCTATAGCTGATAATCCTGCAGTAACCGGAGCTTTAGTCATAAGAACCAGCTCGCCCAGAAACATGGGTGGAAGCGCAGGAATAAATGAAGCTATAAGACCTAATAGAACTGTAAGAATAACCGCAGGCTTTCCCCAGACTTTGCTTGTATAAATACGGTCAAGTTTTCCAAGGGTCACCTTTACGGACTTAGATTGGATTGCACCGTCTATCACATCATCGATCCAGGCGAATTTGCAGCCGCCGACAGCCACAGCGCCCTGGGATGAATCTTTGATACTTTCAATTTCTGAAAAAACAGATGCATCCAGTGTATTTTTAAGCTTCGCAACAACTACCTTGTCATTCTCAAGCACCTTTGAAGCAAGCCACATTGAAGAATAGCCGGGAATAACGCCTTCAGGAATCAGGTTGCAGATTTCCTGAAAACCTTTGATACTCTCGTACTGTTCTTTTAGCTTGGAAACATCAAGCCTTGAGTCTTTCTTGATAGCCTTTTCCAGAGTTTTATAGAACTCGTCATAAGACTTCACATCTGTCGCAGAAAAAGGGATGACAGGAATGCCAAGCTTTTCCTCTATAGCCTTGGCATCAATCTTTTTTCCCTGATCGGCGGCTACATCTGCCATATTGAGCAATAAAAAGCACGGTGCATTTATTCCCGCATAATCAGCCAGCATGAAAAGGCTTCTCTGAAGCTGTGAACTGTCAGCAAGGATGCAGACAACATCAGCTTTTCCTGATGTAATAAAATCTCTTGTGATAACCTCTTCATCTGAATTGGCAGAAAGGCTGTAGGATCCCGGAAGATCCGCCACATTGTATTCTTTTCCTGCATAGGTAAAAGATCCTTCTTTTTTCTCTACTGTCTTGCCTGGCCAGTTTCCCACATGCTGGCGAAGTCCGGTAAGCGCATTGAATAAAGTTGACTTGCCCGAGTTAGGCTGTCCAAGGAGGGCTATAGTTGCAGCTGCACTCATGCTGTCACCTCCTCGACTGTAATACCACTGCACTCCTTACGGTTCAGTGCGATCATGGTATCTCTTGAATAAACCAGCATAGGTCTGTTCTTATCGTTCTTGATAACGCTAACCTTACAGCCCGGTGTAAGTCCTATCGAGGTGATACGGCTCATAAACCTTGTATCGCCTTGAATAGCTGTGATCACTGCATCTTTGTTTTCCCTTACTTCACTTAAACTCATAACACTTCTCCTCTCATATACTTTGTTTAATAAACTTTATTTCTCTGCCATTACAGTAATCCATGGCTTAGATTCATGGTGATCTGTCCTCACTTTTGAAAAGCCTGCGCTTTTTAAAGCTTTTTCTATCTCATCAGGAGTATGACACTTCATCCCATCGATGATCTTCTCAAAGCTCAGGCTCGCTTTGTCTGCACCATCTGATTCGTTTACAATCATGAAGGTTCCGCCAGGCTTTAGAACTTTCGCCACTTCAGAAAAGCATTTCTCCAGCCCCGGCCAGAAATAAATAGTTTCAAATGCAGTTGCCAGATCATACTTTTCTTCCGGAAGAGTTAGATTTGATACATCTCCCTGCTTAACCTGGCACCTTCCTTTATCGATCATTACCCTGTTGTATTCTGTTGCTTTTTCGACAGACAGCGGCGAGTAGTCAATTGCTGTCATATTTGCCGAAGAGTAT
>Ga0256406_1001183_pt1 | contig 43168 bp, 33 predicted proteins | sample RumenRJG_03DNA_FD_185986 | JGI IMG/M metagenome (GOLD analysis project Ga0256406, IMG submission 185986) | Bovine rumen microbial communities from Lethbridge, Alberta, Canada - RJG_03 | ecosystem: Host-associated > Mammals > Digestive system > Stomach > Rumen | place: Canada: Alberta | collected... | reverse complement strand
TTCAGCTTCCTTATCGTTCCATTCTATTATCATATACTTCTGTTCTCCATAAGTACTTCTGCCTTAAAGATACATCGTTATCGCCTTTTTGTCAATCAAGAAAAATTAATGCGGAGCGCCATTACTGGCCTGTACTCATGCGGAAAATATCAATCGGAAGGTATCTCGGTGAATATTTCGGGCTTAAGAAGAATGTTCTCTTCGCCAATAAATTATGGAAAAAATATTTTGCATAGCCGTGCGTTTGTAGTACCATATTTAGAAAGCAGTGCAGATGTTCAGATGCTTCTAAAAGGGAGGACCGTATCATGGCAGAAGAGAAGAATTTCATGAAAAATGTAGATATCGAAACCCGTTGTGTGCAGGCGGGTTATCGGCCGAAAAATGGGGAGCCGAGAGAGGTTCCGATTATTCAGAGCACGACCTTTAAGTATGATACCAGCGCGGATATGGCGAAGCTGTTCGATCTGGAAGCGGACGGGTATTTCTATTCAAGGCTCCAGAATCCGACGAATGATTATGTCGCGGCGAAGATCGCGGCACTTGAGGGAGGAACGGCGGCGATGCTGACATCTTCCGGCCAGGCGGCGACGTTCTTCGCGGTATTCAATATCGCGACGGCAGGAGATCACGTCGTAGCATCCTCGTCCATCTACGGCGGATCCTTTAACCTGTTCAATGTTACCATGCGGAAGATGGGTGTGGACTTTACCTTTGTGAGCCCGGACTGCACGGAAGAAGAATTGAACGCTGCGTTTAAACCGAATACAAAGGCGGTATTCGGGGAGACCATTGCGAATCCTGCGCTGACTGTCCTGGATTTTGAGAAGTTTGCCAGGGCCGCACACGCGCATGGCGTACCGCTGATTGTGGACAATACGTTTGCGACTCCGATCAATTGCAGACCGTTTGAGCATGGCGCGGATATCGTGACGCATTCCACGACAAAATATATGGACGGACACGGTTCCTGTGTCGGCGGCGCGATTGTGGACTCCGGAAATTTTGATTGGATGGCGCATGCGGACAAATTCCCGGGACTTTGCACACCGGATGAAAGCTATCACGGAATCACATATGCGGAAAAATTCGGAAAGGAAGGAGCATTTATTACAAAGGCAACCTCACAGCTGATGCGCGATTTCGGATCCATACAGTCTCCGCAGAACGCGTATCTCCTGAACATTGGTCTGGAAAGCCTGCACTGCCGCATGAAACAGCATTGTGCAAATGGCCTTGGCCTCGCAAAGTTCCTGAGTCAGCACCCGAAGGTAGAGCATGTGAATTATCCTTCCCTTCCGGGAGATAAGTACTACGACCGTGCGAAAAAGTACCTGAAGGACGCGCAGTCCTGCGGTGTCGTGTCCTTTACGATCAGGGGAGGACGCGCGGACGCGGAGGCGTTCATGAAGGAATTGAAGATCTTCGCGATTGAAACCCACGTTGCAGACGCCAGATCCTGCTGTCTGCATCCGGCCAGCTCCACACACCGTCAGATGACGGAGGAAGAGCTGATCAGCTGCGGAATTTCCGGAAATCTGATCCGGATGAGCTGCGGTCTGGAGAACACAGAGGATCTGATCGCGGATGTCGCACAGGCGCTGGATAAGATCTGATTCGTTGTAAATGATTAGGAAAGAATAAAAGAAAAGTCCCATCAGACACAGGGAGATTGTCTTCCAGTGATTCTGAAGGGACTTTTTTCTTAATAGCATACTATATAAGCTCTCTGAAAATGCAGTCGGGCTCGTCACACGAGAGAAGAGATCGGCTGCGCATTCCCGCAGGATTGCGGGAGTACGCAGCCTGGGTGCAATGCATAACTTATACAAGGTGCAGCTGAATATTCTTTTCCTCGAGATACTGCTGCCAGTCTTTTGACAGGTCTGTATCGCTGATGATCATATCCATTTCTTCCAGAGACGAGAACAGACTGGAACGCACAACGCCGAATTTAGACGAGTCGGCGAGCAGGATTTTGGTCTTGGATGAATGGAGAGCCGTGGATTTTGTGGTGACTTCGTATTGATTGGAGCATGTCAACCCCATTTTCTCGACGCCGGATGTGGATATGAAAATCTTCGAGGCTCTGAGGCGCTTCAGCAGATCTGTGTTTTCTGTTGATTCAAAGGACAGTGAGGAACGATGGAAATATCCGCCTGCCAGTATGATCTGAATATTGCGCCTGTTAAATAATGTCTGCATGACATTGTAATTGTAGCAAATTACTGTGAGAGGAAAATCTTCCGGGAGAGATTCCACCATGAAATTAACCGTTGTTCCCGTGTCCAGAATAACGACATCGTTTGGGCGTACCAGCGTAGCGGCGAAGGAACCGATCCTGCGCTTTCGCTCCTTGTTATTTTCAACCGCCGTGGAAAATTCGTATCCGTTGGAGCCGGTAAGGCCGGGGGACTCCTGAGCAACACCGGAGTCAAATGGAATATGCGTGGCGGTATTTGAGCTGATCTGGTCAAGGACACCGCTTTCTTCAATGAAGCGGACATCCCTTCGCACTGTCATTTCTGAAACATGGTACTTGTCTGCCAGGTTTTTTATTGTGTAAGTCGGACTTTCGGCTATGTCCTGGGCAATTGCCTGAATCCTTAATTTTTTCTTTAACATGTAAGCCTCCGTAGCGCTTCCGGAAAGACTGTTACCGGGAGATAGCAGCCTTTGCGGGAATGAGTGTAGCACATATCTGTACAGATCACAAGAAAATGTTAAGTTTTGTGATCCAAATGATACAAAGACCGGATTCTTGATAAAATCACCTAAAATGATAATATATGATCAAAAATGTTAATTCAAGGCGTAAAATATAACAAAATTTAGCGCATAATATGGTCAATACTGACAAAATGCGATTTATTTAGTGCAAAATGATTGACACTATAAACAATGGCATGTATTATGATGTTATCAAAGAACAGAAACGTTCATTGATCGAATGCAATCACACGAACATTATTGCTCATAGTTCATAAATACGCTCACGAAAAATAACAGAAGAGCACACTCGGCTATCAAATATGTTCATTTGATTCATACAGTTCCAACTGAGATCACCGGACATGGAAGGGGTTTGATCTTTGAATTGTCTGTTCGAAAGCGTAAAGCGAAGGAGGGTTTATATGAAAACGAAGGTTCTGAAAAAGGTTCTTGCAACGGTTCTTGCGACGGCAATGATTGCAGGTCTTTCCGCCTGCGGATCGGGTTCGACGGCAAGTTCATCCAAGTCGTCATCGGCAGCCTCTTCTAAGTCAGAAGCTGTTGCCGCAACAAGTACTGCAGCATCCTCTGTAACGGTGAATACCGATAATCCGGTTGCAGGTAAAAAGGTAGCGTATATTATGCTCCTTCCGTCCGCAACGATTTTCCAGATGTGGAAGGATTCCTGCGCAAATCTTTGTAAGGCTATGGGAGTGGATTTCGATTTCTTCTTCTGTGACGGAGATTTCAATAAGTGGCAGGATACAATCCGGACCTGTGCTGAGGCCGGATATGACGGACTGGTTGTCAGCCACGGAAATCAGGATGGCTCCTATGTGTTCCTGAAGGAGATCCATGACTCTTATCCGGATATGAAGATCGTGACCTTCGATACCCAGTTCTACACCGACGGTGAGTATCAGAAGATCGATGGCGTAACGCAGATGTTCCAGCAGGATAAATCTCTGGTAACCGTTCTTCTTGATTCCATGATCGAAGCAAAGAAGGAAAGAGGAGAAGACGGACCGGTTCGCCTGATCAAGGTATGGAGAGGCCCGAACTACAACAGCCCGTTTGACCGCCGTGAAGTCGGATGGGAAGAGTACGAGAAAGCCGGAAAGATCAAGACGGTCGGAGAGGTACAGCCTCTGGAGGACTCTGTTGATTCCGCAAATACAGTAACAGCTGCATATCTGCAGACGGTAAACCGTGATGATGTAGACGGCATCATCTCCTTCTATGATCTGTACGGCCAGGGCGTTTACAACGCAATTCTTGAGAATGACAACTTCAATGGAAATAACGGCGATCCGCTTCCGATGGCATCCGTTGATATCGACAATGTAGACGTAACCAACATGCAGACAAATCCGAAGATCTGGACGGCAGCAGGAACGACAGACTGGACACTGAACGGCGAAATCGCGATGCGCATTCTGTTCCTTGAGATGGCGGATGATTACGACGATATCTATGATCCGGCTTCCGGAAAGAAGGGCGTTGATGTGGTAGAAGTACCAGGCACCGCAATTCTGGCGAAGGATCTGAAATCAGATTCTACTGTTGAAAACCTGGGTAATGTCGCAGGTGAGACATATGGCAATCTGGATTACCTGTCTGAGGCAAGCTGGATGCCGAAGGATCTGCTTCATAAATAACACGGACCTTACAATAAAATAGCACGGTGATCTTGAAGAGAGGGCGTCGGTTCAGAAACCCGGCGCCCTCGTCGTTTGACAGGTAGTACTGAATGGTCAGATGGAGGAAAATGAGCAGAAGATGAAGGAAAAATCTACGCTTGAAACAAGGCATGTCTCCATAGAATTCCCCGGTGTCAAGGCATTGGATGACATCAATTTTTCGGTAACAACCGGGGAAATCAGAGCAGTGGTAGGCGCAAATGGAGCCGGTAAATCGACATTAATGAAGGTTCTTGCAGGCGCAAATCCGACGTATACCGGTGAGGTGCTGATGGATGGACAAAAAGTCGAGCTGCGGCACCCGGTAGATGCAAAGAAGCTGGGAATTCAGATCGTGTATCAGGAGGTTGATACCGCTCTTGTTCCGACGCTTTCTGTTGCGGAGAATATCATGCTGAATGAGATGGTCATGCATGGCGGCGGCATGATGAAGTGGAAATATGTGAGAGAAGAAGCGAAAAAAGCTCTCGCGAGACTCAATATCGATAATATCAATGTAAGAACTCTGGTACAGAACCTTTCGCTTGCGCAGAAACAGATGGTTTTGATAGCGCGGGCCGTCCGGATGGATTGTAAATTCCTGATTCTGGATGAGCCGACAGCACCGTTGAGCACTTCAGAGACGGAGGAGCTTTTCAAAATTGTCAGGAGATTGAGAGAGACGGAGGGAATCGCGGTTATCTTTATCAGCCACAGGTTAAATGAGATTCTTGAGATCTGCGAGAACTATACCGTTATGAGAAACGGTCAGATCGTCGGCACATCAGCCATCACGCCAAAGACAACCACTAAAGAAATCGTAGAGCAGATGCTGGGCCGTTCCTTCGAGGAAAATTTCCCGAAGGAAAGCTGTGAGATCGGAGAAGATTTGCTGAAAATCGATCATTTAAGCGGAGCAGACGGTAAGGTAGATGATGTTTCTCTTCATATTCGCAAGGGAGAAATTGTCGGAATCGCCGGACTGGTCGGAGCAGGAAAGTCAGAGCTTTGCAAGACAATTTTTGGCGCATACAAGAAGACCGGCGGAACGATTACGTTAAATGGAAGAGAATTAAAGATCAAGACGCCATCGGATGCTGTCCGCCAGGGAATTGCTCTGGTACCGGAGGAGAGAAGAAAAGAGGGCGTACTGGTAAATGAGACGGTTGCCTTTAATCTATCAGCGGCAAATCTTGCAGATTTCTGTACAGCATCTTTTGTAAACCGGAAAAAAGTGAACGAGAATGCAAAGAAACTTGTCAAAGATCTGGAAATCAAAACACCTACGATTCGTCAGCAGGTCCGGAATCTTTCCGGAGGAAACCAGCAGAAGGTAGCCGTAGGAAAATGGCTCTCCGCAGATTGCGACATCTATATGTTTGACGAACCGACAAAAGGCGTAGATGTAGGTGCCAAACAGGATATTTTCCGCCTGATCAATGACATCGCCAAACGGGGAAAGGGTGTATTGTATGCCTCCTGTGAGGATTCGGAGCTGCTGTCTCTGACGGACCGGATTTACGTCATGTACAGCGGGAAGATTGTGGCGGAATTAAATACAAAAGAGGCAACAGACAATCGGATTATGAACTATGCGGTCGGCGGAACAGAATCCTGATACCGCAAATAATTATAACTGGAGGGAATGGCTGTGAATACAAAAGCTGGTATTGATAGTAAGAAAGTGATTCGATTTTTTGTAAACTGGGCTGCTGTTCTGGCACTGTTTCTGTGTTTTATCGTTTTTTCGATTATTAGCGGAAGTAAGTTTGCCTCCGGAAGCAATGTCGTAAATATTCTGCGAGCGATGGCGATTAACACGGTATTCGGCATTGCAGCGACCATCACAATGGCTCCGGATGGATTTGATATGTCGGCAGCTACACTGGCAAGCTGTTCCGCGTACGCGTTTGTATCCGGATACCTTTGGTTCGGGTTCAGCGTCCCGGTATCGATTCTGTTCTGTATTGTAGTGACCATGATTATGTATCAGATGACGATGTTTCTGATTCTGGTCTGCAAGATCCCGGATATGCTGGCCACCTGCGCGTTGATGTTCGTACATCAGGGACTCGGGCAGTGGTATATCGGAGGCGGCGCGGTTTCAACCGGAATGAAGACCTCCTGGGGAGCTGATCCGGCAAGAACAAATCTGTCCGCCGGTTTCCAGGCGATCGGACGTGCGCCGTGGATTATCATTATCATGCTGGTCTGCGTGGGAGTCGCACATGTATTCCTGACTTATACCAAGCACGGCAGATTCCTGTACGCGATGGGCGGCAATCGCGAGGCGGCAAAGCTTTCTGGAATCAATGTCAAGAAATATCGTTACCTTGCCGGAATGATTACGGCTGTGTTTATCGCCATTGCCGGCATTCTGGTATCTTCCAGAGGAAGCTCCGCACAGGTTATGTGCTGTGATAACTATCTGATGCCTTCTCTCGCAGCCGTATTCGTAGGACGTACGGTAGGCGGTGCCGAGAAGCCGAATGCACTTGGAACTCTGATCGGTGCTGCTCTCGTTTCAACACTTGAAAATGGCCTGACCATTCTGGCGGTTCCTTATTATGTACTTCCGGCTGTAAAGGGTGCGGTTCTTGCACTTGCTCTGATTGCGGCTTATGCGTCGAAGAAGGAAAACTGATTTGTGTGGATGTATGCAAGATCATTCACGGGATGAATAATATGGGAATGATCAGACTGGAAACATAAAGAAAATCGAGACAGGAATAACAAAACACAAGCGAGGTTCAACATGAGTGATTTTTCTAAATATTTTTTAATGATTAATGAGGATGATCCGGAAGGTACGGAAAAAACGGTCATCGAATATACGCTGTTCAAAACACAGGGAACGGAAGAGGGAAAAATTGATTGGGATACCGCTTCCATGAAGGCAAAGATCCCCTCGGAGCACGGCAATTTAAATCATGTATGTCGAGTTTTCGATGCTAAGGGCCATTCCATATACATCAAACAGGCGGGCCTGGAAACCCGTATTTCCAAGGACATGAAGGCGTCTCTGGATCGGAACAGGCAGGAGAGCGAAATCCTGGAACTTGAGGAGAAAATGGCTCCGGGCATGGTGCCGCATATCTATTTCTTTGATACAATCATGTGCGCTTCCGGGATGGAGGACTGCAGTGATTTTGAGGTGATGCGGGATGCGATGCTGGAGCATAAGACATTTCCGAGATTTGCAGACGATATCTCTACATTTATGGCAAGGACCCTTCTGCTGTCCAGTGATATCGTTATGGATCACAAGGAGAAAAAGGAGCTTACCAGACGTTTCATCACCCCGGATCTGTGTGATATCACAGAGAAGCTCGTTCTGATGGAGCCGTATCTGGGCGCCGCCAGGAACAATGTGTATCCGCCGAATAAAGCATTTGTAGAAAAGGAGCTTTATGGAGATGAAGCTCTGCACCTTGCGGTCTCTAAGCTGAAGTTCAACTTTATGACAAATGCGCAGGCACTTCTTCACGGGGATCTTCATACGGGATCTGTATTTGTCAAACCGGAGGCGACAAAGATCTTTGACTGCGAATTTGGAACGTTTGCTCCGATGGGGTACGACATCGGAAATGTAGTTGCAAATGTGATCTTTGCCTATGATAATGGTCTTTCAACCGATGATGAGGCTTTCTGCGACTGGTGTCTGGATGTTATTGAAAAATCTATGGATCTCTTCATTGAAAAATTCAGCAGTCTTTACGACGAAGCGGTGACTGAGCCGATGGCCAAGGTTCCCGGTTTCAAAGAATATTACATGGACAGTATTCTTCGCGATACAGCAGGATATGCTGGGACGGAGCTTCACAGGAGAACGGTTGGTATGGCAAATGTGGTGGATGTCACATCCATCAAGGATGAGAAGAAACGTCTTCTGGCGGAGAGAATCAATATATTCGCCGGAAAAGATTATATTCTGCATCAGGATGCTTTCCGTACCGGCAAGGATTTCGCTGACGCCGTGATCAGAGCGAAGGAAGCAGCGTGTAAGACGCTGTGATCCGACCGGCGGATGGGTTAAACCATTCGATTTGCCGGATCGCTCCTGTTGATATATAGTAGTAGAGACTCATACTTGCTGCCTTCGAAATCGCGTTCCGTTTCTTTCGCGCACACAAAGCGCGCGACGGGCCTTGTCTGCTTTTTCGACGAGCCTGTACAGTATTGACAGTCTGATTTTGCACTGAGAGTTTCCATTGTAAAAGAAGAAAGGAGAATTGAGACATGTCATCTTTGAATGACTTTTTTGAGAAAGTAATTACGGTGAAGTGGGGACCGGAAAAAAAGAGCGTGGACATCATTGACCAGACGCTTCTTCCGAATACCATCAAGAGAATTCAGATCCGGACTCAGGAGGAGATCTGGGAGGCTATTAAGAAGCTTCGGGTAAGAGGAGCGCCGGCAATCGGTGTATCCGCGGCCTATGGAATCGCAGTTGTCGCAAATGAGATTCAGGCGGATAATTATGAGGATTTTTACAGACAGTTCAAGGCTTCCAAGGAATACCTGGCAAGCTCGAGGCCGACAGCCGTCAATCTGTTCTGGGCGCTCAACCGGATGGAAGATACTGTAATTGCCAATAAAGATAAAACGGTTGCGGAAATCAAGCAGATCCTTTATACAGAGGCGGAAAAGATAAGGGAAGAGGATGTTCAGATCAGCAAGAACATCGGTGAGATCGGATTCGGTCTAATGAAGGATCTGAAAGAAGACGGGAAAGAGCTTGGAATACTTACGCACTGCAATGCCGGGACACTGGCAACGGCGAAGTATGGCACGGCGACAGCTCCTATGTACATGGCGCTGGAGCACGGATGGAGCGGGACAGACATGCATGTGTACTGCGATGAGACGCGGCCGCTTCTGCAGGGCGCAAGACTTACGTCCTTCGAGCTCTGCAATGCCGGGATCACGACTTCTGTTCAGTGCGACAACATGGCCGCACTGCTGATGAAGACCGGAAGAATCAAGATAATCTTCGTAGGCTGTGACCGGGTTGCCGCAAATGGTGATGCGGCGAATAAGATTGGAACATCGGCTCTTGCAGTTCTGGCACATCATTATGGGATTCCGATGTACATCTGTGCACCGAGTTCGACAATCGATATGGCTACGCCTACCGGAGATGATATCCCGATTGAAATGCGTGATCCGGAGGAAATCAAGAGCATGTGGTATAAGGAGCCGATGGCGCCGGATGCGGTAGACGCTTCCTTTAATCCGGCCTTTGATGTTGCGGACCACAGACTGATTACCGGAATTATTACAGAAAAGGGACTTTGTACGGCACCTTATGAGGAGGCATTCCGAAAGCTTGGTATCCATTGACATCCCTTGATCGGAAGAGAAGGAAATTTTTTCGATGATGGAGGGATGAAAAATGATATTGGAAATGAAGGAAGAGTATCCGGATGATCAGACAGCCCGGCAGATGATTCTTGAGGTCGGCAGAAGGATGTATCAGAACCGATATGTGGCTTCCAATGACGGAAACATTTCCTGCAAGGTTTCGAAAGATACGATCTGGGTTACGCCGACAGGGGTCAGCAAGGGATTTATGCAGGAAAAGGACCTGATCAAGATGAACCTGGACGGAGAGATCATCGAGGGTATCAGGAAGCCTTCCAGTGAAATCCGCATGCATCTCAGGGTTTATCAGGAAGATAATAGGGTGAAATCCGTCGTGCATGCGCATCCGAAGTTTGCGACTCTTTTTGCGATCGCCAATAAACCGATTGACAGCAGAATCCTTCCGGAGGGAATCGTTCAGCTCGGGGTGGTTCCCTGCGCAAAGACGGTTATTCCGGGGACGCAGGATGTACCGGACTCGATTGCTCCGTATGTAAATGACTACAATGCTGTACTGCTCGGAAACCACGGGGTATTAACTTGGAGCGAGGAAGGAATCATGCAGGCGTATTATCGGCTGGAGACGGTGGAATACTTTGCAGAGATTATTCTCTATGCAAACCTGTTCTTTGGAGACAAGGTAAACCGGTATACGGATGAGCAGGTCGATCAGCTCATCGAGATTCGAAATAAACTCGGAATTCACAGGGGCGGAAGACCGACATAGAAGGCACAGAAGCTATTGATCGGCACAGAAGGCATTTCGCGATCAGGAAGGAGAAGCATATGCTGAAGGGAATACCGGATCTGTTATCTCCGGAATTACTAAAGACACTTGCGGAAATGGGACATGGGGATCGGATTGTGATCGGAGACTGTAATTTTCCGGCGGCTTCGATTGCGGGAGACAGAACAAATATCCGCTGTGACGGACACAGGGCGACAGAGGTATTGGATGCAATTCTGCAGCTGTTTCCTCTGGATACCTTTGTTGAGCATCCGGTAATGATCATGGATAAACCGGCAGAGCAGTCGGATCTTCCGACTCCTGTATGGAAGGAGTTTTCGGAAATCGTTGGAAAATATGACAATAGAGGAGATTCTGCAATTTCCTATGTAGATCGATTCGCATTCTACGATCTCGCAAGAAAGTCATATGCGGTAGTTTCGACAACAGAGCATGCGTATTATGCCTGCATTATTTTACAGAAAGGATGTCTGTGAGAATGAAGAAGATCATAAATAAGCCTGAAGAATATACAGATGACATGCTCAAGGGAATCTATGCAGCGCACAAGAAGGATGTAAAATATGCCGCCGGTGATCTTCGCTGTTATTGCACCGCGAAAAAGGTTCCCGGAAAAGTAGCGATTATCACAGGAGGAGGAACCGGACATCTTCCGCTGTTTCTCGGATATGTGGGTGACGGGCTTCTGGATGGATGCGGAGTCGGCAGCGTTTTTCAGTCTCCTTCGCCGGAGCAGATTTTTGAAATAACAAAAGAAGTAGAAGCCGGCGCAGGCGTCCTGTACCTCTATGGCAATTATACAGGCGATATCATGGCGTTTGATATGGCCTCGGATATGTGTGAGATGGAGGATATTAAGACGGCCTCGATTGTCGGAGCGGACGACGTGTGCTCGGGAGATCCTTCCGTTCGTCGCGGAGTGGCAGGAATTTTCTTCATGTATAAGGCGGCAGGAGCAAAAGCGGCGCAGATGGGAACGCTTGATGAAGTGCTGGCAGCCGCGGAGAAAGCAAAGGCAGTAACCCGAACGGTCGGTTTTGCGCTTACGCCCTGCGTAATTCCCGAGCTGGGACATGCGAATTTCACGCTCGGTGAAAATGAAATGGCCATGGGAATGGGAATCCACGGCGAACCGGGTATCTGGAACGGACCGGTCAAAACGAGCAGGGAGCTTGCGGAGGAATCTCTTGAGACAATCTTCAAGGATATGGAGATCGCCGGGGGAGAAGAAGTAAGCGTTCTGATTAATGGGCTTGGAGCAACTTCACAGGAAGAATTGTATATTTTGTGCGGAGATGTTCTGGATCTTCTCGAGCAGAAAGGGGTTTCGGTATATCGAAGCTTTGTCGGAGAATATGCGACTTCCATGGAAATGGCGGGCGCATCGATCTCAATCTGCAAAGTAGATGATGAGATGAAAAAATATCTGGATTACCCGGTGCATACACCATTTATCACGATCGTATGATTTCAGGGCTAAGGAGACATTTGGAATCAAACGGCACAGGTTAATACTTTGAAGAAGAGGGAAAGAAAGTGGAAAGCATCAAAAGAGAACAGCTGCCCGATTTTTTCAGGTCAATAGCGGATACATTCGAGGAACATGCGGATGAGTTATGCGAGATGGATGCAAAACTGGGAGACGGGGATCTCGGGCTGACAATGAAAAAAGGGTTCGGATCTTTGCCGGAAGTGGCGGAAGGACTTGACGAGCAGGATCTCGGGAAGGCAGTCATGAAATGCGGAATGAAAATGTCTTCCATCATTCCTTCTACCATGGGCTTTCTTATGGGATCCGGGCTTATGGGAGGAGGTAAGGCAATCTCCGGGAAGAAAGAAATTGCCGGCCCTGAATTGGCTCTGTTTTTCCGCGGATATGCGGACGGAATTAAAAAAAGAGGAAAATGTGAGCCGGGAGACCGTACAATTCTGGATGCCATAGACATGGCGGCAGGAGCGGCGGAGGCTTTGGTTCAATCGAGTCCGTCTGCGTCGCTGGAATCCGTTGCAGAGGCGGCGGCAGACGGCGCTGTGAAAGGGGCGGATGCGACAAAAGATATGATCCCCAAATTCGGCAAAGCGGCTGTGCATAAGGATGCTGCAAAGGGGATCTGCGACCAGGGCGCAGTTGCGGGTAAATATCTTGTAGAAGCGATTGCGGATTTCTGCCGAGGCAATTAAAGATACGAGATTAAAATCAAAAGAATCCTATATGACAAAAAGAGGCTGCCTCCGGCAGCCTCTTTTTGCTCAGGAGCAGGGTATTCACTACATATTCTATCTTGCGTCTGGTAGTGCAGAAAGATATAATAAAAAACAAAATTTCTTTGAATAAAGATTGAATCAGCAAAATATTTCCGGATTTCAGGAGGATAAGATATCATGGATTACAAGATCGACGGCCATACAACGCTGCTTGCCCTGATCGGATCTCCGGTCGGTCATTCCGGCTCACCCGCAATGTATAACTACAGCTTTCAGAAGCTTGGACTGAACTATGTCTATACGGCATTTGATGTTAAAGAGGAAGATGTGCCGAAGGCAATGGACGCGATGCGGCTCTTCCATATGAGAGGAATGAATGTCACCATGCCGGACAAGATTGCTGCGGCAAAGTGCATGGATGAGCTTTCTCCTGCGGCCCGTATCATCGGAGCGGTGAATACCATTGTAAATGAGGATGGAAAGCTTGTCGGGCATATGACAGACGGTATCGGCTTCGTAGATAATCTCCGGGATCACGGCGTTGATGTAAAAGGGAAGAAAGTAACCATAGCCGGAGGAGGCGGAGCAGCTACGGCGATTCAGGTTCAGCTTGCTCTGGACGGGGCGAAGAAGATTTCGATTTTCAATATCAAGGACAATTTCTTCCAGAGAACGGTGGACATGGCAGCGAAGATCAAGGCTGAGGTTCCATCGTGCGATATTAATGTGTATGACCTGGCCGACGTATCGAAGATGACAGAGGAGATACGGGACAGCGATATCATGATCAACGCCACGATCGTCGGCATGAAGCCGATGGATGATCAGAGCGTGGTAAAGGATTTGTCGGCATTCCATGATGGACTTGTGGTTGCGGATACCGTATATAATCCGGAAGAGACGAAGCTCCTTCGTGAGGCGAGAGAACACGGCCTTCTGACCGTCAACGGAAAAGGCATGCTCCTCTGGCAGGGAGTGGCGGCGTTCAAGCTGTATACCGGAGAGGATATGCCGGTAGATGAGGTAAAGAAGCTGTTCTTTTCGTAAGAGGATCGTGAGAGCGCAGAGCACAAAAGGATCCGTAATTATACTTTTTACAGTTTAAAATTGCAGAGCGTATAAGCAGAGCATATATTTCGTAAAGTATTTTAAAAGAACGTATTTATTCACAAAGAGGAATGGAATGTGGAGAAATTATTTGATTACAACATTTTTCTGATCGGGTTTATGGGCGCCGGAAAATCTACCGTGGCGAAGTATCTCAATGGGACCTATGGAATGCGGGTGGTTGAGATGGATCAGATCATTGCCGATCGGGAACAGATGAGCATCGCCGATATTTTCCGAATTCACGGGGAGGAATATTTCCGCAAACTGGAGACTGCTCTGCTGGTTGAACTGCAGAGTCAGAGCAATGTGGTGGTCTCTTGCGGAGGAGGCGTTCCGATGCGGGAGGAGAACGTTCAGGCGATGAAGAAAAACGGTCGGGTTGTTCTGCTGAACGCCAGGCCGGAGACGATTCTTGAACGAGTGAAAGACAACCATGACCGGCCGCTTCTGGAGAATCATAAAAGCGTGGATTACATTGCGGAACTGATGGAGAAACGCCGTCCGAAATATGAGGCAGCAGCGGATATCCGGGTCGCGACGGACGGAAGGAGCGCGAAGGAAATCTGTGAGGACATCATCCGTCAGCTTAGAAAATGATCAGCAGAGTTTTTTAAACTCTGTGAAAATCTTAAACTGTGAAAAACATAAAAAGCGCTGACGATTCAGCACCTCAATCTCGAGAACCTGCGGCGCTCTCGATATGCTGATCGTTACAAAAATCCGAAAGAAAGGTACGAGGTTCTTTCATTGAAGAACAATCAGATCTGGAAAATATATGGAACAGATTACCGGGAAATGACCATTCGGCTTCTCAAAAGCACAGACCTTGCGGGACGAATCGGAGATCAGAAGCTTCGAATCTGCATCAAGCCGAATCTGGTGTGTCCGACGCCCGCGGACTTCGGAGCGACGACGCATCCGGAAATTGTGGCAGGTATTATTGAATACTTACAGGAAAACGGATTTCAGAATCTGATGATTGCGGAAGGATCCTGGGTGGGAGACCGGACGTCGGAGGCTTATGAATATTGCGGTTACCGCACCTTGTCGGAAACGTACGCTGTTCCTTTTATAGATACACAGAAGCTGAATTCCCATGCCATAGACTGCTGCGGCATGGAGCTCCATGTCACGGATGTGGTCGATGACTATGATTTCCTGATTAACGTTCCGGTGCTGAAGGGACATTGTCAGACAAGGATGACCTGTGCTTTGAAAAATCTGAAGGGCCTTCTGCCAAACTCAGAAAAGAGAAGGTTCCACAAGATGGGACTGCATGATCCCATTGCGCATCTGTCCGGCGGCATTCACCAGGATTTTATCGTGATCGACCATATCTGCGGGGATCCGGACTTTGAAGAAGGTGGGAATCCGCTGGTGAAGAACTGTATCATGGCGGCGGCAGACCCTGTGCTGACAGACTGTTACGCCTGTTATCTGCTGGGCTTAAAGCCGGAGGATGTTCCGTATGTGACAGAGGCCGGAAAGCTGGGAATCGGGAGCACAGATCTTGCGCACGCACAGATCGTGACGATCACAGGGGCGGACGGCAGCTTTAAGACGAGCCGACTCGGAGAAGACGGAGAAGAGATGGCGAGAGAGGAGCAGAACCGGGTTCTGGAGGTGTCCTATGCCGTCGATGAGGTAGATTCCTGCAGCGCCTGCTATGGCAGCCTGGTCCCGGCGCTGATCCGTCTGAAAGAGGAAGGGCTTCTGGATCGTCTGACAGACAAAATCGCAATCGGTCAGGGACAGCAGGGTAAGACGGGAAAACTGGGTATCGGCAAATGCACCAGAGATTTTGACTTCTGCGTCATGGGCTGTCCACCCGATGAAGAAAAAATATACCGGGAGCTGAAGCGTTACATCGAACACGGAGCGATGTGAAACAGATAGCAAATAAAAAGTGTTTCTTCTGATACTTTAATGTGATAAAATGTTACAAGGTTAACTTGCGGATGGGGCAGTTCTTCTGTTTCGTTCCAAAATGAGGAGGAAGATGGTATGGCTTTTTTGAATGTTCTGAAAAAGGCGGCGAAGAAGTATAACGATACCAGCCTGATCCTGCGGATTCTCTGCGGCATCATCATAGGTATCGTTCTCGCGTTCGTTTTGCCTGGATGGACCTGGCTGGAGATTCTTGGAAATCTCTTCGTCGGCGCGCTGAAGGCAATTGCGCCGGTTCTGGTCTTTGTTCTGGTCAGCGGAGCCCTTGCGCAGGGATCCAGTAAGCTGGATAAGCGGTTCGGCAATGTTATTTTTCTGTATATGCTGACTACTTTCCTGGCCGCCTTCGTGGCGGTGGCTGCGAGCTTTGCCTTCCCGCAGACGCTGGTGCTCAGCGGCGTGGAAGCAGCAAAGGCGGACACCGTTCCGCAGGGAATCGGCGAGGTAATGAAGAACCTTCTGATGAATGTGGTGTCGAATCCCGTGGATGCGTTGGTAAACGCAAATTACATCGGAATTCTGTTCTGGGCGGCTTTATTCGGAGGGGCAATGAAGCGATTTGCCGCGGAGAACTCCAAGAAGTTTATGGCAAATGTCTCTGAGGCGATTTCCCAGGTGGTACGCTGGATCATCAATTTTGCTCCGTTCGGTATCATGGGACTTGTGTTCAATACAGTTCATGAGAACGGCCTTGCGATTTTCACCACCTATGGAAGGCTGCTTCTGCTTCTGGTCGGCTGCATGGCTTTCGAATCGCTGATCGTAAACGGAATCGTTGCCTGGGTACACTTGCGCAGGAATCCGTATCCTCTGATCTGGAAATGTCTTAAAGAAAGCGGACTCACAGCCTTCTTCACCAGAAGTTCCGCTGCGAATATTCCGATCAATATGTCTCTTTGCAAACGTCTGGGACTGGACGAGGATATGTATTCGGTTTCGATTCCGCTCGGTGCGACCATCAATATGGATGGTGCGGCGATCACCATTTCGGTAATGACGCTGGCCTGCGCACACACGATGGGAATTGCCGTCGATGTTCCGACAGCTCTGATTCTGAGTGTGCTTTCAACCTTCGCTGCCTGCGGTGCTTCCGGTGTGGCCGGAGGATCGCTGCTTCTGATCCCGATGGCGTGCTCTCTGTTCGGAATTTCAAACGATATCGCGATGCAGGTGGTTGCAGTCGGATTTATTATCGGCGTGGTACAGGATTCGGTCGAGACCATGCTGAATTCTTCCGGTGACGTTGTATTTGCGGCGATTGCGGAATACAGAGTATGGCTGAAGGAAGGAAGGAGACTTCCGGGCTTTATGTATACGGAGAAGGAGCGGGAGAAAATGGGTATTTCCAAGGATTTCCGCGGAGATACCAAGGAAGTGATGCAGGAACAGAGCATCGCGGCGAATTCGGAAGGGGAATATAAGTAAAGAGAATTCGTTGACAGAATGAAAGCAACTCAGATGAATGAGGCAATAGGAATCAATGCACATTTGCCGGCCGAGAAATTAAAGAGCAAAAAAACTCGACGGGCAGACGTGTTTCAGGGGGATGAAAATGGATAAGAAACCTTCAGCAGCCAGAAAGATTATCTGGATTCTTATTATTGCGGCGATGGTCGTGCTGTTGATTGTCGCGGCAGTTACGACGAACGCGGATTCCGTAAAGGAAACCGCCTGGGCGCTTTTGCCGCCGGTTATTGCAATTGTGCTCGCATTAATCACAAAAGAGGTATACAGCTCTCTGTTTTTCGGAATACTGGCGGGTGGCCTTCTCTTTTCCGGCTTTACCTTTCAGGGGACGCTGAATCATATCTTCCAGGACGGAATCATCACCGTCCTCTCGGATTCCTATAATGTCGGAATCCTTGTATTTCTGGTTATGCTGGGAATCCTGGTTGCGCTGATGAATCGTGCCGGGGGATCGGCAGCTTTCGGAGAGTGGGCTGGCAAGCACATCAAAACCAGAGTCGGCGCACAGCTGGCGACGATTCTGCTGGGCTGCCTGATCTTCATCGACGATTATTTTAACTGCCTGACGGTGGGATCGGTTATGCGGCCGGTCACGGATAAGCATCACGTATCGAGAGCAAAGCTCGCCTATCTGATTGACGCTACGGCGGCGCCGGTCTGCATCATCGCGCCGATTTCTTCGTGGGCAGCGGCTGTTTCCGGTTTTGTAGAGGGGAAAAACGGGATTTCTCTTTTCGTACAGACCATTCCGTTCAACTTCTATGCGCTGCTGACCATCGCCATGATGATCACGCTCACTGTGACAAAGACGGACTACGGTCTGATGGCGGTGCATGAGAAGAACGCGATTGAGAACAACGATTTGTTTACGACGCCGGACCGTCCCTTTGCGGATTCGGAAAGTCAGAAGGTCAGCTCCAGGGGAACGGTGTTTGATCTGGTTATTCCGGTCGTCGCTCTGGTCATCTGCTGCGTGATCGGCATGATCTATACCGGAGGCTTTTTCAGCGGCAAGAATTTCATTGACGCCTTTGCTGGAAGTGATGCGTCGGTCGGTCTGGTGCTGGGGTCCTTTGTCGGCCTTGTCATCACGCTTATTCTGTATCTGGTGAGAAGAGTGCTTTCCTTCAAGGAGTGTATGGAGTGCATCCCGGAAGGATTCAAGGCGATGATCTCTCCGATCCTGATCCTGACGTTTGCCTGGAGCCTGAAGGCTATGACGGACAGCCTCGGCGCGAAGGAATTCGTAGCGGCGATCGTAAAGAATTCTGCAGAAGGGTTTATGAACTGGCTGCCCTGCATTATCTTCCTGATTGCGGTCTTCCTGTCCTTTGCGACCGGAACTTCCTGGGGAACCTTTGGCATCCTGATTCCGATTGTTGTTAATGTCTTTGAGGGATCCGACTACAGAATGATGATCATCGCGATGTCCGCCTGCATGGCCGGCGCCGTATGCGGCGACCACTGCTCACCGATTTCGGATACGACGATCATGTCGTCGGCAGGCGCCCAGTCGAATCATTTGAACCATGTGATGACGCAGCTGCCATACGCTATGACCTGCGCGGGAATTTCGTTTGTAACCTATATCATCGCCGGATTTACAAAATCCGCCTGGATCTCGCTTCCCTGCGGAATTGCCATTCTCGTTGCAGTGATTCTGCTGCTGAAACAACAGGAGAAGAAGAAAGGATTCGTGGAAAAATAGAAGTAAGGATTCGTGGAAAAATAGAAGAAAGCCGCCCGGCTCTGATCAGATTCTCAGAGCCGGGCGGCTTTTATCGTGCGCCCGGCAAATAGCGCGATGCGGGGAGCTTCTTGAAAAGATTTATTTTGTGTTTATTTTTTACTCATCTCGTGGAAGAGCTTCTGCTTCATTTCGAAGAGACGGTCTGACAGATCGACGTAGACTTCCTGTGGGTTTGTCAGACGCTTGGTCTCGTCCCAGAGGGTATTTTTTTCCGCCGCGCAGATTTTCTGGATCTCCATTGTAGAGGGAGAATCATACGTGCACAGACCGTTCCGGAAGATCGGAACCAGAAGCTCGCGGATCGTGTAGGTGCCGCCCTTCAGGGTTGTCTTCTTCCACGTGGCAGTCGGATCAAAGATCGTGATGTCCTTTTCCGGATCAAAGGTTTCATCCGCCAGAGCGATCAGGTCGGCGCGGATCTTTCCGGTGCTTTTGTCGTAGAAGCGGAAGATGGTCTTGTTTCCTGGGTTGGTGATCTTCTCTACATTTTCGGAGAGCTTGATCTTCGGTACAAAATCCTTGTCGTCCTTGTTCTTGATCGCGGCCATCTTATACACACCGCCGAAGGCCGACCATCCGTTCGAGGTGATCAGGTTGGTGCCGACGCCCCAGGAATTGATTTTGGCTCCCTGCTGCTTCAGGGAGTTGATGAGATATTCGTCCAGGTCGCTGGAGGCGGAGATGATGGCGTCGCCGAACCCGGCCGCGTCGAGCATTTCATAGGCTTTTTTGGAGAGGTAGGCCAGGTCTCCGGAATCAATGCGGATTCCATACCCCTTCAAAGGAATACCGGCCTCTCGCATTTCCCTGAATACCTTGATGGCGTTGGGCACACCGGATTTCAAAACGTCATACGTATCGACCAGAAGAATGCAGGCAGTCGGATAGAGCTTGGCATACGCGCGGAAGGCGGTCAGCTCATCCGGAAAGCTCATGATCCAGCTGTGCGCATGGGTTCCCTTGACTGGTACGCCGAATAATTTGCCGGTCAGGACATTGGAGGTGCCGACACAGCCGCCGATGACAGCAGCGCGCGCACCCCAGGTACCGGCGTCCGGACCCTGGGCGCGACGGAGACCGAATTCCATGATTCCGTCGCCCTGTGCCGCTTCCACGACGCGGGAAGCCTTTGTGGCTATCAGAGACTGATGGTTAATGATGTTCAGGAGAGCCGGCTCAACGAGCTGCGCTTCCATAAGAGGCGCGACGACCTTCACGAGGGGCTCTCTCGGGAAGACCACCGTTCCCTCGGGAATCGCATAGATGTCTCCGGTGAAGTGAAAGCCTCTCAGATACTCGAGAAAATCATCCTCGAAGATATGAAGACTTCTCAGATATTCAATATCCGACGGGGAAAAGTGAAGATCCCGGATATAGTTGATTACCTGCTCGAGGCCGCAGGCGATGGCATAGCCCCCGTTACAGGGATTGTTGCGGTAAAAAGCATCAAATACGACGATCTGATCGGTCGGATTTTTGAAATAACCCTGCATCATGGTTAGTTCATATAGGTCGGTCATCATCGTCAAATTACGATCATCCGTCATGGTAAAACCTCCGCATATTATAGATCTGCTGTCTTGTCAGATCCGAGTTGAGTGAAGTATAACACTCTGGCAGTTAAAATACAACAAATAAGGTGATATTCAGGCACCGGCGTTGACTTGTGATTTTTGCAAGAGTAGAATCGATGAAATAAGCAGATCATACTCTAATACAGTATGGCCATATAGGAACTATCCGATAGGAACGATAGAGAGGGACAGGATATGACGGAGCTGTTAATCCGAAAATTTATCAAAGATTATCAGAAGACGGACGATGTCCGGGTGCGCACGGCATATGGAACACTCGCCGGGATTGTGGGAATTTTCTGTAATTTCTTTCTTTTCGGGGTAAAAATAAGTGTCGGCCTTTTTATGATGTCGATGGCGGTTATTGCTGATGCGTTTAATAATCTTTCGGACGCGGTTTCCTCGATCATCAGTCTGATCGCCATGCGGATGGCAGGAAAGCCCGCGGACAAGGACCATCCCTTCGGACACGGCAGAATGGAATACATCGCGGCGCTGATCATCTCGGTACTGATAATTGTGGTCGGGGTTGAATTTTTTCGGAGTTCCCTGGATAAGATCCGGAATCCGGAGGGGCTGCATTTCTCATTAATCGCCATTGTTCTTTTGATTGTGTCGATCGGTGTCAAGCTGTGGATGTTTTTCTTCAATCGCTGCATCGGTAAGAGGATCGGGTCGGAGGTGATGCGCGCGACGGCGATGGATTCGTTCTTCGACGCGGTCACGACGACCATGACGCTTGTATCCATTGGCATCTATTTTGTTTTTGATGTCAATATCGACGGGTTTGCCGGCCTGCTGGTATCTTTCGTGGTTATTTATGCAGGTATCGGAATCGCACGGGATACCGTAAAACCCCTTCTGGGGGAGGCTATGGACCCGGAGCTCGCGGATAAAATTGAAAAAATAGTACTGGGTATTCAGGGAGTTGCCGGTGCGCACGATCTGATCATCCACAGCTATGGTCCGAATCGTTATCTCGCTACGATTCATGTAGAAGTATCTAAGCAGCGTTCTCTGGAAGAGGGACACAACATCGCGGATGAAGCAGAGAAGAAGGTTCTGGATTCACTGGGCGTCGTCCTGGTAGCACATGTGGATCCGGTGGAGCTGCACGACAGCAGGGTGCTGAAGATCCGTGAGGAAGTCGCGCGAATACTGCATATCCTGGATGAGGAACTGAGCTTTCATGACTTCCGGGTGAGCTTTCAGGGAGAAAAGGCCCTGATTTCCTTTGACCTGGTCGTTCCCTATTCCTATTCTGAGGAACAGGAGCATAAGACTGCCCGGCAGATCGACAGCCTTCTGCGGGAGATGAATCCCGACTATTCCTGTTCGATTGTCATAGACCGGGGGATTCTGGAGGAGAAACCGCAGTGACATGAATTGTTGCTGTTCGCTCACAACTATGTACGGCAAGGATTTTACAGCCCTGCTGCTATTCACAAACTTTTAACTGCCAGTAATGCTCAGGCAAAGGTCCTGTAAAATCTTAGCCGTTTTAGGTGGCGCGTGAACAGTAACCCTCATTTGATCATGACGAAAAATATATAAAAAAGTGCTTGCGTTTATTCGCAGAATATGTTAACATTTCATGCGTGCCGTAAAGCACACATGAATATGGCCCGGTGGTCAAGAGGTTAAGACATCGCCCTTTCACGGCGGTAACACGAGTTCAATTCTCGTCCGGGTCACTTCTTATGAATCGGGTAAGACCTATGCCGATGTGGCTCAATTGGCAGAGCAGCTGATTTGTAATCAGCAGGTTATCGGTTCGAGTCCGATCATCGGCTCTATGGACCTTTAGCTCAGTTGGTTAGAGCAGTCGGCTCATAACCGATCGGTCCCGGGTTCGAGTCCCTGAAGGTCCATTTTGAACACAGAATCGTGTTCACTGCTTACCTGATTATAAGAAATATCTTGTGGCCCGGTGGCTCAGCTGGTTAGAGCGCCGCCCTGTCACGGCGGAGGTCGTCGGTTCGATCCCGATCCGGGTCGCTTATTCTGTTTTGTGGGATTACAGAACAGGAAACCAATCTATTTTGTCTGTGTGGGATCTTAGCTCAGCTGGGAGAGCATCTGCCTTACAAGCAGAGGGTCACAGGTTCGAGCCCTGTAGGTCCCATTTTTATGCGAGAAAGCGCTGACCATAGGTCAGCGCTTCTTTCGTCTTGTGCGCGAACGGTTCCAGATGGTATGATAGCGATATTACAGGAGCGAAGACCGATAGCGTCGCTGAAAAGATACAGGATGCCGGAACCGATGCAGGATACCGGAACCGATGCAGAATACCGGAGCCGAGACAGGTAGTCAGAGATATGAGCGGAAAGAAGAAGAAAACGAGGATAATTGGAGAGAAAACGTCATTTGCCGGAGCGGGTTCGCCATACGGGCACGGGCCGGACGCTTACAACGATCGAAGAGAGCGGGGTCGGAATACGATGGGACGCCTCGGAGATCTCGCGGAAAGTGTGATCGGTGCAGAGATTGAGAAGCGGTTTGAATCTCCCGTTCTCGAAGGAGAGCCGGAAGTTGACGTCTGGTATCGGATTCCGATTGCCGGAGGAAAGTCCGGTGACGGGTCCGAATATCACATCTATATCAAAAAGGGCAGTGTGAACTGCACGTGTGTATTCCTGTCCGGAGGCGGCGTTGCGTGGAACGAGTATACGGCTGCGCGTCCTGTTACGGGCGGCAAGGTCGCGGCGGGACTCCCGAATTATTACTGGAATAACCTGCGGCCGTTTACGCAGATCATGAACATCAACACTGGCATCACGGAAATCGGAAACCAGCACAATCCCTTTAATGACTGGAATTTCATCGTCATCACCTATGCAACCGGTGATTTTCATGTCGGAAGAAATGATTTCCATTATACCGCCGAGGACGGGACAGAGCAGATTCTTTATTTCCACGGCTATGAGAACTTTACGGAAGGGATGAAAGCGGGGACGGCATTTTTTCCTTCGCCGGAAAAACTGTTGATTGCCGGGGACAGCGCGGGTGCCTTTGCGGTTCCGGCTCTCACAACGCCGATTCTGGAGGACTATTATCCGGAGTGCACGGATGTGACCGTCTTCTCTGACAGCGGGCAGCTGAATTATAAGAACTGGAGGCGGACGGCGAAGGAGGTCTGGAAGACGGATCCCGTATTCTGGGAGCCGCTTTCTTCCGGGAATATCACGGTGGACTGGTATCGGCAGCTGCACCGGATCTGGGGCGACCGGATTCGATATCTGTATGCGGGATCTCCGAGGGATTATCTGCTCAGCTCCTATTTGAACGACGTGCTGACACATCAGTATGGAACCAATGCAGAGGTTCAGGAGGAGTATTACCGGGAGATGCAGCGAATGATCCGTTCTCTCAAGGAGATCACGCCGAAATTCGGGATGTTCCTCTATAATTTTCGAAATCTCAGATGGTTTCTCGGCGGCACCGTTCACACCACCGTCCGGCATAAGAGGTTTTATTTTCTGACGAGATCGGGAAAAACGATGGCGGATTGGCTCGGAGACGCCGTGAACGGCGAGGTATACGACTGTAACATGGAACTGATGAGTGACGGAGGGGACAGCGAAGGCTTTATGCAGGACAGGCGGTAGAGGTCGGATCCTTCGGATCATAATGCTTTTTTAAAAGGACTTGCAATGACAGACATCATACAAAAATTCGGGGATTTCGTAGATGCACAGATTCCGGATCATCCGAATGCGGCAAGGAGGCTGCTCCTTGCCGCTTATTATGCAAAAAGAATTCAGTTGAAAAAATTCCCCCCGAAGGAGCTCAGCTCGGCGCGAAATGACATGGCGGTTACGTCCATGAACGCGGTGATTCGCCCTCTGGCGCATCCGGAAAAAACGGGGCTTGTCAGCATTTTTACACCATGTGAGCTCCTACAGACCTATGGAATTTATCCGATGGTGGCGGAGGCTATGTCGTGTTACATTACAGGGGCGGACGCGGAACGGGGATTCATCGCGTATGCGGAAGAAGAGAGTATACCGGAGACGTTCTGCTCATATCACAAGGTCCTGCTCGGCGGTATTTTGTCAGAGGTGATCCGGAAACCAAGGTTCGTGGTGAATACCTCTCTGGCCTGTGACGCGAATAATCTGACCTTCCGCATGGCGGCTGAACATTACAACGTTCCGCATTTCTACATCGACGTGCCATATGAGTGCTCGGAAGAAGCGGTGCGTTATACGGCGGATCAGCTGCGGGAATTTGCAAAATTCCTCGAGGAGGATCAAAAGAGGAGACTTGACCTGGAGGAATTGAAAAGGAGAGTGGCGGCGGGAGGCAGGACGATGAAGAAGCTTGCAGCCTGTCAGACGCTGAAGAGGGACCGCTATCTGTCTAACGACATCACCGATGAGCTCTATGAGGTTTTTGCCAACCATGTTCTGCTCGGGACGCCGGAGGTGGAGAGATTCGCTGATACACTTCTCCGGGATATGAAGATAGCAGAACCGACCCGCGGAATCCGTCTCCTGTGGATGCACACGATACCCTTCTATCAGAAGCCGCTTCGCGAGATGCTGAACTTCAGCGACCGCTGTCAGGTTGTGGCCTGTGATATGAACTATGACGAGTACGGGGAGGCGGACCCGGAGAAACCGTTTGAAAGTATGGCGAGACGGCTGGTTTACGACTCCTTTAACGGTCCGTCGGACCGGAGGATTCAGAGAAGCCTCCGCATGTGCCGGAAGCTGGATGTGGACGGCGTGGTTTATTTTTGCCACTGGGGATGCAAGCAGACGCAGGCTGCTGCGCAGAATGCCAGAACCATCCTGGAAGAAAACGGGTATCCGACGCTTGTTCTGGACGGAGATGGGTGCGATTCTGCAAATTCAAGCAACGGTCAGATCGCGACAAGGATGCAGGCTTTTATCGAGATGCTGGAGGAGAGAAAAGGTAATGGGACAGTCAGATGATCTATTACATGTGTAAATATACCCCGCTGGAGATCTTTGCGGGATTCGGAGAGGAAACAGAAAGACTTGTGCCGGAAGGGGAGTCCTTTGAAACAGCGGAAAATCTCGGACATCCGAATATGTGCGGGTACGGAAAAGGTATTCTGGAGGCGGCACAGGATCCTCGCGTACAGGAACTTGTGCTTGTCAGCTGCTGTGATGTGGTGAAGAGAATTTACGATATATTAAAACGGCAGGGCAGGCAAAAATTTTTGTATCTTGTGGATCTTCCCCACAAGACAACGGCGACCGAGGAGAGATACATGGAGAGTCAGATCCGCAGTCTGATCTCGGCATATGCAAGGTACAGCGGAAAAAAATTTGATGCGAAGTCGGTACTCTCCTCATGGCCTTCCGCTGCTGCCTGCGGTATGTGCGGCTCCCGCCAGACAGAGTCCCGGAGAAAGAATACTCCGGAGCATGTCGAGTCCGAACAGATGTACATAAGTCTGCAAGGCGCACACGCACAGGAAAATATCCCGGAAATGATCCGAAGAGCAACGGGAATCTCCGTCCGGGACGACACCTGCACAGGCAACCGGAACGTGGAATTGCCGGATGATTTGTCCATTTCTTTCCGAGAGGAAAAGCCTGATCACGCAGAAAATCTCTTGATTCAAGCATATGCACACGCACTTCTTCACCAGATCCCGTGCATGAGGATGACAGATGTAAAGGCACGCGGAGAGCTTGGAAGAAGCTCGCTCGGGATTGTCTATCACACGATGAAGTTCTGCGATTATTATGGATTCGAGTATGCGGAACGGAGAAAGAACAGCAGAAAACCGATCCTGAAGATCGAGACAGACGGAACCGATCAGAACAGCGGACAGATTGCCACCAGGCTTGAAGCCTTTGCGGAAAGCCTGCATCTGAGGACGGAGAGGAAAAATATGAGCGGTACGGGAAATTATACGGCAGGAGTAGACAGCGGATCCTCCAGCACGGATGCTGTCATCCTGGATGGAGAGGGAAAGATTGTCGGCTGGTCGATTGTGAGAACGGGAGCCGGAGCTTCGGCGGGTGCAAAAAGAGCATTGGATGAGGCACTTCGGATGGCGCAGCTGAGGCGCGAAGACCTTCGGGAAATTGTAACGACAGGGTACGGAAGAGATACGATCGGAATCGGCGACGATACCGTCACGGAGATAACCTGTCATGCCCGAGGGGCGCACTATCTGGATCCGGATGTCCGCACCGTCATTGATATCGGCGGCCAGGATTCCAAGGTCATCCGGGTCGATGAAAAGGGAACGGTCCTGGGCTTTGTCATGAATGATAAATGCGCTGCAGGAACCGGGCGGTTTCTGGAGATGATGGCAAGAACCATGGAGCTTTCCATGGAGGATATGAGCCAAATCGGTCTGAAATGGAAAGACAGCGTGCAGATTTCCAGCATGTGCACGGTGTTCGCCGAATCTGAGGTCGTATCCCTGATTGCCCGCAATACCCCGACAGCGGACATTATTCACGGGCTGAACCTTTCCGTGGCAGGCCGCACGGCGGGGCTGGTGAAGCGTGTGCATGGGGAAGGCGCATACATGATGACGGGAGGCGTCGCCCGAAATCGCGGAATTGTGGAGGCACTGTGCGAAAAAATGGGAGAGAAGATTCGCGTATCGGAATACGCACAGCTCTGCGGAGCGATCGGGGCTGCGCTGATTGCGGCAGAACGGTAGTCACTGCTGCCTCCCTACTATGTACGGCAAGGATTTTTCGTGTCGCGTAAACAGATGATAGGAAGGCGAATTTCCGATTTTTTATTTACGCGAACAGTGAGCCGCAGCCGAATGCGAAGTATTCGTGTGCGGCGAGCGTCGCGATAGCGAGATAAAACTCGCGCAGCGTGTTTTATCTCGTTGTGGAAGATTGAAGCAAAATGTTTTAAAATGAATATCTGTAGGATTGCGGAGTGTGCAGCACGGAGCAAGTCGTAGCTTATACGGTTTGCGGCACAAACTATCGTATGAGCGCTTACATGCGAAAATGTGAAACATTTTACAAAGATTTGCAGGTTATGGAGGTGATATCCAGTGGATATGAGCAGAGGATCGAAATTTAAAGACGGGATACGGATCGCGGCTGCCGCGTATCTGGTCTATCTCGGCGTAAAGGTGATCAGCGATGCAGTAAAGGGAGCAACCGGGAAAAATCAGATCCTGTTTGTGATCTTCGGTGTGGTGTTCCTTGCTGTCGGCGCATGGATCGGTATATGGTCAGTAAAGAGTCTCCTGAAGGAAACGGGAGAAAACGCAGGAGAAGCGGGGATAGAGGAGCAAGACCAGAGTGCGGATGCGGGGGAATCCGTTTCAGGGGAAGCGGAGCTGAAGCGGGGTGAAGAGAAGAAGACGGAGCCGGAGAAGATCGAGGCGGACGAAAAAAAATAATGTGACACAAGATGTGGCAGACATAATGAAGCAATATTCGAACATTTGGTGCCAGGACCCGGGGAGAGCGGCTTTTGGATGTGCATAAACGATTTTCTGTGTTTGCATTTCAATATATTTTTGCTTATAATTGATGTATTTTGAAGGGTGAATTGCTTTTATTAACGCGAACAGTGAGCCGTAGCCGAATGCGAAGTATTCGGCTGCAGCGAGCGTCGCGATAACGAGATGAAACTCGTACAGCGTGTTTTATCCCGCTTGCTGCTATCTATAGCATGGCCGTAAAAAAAACAGAAGGTTAAAGTACTATGATAAATGCAATTCAGGAGAGTGCGATAGAGGAATACATCTCTTATCTGCACAATGAAAGAGAGACATCCTACAATACAGAGATCTCTTACGAGAGAGATTTGAAGAAAGCTGCGGATTATTTCGCTGAGAATGAGATCTGTGATTTCTGTCAGGTGACGGAGACAAATTTACATTCGTACCTCCTTTATCTGGAGGGAAATCACAAATCGGCCGCTACGGTATCGCGAAGCATCGCATCGCTTCGTTCTTTTTTTCAGTACTTAGTGAGAAATCAGAGAATACAGAAAGATCCGTCGGAGAATCTGAAGCCGCCGAGAGTGGAGAAGAAGGCGCCGGAGATCCTGACCGTTGATGAGGTTGACCGGCTGTTGTCACTTCCGGACCGTCGAACAGCGAAGGGGGCGCGTGACCGGGCAATGCTTCAGCTTCTCTACACGACCGGAATGCGTGTGAGCGAGCTGGTTCACCTGAAGATGGATGATGTAGATCTGGATACCGGTTATCTTACGTGCAGCGATCATGACAGAGAAAGACGAATCCCGCTGGAGCAGGGGACAAGAATCGTTGTCGAGGAGTATCTGGATTTTGCCCGTATGCAGCTGCTGAAGGGAAAGGAGTGTCTGTATCTGTTCTGTAACTGCTCGGGGACACCGATGAGCCGTCAGGGATTCTGGAAGGTATTGAAGAGCTATGCGGTGGAGGCCGGGATCGAAAAGGATATCACCCCGCATACGATGCGGCATTCCTTTGCGGCGCATCAGCTTCAGAAGGGGACAGACCTGAGAAGTGTCCAGCAGATGCTCGGACACGCAGACATCTCGACGACGCAGATTTATACCAGAATTCTCGGGTGATGTGAGGGGGACAGAAACGAGATAAAACACGCTGCGCGAGTTTTATCTCGCTACCGCGACGCTCGCCGCACACGAATACTTCGCATTAGGCTGCGGCTCACTGTTCGCGTAAATCATAAGAGGAGGGAACTGCCTTGGCAGTTCCCTCCTCTTGCGATCAGCCAATCAGCATAATGCAGCGACTTCGTAGATCAGTCTCTCTGTCTCGTCCCAGCCGAGGCACGGATCGGTGATGGATTTTCCATAGACGTGATTCTCCGTGCCAATCGCCTGACATCCGGGTTCAAGATAGCTCTCAATCATGAGGCCCTTGACCAGCTTGCGTACACGGGGATCATATTTTCTGCTGTTCAGAACCTCCCTGGTGATTCTGGGCTGCTGGTCGTATTTTTTTCCGGAATTGGAGTGGTTGGTGTCCACAATCACGGCAGGGTTCTCCAGTGTCGTTTCCTCATACAGCCTGAGGAGGAGCTCAAGATCTTCAAAGTGATAATTCGGAACAGACTCGCCGTGCTTGTTGGTTGCGCCGCGGAGAACGCAGTGTGCGAGGGGATTGCCGTCAGTCTTGTATTCCGAGCTTCGATAGATGAAGGTATGACCATGCTGGGCGGCGATACAGGAATTGATCATTACAGACATGTCGCCGCTGGTGGGGTTCTTCATTCCGACCGGAATTTCAATGCCGGAGGCTGTCAGGCGGTGCTGCTGGTTTTCTACGGATCTTGCGCCGATCGCGACGTAGGACAATACGTCGTCTACATAGGACCAGTTTGCGGGATAGAGCATTTCATCGGCCGCGGTCAGTCCGGTCTGCTCCATGGAGTGAATGTGGATGTTGCGTACCGCGATCAAGCCGGCCTCAAGATCCGGCTTGCCCTCCGGATTCGGCTGATGCATAATTCCTTTATATCCCATACCGGTGGTCCGGGGCTTATTGGTGTAGATGCGGGGGATCAGAAGCAGACGGTCGGAAACCTTGTCCTGGATCTTAGCCAGGCGTTCGATGTATTCCAGAACGGAATCCTCGCTGTCTGCAGAGCAGGGTCCGATGATCAGAAGGAATTTGTCGGAATCACCGGTGAAAACTCTGCGGATTTCTTCGTCCCGTGCTGCCTTGATCTTCTTCAGATTCGCAGATACCGGAACTCTCTCCTTCAATTCATCCGGAGTGGGAAGGTTTTCCATAAATGTAAAGCTCATAGTGTCTTCCTTTCAACGGCAAGGAATCGCCGTAATATAAATGGTGCTGCTGTACAGCTTGCGTGAAAACAGGATTTGAAAACATTCTCATGATACACCATGTTGCAACTGATGTCGAATGAATCTGTAGTTACTGTTTACTCACAACTATGTACGGCAAGGATTTTACAGTCCTGTTGCCATTCGCAAACTGGCTGTAACAAAGTTTTATCCTGATTTTACGAAGCTGCGGAACTCCTCAGGCGCAAGCGCCTTCGTCAGACAGTCCTCGCAATCCACTTCTTGAAGAATTCACGGATAAAACTTTTAACAGCCAGTAATGCTCAGGCAAAGGTACTGTAAAATCTTAGCCGTTTTAGGTGGCGCGTGAACAGTAACAATCTGTAACCGCTGATGTCGAATAAATCTGTAGCTGCTTGACGAGTGACACATGCAATGTTATTCTTAGGACGAAAAACCGTAGTATTTTAGTAGACTTTTTTACATCAGATTTTCGTTAGAAATGAGAATTCAAGAAGGCTTGGTGATATTTATATGAAATTATCGACGAGAGGGCGATACGGATTGCGGGCGATGATTGATCTTGCGTCCCACGAGGACGAGGGAGCGGTCTCGACACAAAGTATTGCACAGAGACAGCGAATCTCGGAGAGCTATCTGGAACAGCTGATCCGTATGCTGAAAAAAGGAGGGCTCGTCCTGAGTGTCCGCGGGGCAGGCGGCGGATATCGGCTGGCCAGACAGGCATCGGAGATCTCGGTTGGCGATATTCTGCGATGCCTCGAAGGAAGTCTCGACGCGGTGGAATGTCCGGCGATAGAAGGAAGCGATTGCGACAGCGCAAATGCGTGTGTGTCGAAATTTGTCTGGAAGCGGATCAACGATGCCATTGCACAGGCGGTTGATTCGGTCTGGCTGTCGGAGCTTGTTGAGGAAAATCACAAGCTTCTGACTGTGCAGAAGGAGCAGGACGTCGATCTGGCTGCTGACGACAAGAGTGACATCAATGCGCAGATTATCCGGGAAGTACAGAAACAGGGGGTCTGACATGATATATCTTGATAATGCGGCGACGACAAGAACGGATCCGGATGTTGTCGCCGAGATGCTGCCTTTTTTTTCGGAGGACTATGGAAATCCGTCCGGGATATACGGGATTGCGCAGAAGAGCCGTGCGGCGGTTACCGCGGCGAGGGAAAAAACCGCTCATGTACTGGGGTGCCGGGCGGATGAGATTTTTTTTACATCCTGCGGAAGTGAGGCGGATAACTGGGCGCTCAAGGCGGCCTTTGAGGCATGCCGTGATAAGGGAAATCATATTATTACAACGCAGATCGAGCATCCCGCGATTTTGAATACGTGTGAATATCTGGAGAGAGAAAGAGGAGCGGAGATCACCCGTCTGGCTGTCAATGAGGATGGAGTTGTGGATCTGGGTGAGCTGGAAGCTTCGATCCGCCCGGACACAATTCTTATTTCCGTGATGACGGCCAACAATGAGATCGGGACGATTGAACCGATCCGGCAGATCGGCGAAATCGCCCGGCGGCACGACGTGCTCTTTCATACCGACGCGGTACAGGCGTTCGGGCAGATTCCGCTTCATGCGGATGAGCTGAACATCGACATGCTGAGCGCGAGCGCACATAAATTCAACGGACCCAAGGGAGCGGGCTTTTTGTACATACGAAAGGGAGTCGGGATCCGCTCGTTTTTGCACGGTGGTGCGCAGGAGTACAACCGTCGCGCCGGCACGGAAAATGTGCCGGGTATCGTCGGACTCGGAGCAGCGGCGAAGAAGGCGGAAGAAAATCTTGCCCGGAAGATGGAGAAGGAAACGCGGCTGCGGGATTATCTGATTCGAAGAATCCGGGAAGAGGTGCCTAACGTGAAATTGAACGGACCGGATCCCGCAGTCGCTAGGGCAGGGCGGCTTCCGAACAACGTCAATTTCAGCTTTGAATTCGTGGAAGGTGAGTCGCTGCTGATCATGCTGGATATGCGGCAGATCTGCGCATCCAGCGGTTCTGCCTGCTCATCCGGGTCTCTGAGCCCGTCTCATGTACTCAAGGCGATCGGGCTTTCCGACAGCCTGGCGCACGGAGCCCTGCGTCTGACGCTGTCCGCGGAGACGACAAAGGAAGAGCTTGATACGACCGTGGAGGCAATCCGGGGGATCGTGGAGAGGCTTCGCGGCATGTCTCCGAGATATGAGGCTTACAGGAAGGGAACCCTGCAGGCGGAGACGGGCTCATCTGCGTTTTGAAAAGCTAATACAATAACGGGATCTGGGAGAAAATGAACGATAAAAAAACAGTAGTAGTTGGTATGTCGGGCGGTGTGGATTCCTCCACTGCGGCATATCTTCTGAAGGAACAGGGATACCATGTAATCGGAGTGACGATGCAGATCTGGCAGGAGGAGCAGGAATGCCGGATGCAGGCGGAGGGCGGGTGCTGCGGGATCAGCGCCGTCGAGGACGCCAGAAGAGTGGCGGAGGTTCTCGGCATTCCGTATTATGTCATGAATTTCAGAGATGTATTTCAGGAAAAGGTGATCGATTACTTTACCGCGGAATACCTGGCAGGAAGAACGCCGAATCCGTGTATCGCCTGCAACCGCTATGTGAAGTGGGAGGCGCTTCTGAAGCGCAGCCTGGAGATCGGGGCGGACTATATCGCCACCGGTCACTACGCAAGAATCCGCCGACTGGAAAACGGAAGATACGCGATTGCGAACTCTGTAACCGCGGCGAAGGATCAGACCTACGCACTTTATGGACTGACGCAGGAACAGCTTTCCCGGACTCTCATGCCGATCGGCGATTACAGCAAGCCTGAGGTTCGGGAAATCGCCGAGAAAGCAGGCCTTCCGGTGGCGCATAAGCATGACAGCCAGGAAATCTGTTTTGTGCCGGACGGCGACTATGCTTCCTTTATCGAAAGAGATACCGGGAAAAAAATGCCGGAAGGTAATTTTGTAACGAAAGACGGAAAAATTCTGGGACGTCATCGCGGGATTACCCATTACACCATTGGCCAGAGAAGAGGACTGGACCTTCCGATGGGGGAGAGGGTGTTCGTGACCGAAATCAGACCGGATACAAACGAAGTCGTCATCGGCGCAGGCAGCGATGTTTATACAGACACGCTCAAGGCAGATCATCTGACATTTATGGGAATCGAAGATCTGCCGCTTGGAGAAGAAGAACATTTTCTTGCGAAAATCCGGTACAATCACAGGGGAACCGGCTGCATTGTGAAAAGGACAGGAGAGGATGAGATCACCTGCACGTTTGACGAGCCGGTTCGCGCGGTCACACCGGGGCAGGCGCTTGTCTATTATCGGGATGGGTATGTCGCGGGAGGCGGCATCATCAGAAAATAAAAACACATCCGGGGGATTTGAACGGATACCCGCGTTTTCCGGATAAATCCGGGGAAGGCGGCAAAAGAAATGAGGTAAGACCGGCAAAAGTACTTGAATTTTAGAGGCTTATTCGTTATTATATATCCGAGGTTGTTAAACTTTAAACATAACAAACAACATTTTGTTAGGAGGAAATTTAGTTATGGCAGTAAGAGTTGCGATTAATGGTTTTGGTCGTATTGGCCGTCTTGCATTCCGTCAGATGTTCCAGGCAGAGGGATATGAGGTTGTTGCAATCAACGATCTTACCAGCCCGGAGATGCTCGCATACCTTCTGAAATATGATACAACACATGGCCGTTACAACGGAACGGTAGAAGCAGCAGATAACGCAATTATCGTAAACGGCAAGAAGATCACCATCTATGCCGAGAAGAATGCTGCAGACCTTCCTTGGAAAGAGCTTGATATCGATGTAGTTCTGGAGTGCACAGGTTTCTACACCTCCAAAGAGAAATCCATGGCACACATCCAGGCAGGTGCAAAGCACGTTGTTATCTCCGCACCGGCTGGAAACGATCTGAAGACCATCGTTTACAACGTAAACCACAAGACAATCACAGCTGATGATCAGATCATCTCCGCTGCATCCTGCACAACTAACTGCCTCGCTCCTATGGCTAAGGCTCTGAACGACCTTGCTCCGATCGAGTCCGGATTCATGACCACGGTTCATGCTTACACCGGTGATCAGATGATCCTTGACGGACCGCAGAGAAAGGGCAACCTTCGCAGATCCAGAGCAGGCGCTCAGAACATCGTTCCGGCATCTTCAGGTGCTGCAAAGGCAATCGGAAGCGTTCTTCCGGAGCTGAACGGCAAGCTGAACGGCGCTGCACAGCGTGTTCCGGTAGCTACCGGTTCCACCACAATCCTTGACGCTGTAGTTAATGCTGAGGTTACTGCAGAGCAGGTTAATGCTCAGATGAAAGCAGAGGAGACCGAGTCCTTCGAGTACAACACCGACGAGATCGTATCCTCCGATATCATCAACAGCACCGCTGGTTCCATCTTCGACGCTACCCAGACAAAGGTTCTTCCGATGGGCAACGGCAAGACTCTGGTACAGGTAGTTTCCTGGTACGACAATGAGAATTCCTACACAAGCCAGATGGTTCGTACAATCAAATACTTCGGTTCTCTTCTGAACAAGTAATTGTACTGACAGAATCTGACGCAAAGGAATCATGGGAAGGGCTTTTCATAAATCTTCCCGTGTAATATGCGTAAGACCTGAACGGGTCCGGTCTATAAAGGACCGGACCCGTTTACTGTATAAGTCTAGTCGCATGACAGAGACGGACTGCATACCTGTAGGGTGTGTAAGTCCGGCTATGGCTTTGCGACGCGGAGACTTATACAGCTTGTAGCACAATTATTGTATGAGCGTTTACCGTGTGAAATTATTTTAAGAAAAAGGAGAAAAGACATGGCATTGAACAAGAAAACAGTTGATGATATCAACGTAAAGGGAAAGAGAGTTCTGGTTCGCTGCGATTTTAATGTACCGCTGAAGGACGGCAAGATTACAGATGAGAATCGGCTGGTAGCGGCGCTTCCGACTATCAAAAAACTGATCGCTGACGGCGGAAAGATCATTCTCTGCTCTCACCTCGGAAAGGTAAAGACAGAAGAAGATAAGAAGACAAAGACTCTTGCACCGGTTGCGGCACGTCTGTCTGAGCTTCTTGGCCAGGAAGTTAAATTCGTTCCGAGCCCGGTCGTTGTCGATGACAATGTGAGAGCAGCCGTAAATGAGATGAAGGACGGAGATGTAATCCTTCTCGAGAATACACGTTTCCGTAAGGAAGAGACAAAGAACGAGGATGCGTTCTCAAAGGATCTTGCTTCCCTTGCCGACGTATTTGTAAATGACGCGTTCGGAACCGCACATCGCGCACACTGCTCGAATGTCGGCGTTACAAAGTACATCGACACCTGCGTGGTAGGATACCTGATGGAGAAGGAGATTGCCTTCCTCGGAAATGCAGTTGAGAATCCGGTTCGGCCGTTCGTTGCCATTCTTGGAGGCGCTAAGGTTGCCGACAAGCTGAACGTAATCAATAACCTACTGGAGAAATGCGACACCCTGATCATCGGCGGCGGAATGGCATACACATTCCTGAAGGCAAAGGGATATGAGATCGGAAAATCTCTTCTCGATGAGACAAAGATCGACTACTGCAAGGAGATGATGGAGAAGGCTGAGAAGCTTGGCAAGAAGCTCCTGCTTCCGATTGATACCGTAGTAATTGACGAATTCCCGAACCCGATTGATGCCCCGATCGATACAGAGGTCGTAGACTCCGATAAGATTCCGGCTGACAAAGAGGGCGCGGATATCGGACCGAAGACCATCGCTCTGTACAGTGATGCAGTGAAGTCCGCGAAGACTGTTGTATGGAACGGACCGATGGGCGTATTCGAGAATCCGATCTTGGCTGCAGGCACAAAGGCAGTTGCAGCAGCGCTTGCTGAGACAGACGCTACCACGATTATCGGCGGCGGAGATTCCGCAGCAGCGGTAAACCAGCTTGGATACGGCGACAAGATGAGCCATATCTCCACCGGCGGCGGCGCTTCCCTTGAATTCCTTGAGGGCAAAGAACTTCCGGGTGTAGCAGCAGCAAACGATAAATAAGTACTGTATAAGCTCTTCGAAATCGCAGAAAGGCTCGGCGCACGCGAAGCGTGCGTAAGAGACTTTTGCGATTTCGAAGGCAACAAGTATGAGCGCGAAGTGACGCGAAAGCGGCACGGGAGTGCTCATACTTGTAGGAGTGCGGAAGTGCGAAGCACGAAGCAATCCGTAGCTTATACAGTTAAAGTTTACAAAAACGCTCTTCGAAATCGCAGAAAGGCTCGGCGCACGCGAAGCGTGCGTAAGAGACTAAAGCTTAGGAAAAAGCTCTTCGAAAACGCAGAAGGCAACAGGAAAATACAGATTTTTAATAGAAGGAGGCCACTATAATGGCAAGAAGAATTCTGGCAGCAGGAAACTGGAAGATGAACAAGACACCTTCCGAGACGAAGGAACTGATCGCAGAGATGAGAAAGACATGCGCTTCTGACAGCGTAGATGTTCTGCTTTGCGTTCCGGCAATTGACATTCCGGCAGCTGTAGAGGCAGCGGCAGGTTCGAATATTCAGATCGGTGCCGAGAATATGTATTTTGAAGAGAGCGGCGCATACACCGGTGAGATTTCTCCGGCAATGCTTGTAGACGCTGGTGCGAAATATGTAATTCTCGGACATTCCGAGAGAAGAGACTACTTCGGCGAGACTTCCGAGGATGTCAACAAGAAGATGAAGAAAGCTTTTGAGCACAACCTGATCCCGGTTATGTGCTGCGGCGAGTCTCTGACACAGAGAGAGCAGGGTATCACGATGGATTGGATCCGTCAGCAGGTTAAGGTCGGATTCCAGGATTTGACTGCAGATCAGGCAAAGACAGCGGTTATCGCGTATGAGCCGATCTGGGCAATCGGAACGGGCAAGACCGCAACATCCGATCAGGCTGAGGAAGTCTGCAAAGGCATCCGTGACCTGATTCGTGAGCTCTATGGAGCAGAGGTAGCAGAGGAAATCCGTATCCTCTACGGCGGATCTGTAAAGCCTTCCAACGCTGCAGAGCTTTTCGCGAAGGAGGATATCGACGGAGGCCTTGTCGGCGGAGCTTCTCTGAAGCCTGACTTCGGTGATATCGTAAATTACAGCAAGTAAGGTTTTCTGCGAATACAGCAGAGAAAGTCTGCTACTGTTCACGCGCCACCTAAAACGGCTAAGATTTTACAGTACCTTTGCCTGAGCATTACTGGCTGTTAAAAATTTTATCCGTGAATTCTTCAAGAAGTGGATTGCGAGGACTGTCTGACGAAGGCGCTTGCGCCTGAGGAGTTCCGCAGCTTCATAAAATCAGGATAAAACTTTGTTACAGCCAGTTTGCGAATGGCAACAGGACTGTAAAATCCTTGCCGTACATAGTTGTGAGTGAACAGTAACAGAAAGTCTTGCGGCAAACGGGCAGGAGCGGGTTTTGAACCTTGACTACCTGCTATTTGCCATGTAAAATATATTCGTTAAGTAATGCCCCTATACGGGACATCAGTGCAACAGTATTATCAATATATATTAGGAGGAAATAAGTAAATGGCTAGAAAATGGGTCTACCTGTTCAGCGAAGGCAATAAAGATATGCGTGAGCTGCTCGGTGGTAAAGGCGCTAACCTTGCCGAGATGACAAATCTGGGACTTCCGGTTCCGCAGGGATTTACCATTACTACAGAAGCATGTACCCAGTACTATGAGGACGGCCGTCAGATCAATGACGAGATCCTCGGACAGATCAGAGAGTACATGGGCAAGATGGAAGAGATCACCGGCAAGAAGTTCGGCGATATCGAGAATCCGCTGCTTGTATCCGTTCGTTCCGGTGCGCGCGCATCTATGCCGGGTATGATGGACACCATCCTGAACCTCGGCCTGAATGAGCAGGTTGTTGAGACAATGGCCAAAAAGTCCGGAAATCCTCGCTGGGCATGGGACTGCTACAGAAGATTCATCCAGATGTTCTCTGATGTAGTTATGGAAGTTCCGAAGAGCCTCTTTGAGAAGCTCATCGACAAGAAGAAAGCAGAAAAGGGAGTTAAGGACGATGTAGATCTGACGACAGAGGATCTGCAGGATCTTGTAAAGCAGTACAAGGTGCTTTACAACGAGAAGATCGGCAAGGACTTCCCGACAGATGCAAAAGAGCAGTTGGTTGAGGCAGTAAAAGCCGTATTCCGTTCCTGGGACAACCCGCGTGCTAACGTATATCGTCGTGACAACGATATCCCGTATTCCTGGGGAACCGCTGTTAACGTACAGATGATGGCATTCGGTAACATGGGACCGACCTCCGGATCCGGTGTTGCATTCTCCCGTGATCCTGCAACCGGCGAGAACGCATTCTACGCTGAGGTTCTGATGAACGCGCAGGGCGAGGACGTTGTTTCCGGTGCACGTACACCTATGAAGATCGATGAGATCAAGGTAAAACTGCCGAAGATCTACGACGAGCTGATTGCGATCTCCAACAAGCTGGAAGATCACTACAGAGACATGCAGGATATGGAGTTCACCATCGAGGATGGCAAGCTTTACATGCTGCAGTGCCGTAATGGTAAGAGAACGGCAAAGGCAGCTCTGAAGATCGCCTGCGACCTTGTTGCAGAAGGCAAAATCGACAAGAAGAAAGCAGTTCTTGACGTTGATCCGCGTAACCTGGATACCTTGCTTCACGGTTCCTTCTCCAAGTCCGTTGTAAAGAACGCGACACAGATCGGCAAGGGACTTCCGGCTGCACCTGGCGCTGCCTGCGGTAAGATCGTCTTCACCGCTGAGGAAGCAAAGAACGCAGCAAAGGACGGTGAGAAGGTAGTTCTGGTACGTCTTGAGACTTCTCCGGAAGATATCGAAGGAATGAAGGCAGCTCAGGGTATTCTGACCGCTCGTGGCGGAATGACTTCCCATGCAGCAGTAGTTGCTCGTGGAATGGGTGCATGCTGCGTAGCCGGATGCTCGGATATCTCCTTCGCTGAGGATGGAAAGTCCTTCACACTTGGCGGAAGAACCTATCATGAGGGAGATGTAATCTCCTTTGACGGTTCCACCGGTAACATCTATGACGGCGCTCTTGAGGTTCAGGAAGGTGCTGTAGAGGATGAGGACTTTGCAAAGCTGATGTCCTGGGCGGATGAGTTCAGAACCATGAAGGTTCGTACAAATGCAGATACTCCTGCAGACGCAAAGAAAGCACGTGAGCTCGGCGCTGAGGGAATCGGTCTGTGCCGTACAGAGCATATGTTCTTCGCAGGCAACAGAATCGACGCAATTCGTGAGATGATCGTTGCCGATAACAAAGAGGATCGTGAGAAAGCTCTCGACAAGATTCTTCCGCTTCAGCAGGGTGACTTCGAGCAGCTCTTTGAGGCTATGGAGGGAGACCCGGTAACGATTCGTTTCCTGGATCCGCCGCTTCATGAGTTCGTTCCGAAGACCGAAGAGGATATCAAGAAGGTTGCTGATGATACCGGCAAGACTGTAGAGCAGGTTAAGGCTGTTATCGCAGGTCTGGTTGAAGCAAACCCGATGATGGGACATCGTGGATGCCGTCTGCCGATCACCTATCCGGAAATCGCAGTTATGCAGACAAAGGCTGTTATCCGCGCAGCTATCAAGGTTCAGAACGCTCACAAGGATTGGGTAGTAGAGCCTGAGATCGAGGTTCCGCTTGTTGGTATCGTTAAAGAGATGAAGTTCGTTAAGGACATCATCGTTGAGACTGCTGATGCTGAGATCAAGGCAGCAGGATCTGATATCAAGTACAAAGTCGGCACCATGATCGAGATCCCGAGAGCCGCTCTGACAGCTGATGAGATCGCTAAGGAAGCTGAGTTCTTCTGCTTCGGTACAAACGATCTGACTCAGATGACATTCGGATTCTCCCGTGACGATGCTGGTAAGTTCCTGGAGTCTTACTATGACAATAAGATCCTGGAGAATGATCCGTTCGCAAAGCTGGATCAGGATGGCGTAGGCAAGCTGATGAAGATGGCTGTAAAGCTTGGCCGTGAGACCAACCCGAAGCTTCCGATCGGTATCTGCGGCGAGCATGGCGGAGATCCGTCTTCCGTTGAGTTCTGCAACGAGATCGGTCTCGACTATGTATCCTGCTCACCGTTCCGTGTTCCGATTGCGCGTCTTGCAGCAGCACAGGCTGCCATCAAGCAGGCAAAGTAATCCGGTCTTTCACAGACTTTTAATTGAATCAAACCGGGTCTCTGCAATACGCAGAGACCCATAGCGTCCAAAAGCAGGGGCTGCTGCACTACGTGATTAGTGCGGCAGCCCCTTTTTATGTGCGTCAGACGCAATGACAGGTATTAGCGCCATTACAGAAAAGGAAGTCTTCTGAAGAAAAGCGTCGCAGATTGATCGCACGGGTCAAAATAAAATCCCGGGAAGCCAGTAAATGAATGGCTTCCCGGGATTTATCTCGTTCTGTTATTCAAATTCGATGGTCCCCGGCGGCTTTGAGGTGATGTCATAGAATACTCTGTTGACGTGATTCACTTCGTTAACGATCCGGTTCGTTACTTTTTTCAATACCTCATACGGAATTTCCACGGCGTCGGCAGTCATGAAATCAACGGTGCTTACTGCACGAAGGGCAATAGCATAGTCGTAGGTCCGCTCATCCCCCATGACACCGACAGATCTCATATTGGTCAGAGCGGCGAAGTACTGGCTGGCAATCCTGTTCATTCCGGCTTTGTCCATCTCCTCGCGATAAATCGCGTCAGCCTCCTGAACAATCTGTACCTTCTCAGGTGTTACTTCTCCGATGATACGAATACCTAATCCCGGTCCGGGGAAGGGCTGTCTCATAACCAGTTCCTCCGGGATTCCGAGATGGAGACCGACCTTACGGACCTCATCCTTGAAGAGGTCGCGGAGCGGTTCAACGATTTCCTTGAAATCGACATACTCCGGAAGACCGCCGACATTGTGATGAGATTTGATCGTAGCAGATTCACCGCCCAGACCGGATTCCACAACATCCGGGTAGATGGTTCCCTGGACAAGGTAATCGACCTTTCCGATCTTTTTTGCTTCCGCCTCGAAGACACGGATGAAATCTTCACCGATGATCTTACGCTTTCTCTCCGGCTCGGTCACTCCCTTAAGATCGGCAAAGAAGCGATCTCCGGCATTCACGCGTACAAAGTTCAGATCATAGGGGCCGTCAGGGCCGAAGACCTTCGATACCAGATCCCCCTCATCCTTCCGAAGCAGTCCGTGGTCCACGAACACGCAGGTAAGATTCCTTCCGATTGCCTTCGACAGCAGAACAGCAGCCACAGAGGAATCGACTCCGCCGGACAGTCCGCAAAGAACCTTTCCGTCTCCGATCTTCTCGCGAAGCTCCCGGATCGTCTTCTCCGCGAAGTCATCCATTTTCCAGGTGCCTTTGCAGCCGCATACGTTCCATACGAAATTGCGAAGCATCTCTTTTCCGAACTGGCTGTGGAGCACCTCCGGATGATACTGAAAAGCGTAGAGCTTCTTCGAGGTGTTCTGAACAGCAGCGTACGGACAGTTCGCGGTATGTGCGATCACTTCAAAGCCTTCGGCGATTCTTGTGATGTAGTCGTTGTGACTCATCCAGACAATGCTCTTCTCCGGAACTCCTGCAAATACAGGGGAATCCGGCCGGTCTACGATAAGTCCGGTCTTCCCGTATTCCCGCTCGGGCGCCTTCTGCACGTCGCCGCCCAGAACATACATCATGAGCTGTGCTCCGTAACAGAGGCCGAGAATCGGAATTCCCATCTCAAACAGTTCCTTCGATGCCGTAGCGGCACCCTTCTCATATACGCTGTTCGGACCGCCGGTCAGAATGATACCCTTCGGGTTCATTGCCCTGATCTGGTCCAGAGGCGTGCGGTAGGAATAAATCTCACAGTACACATTGCTCTCACGCACCCGCCGCGCGACAAGCTGATTGTACTGACCGCCAAAATCAATGACGATTACTTTCTCCTGATCTGCCTGTGCCATGAAAAGTCTCCTTATGCTATCAATTTCACAGATATGTAAGGCGGAAAAAACTGAAATCTTCTGCATGAATTGCCCGGAACCGCCGGGTGTGCCAACGATATAGAGCATAAGAAAACGTATAAAGCAAAAGAAACCGTGTAATTTCGTGCCTTTATCGCTGCTTATTATAAACCATATGCGAGTTTCTGTCATTATTGAATTTGACGGGATGCGTGTAACGGTGAAACTGTCGGATGGCCTGCCAAATAGAATATGCCTGCTTGTAGTTGTGCACCCTGTTATCCTCGGCTTTTTTAGCTAATAAAAAAAGCAACATTTCTGCGACTTTGCGGGTGTTTGAAGCATTATTTATTCAGGTACAACTGTTGAAGATCCGAGTCCGTCTGCTTCTTTTTAAGGTCATATTGCCAGAAATGAAAATTTCATGTAAATTTGTGTTCATTTCGATTGTGAAAAAAATGTGAAAATGTTATAATCGTTTTAAAACTAAAACTTTCCCTAACGTAAATGGGCTTCGCACCTTGAAGATTCAATACTTCAGGGATTGTATTTATGCCTTTTTATTGGCTGAAGCATTGAATTTTCAAGGTTCAACATACCTTTATGGTGTGGGAAGTTTTAGTGAATAATTATAAACCGATATGTATTTAGATTCGAAAGAAGTCAGATGGGCTTGCAAGTAGCAATGAGAACAGGATACGAGCAGGTTGATCATTTGTTATGCAGCCGGAGAATGCCTTGACAAGAATTATGAGGACATGGGATAATCTGTTGACAGACAGACAGACAGACAGACAGACAGACAGACAGACAGACAGACAGAACAAGTCTGCCTTTTTTTGTTTTC
>Ga0256406_1001182_pt1 | contig 43170 bp, 30 predicted proteins | sample RumenRJG_03DNA_FD_185986 | JGI IMG/M metagenome (GOLD analysis project Ga0256406, IMG submission 185986) | Bovine rumen microbial communities from Lethbridge, Alberta, Canada - RJG_03 | ecosystem: Host-associated > Mammals > Digestive system > Stomach > Rumen | place: Canada: Alberta | collected... | reverse complement strand
GGTTCGGCAATGATGATCGGTACTTCCGCCGGCGGAAGCGATGTCATCTCCTTCTATATCGCGGAAAAGAAATCCACGACGGTCGGTCACTTCGCCTTCTATATCAACGGAACCATCATCGTCAGCTATGTTCTCTTCGCAGTCATTGGTCATACGGTCAATCCGATGGTCAACCCGCAGGAATCGAATGAAACCATCCGTCTTGCTCTTTACACTCTGATTTATCTTTTTGTCTCGGTGAATGTCATCGACTTACTCAACACCAAGAACAAGAAGGTGGAACTGCAGATCTTCACTTCGGATGAAAAGCTTCCTCAGGTCCTCATCCACGCCTTCCCGCATTCGGCTACCATCATCGAAGCGAAAGGCGCCTACACCGGAAACAAGCGTCTGATGATCTACATGGTTGTCTCCAAGAACGAGAAGAACACCGCCTGTAAGCTGGTCCATATTGCCGACCCTTCCGCCTTCATGACCGTCATCAACATCGATCAGGTCTATGGGCGCTTCTATATGAAGCCGATTGAGTAATTTCTTCGAGAAGTTTAAACTAGTCGTTGTAAAATTTGTCCCTTTCGAGACAATATACTTATTGAAAGGATCCTTTTTATGGCTACGAACAAAGAATTAGCAGACCTGATTTTCCCCGACGTCAAAGAGACGGTTGAGGATTTAGAGAAGAGATATCCGCCTCGGAATTTACCGGAAGGCGCGGAAGTCACCCGTTTTGCTCCTTCCCCGACCGGTTTCCTTCATACCGGTTCTCTTTTCACGGCTTTGATCGCTTACACCTTTGCGAAACAGACAAACGGTGTCTATTTCTTCCGTCTGGAAGATACCGATCAGAAGCGTGAAATCGAAGGAACGGGTTTAGACCTTGTCAAACAGCTGAAGAACTTCGGCATTGTCGCCGATGAAGGATACTATGGTGATCACGAAGAAGGAAACTACGGACCTTATGTCCAGTCCAAGCGTGCCGACATCTATAAAGTCGTCATCAAGGACCTGATCCGCAGAGGAAGAGCCTACCCGGATTTCTGCTCGAAAGAAGAGCTTGATCAGCTCCGTCTAGTTCAGGAAGCCAATAAAGTCGTTCCGGGGTACTATGGCGAATACGCCAAATACCGTGGACTCACGGTCAAGGAATATATCGACCTTGTCAAATCCGGTAAGCCTTATGTCATCCGTTTCCGCTCGTTAGGAAATCCAGCAAACCACATCAAGGCGCACGATGAGATCCGAGGCGACATGGAACTCACGCAGAATTATCAGGATATCGTCATCTATAAATCCGACGGTCTTCCGACCTATCATTTTGCTCACTTAGTCGATGATCATTTCATGAGAACGACTCTCGTCACCCGTGGTGAAGAGTGGATCTCTTCGCTTCCGATCCATCTCGAACTCTTTGAAGCAATGGGTTGGAAAGCCCCGAAGTATGCTCATCTTCCGGTCATCATGGTCAACGATAAAGAGACCGGCAACAAACGTAAGCTTTCGAAACGTAAGGATCCCGAAGCCGCGGTTTCCTATTTCCTCGGTCAGGGTTATCCGAAAAAAGGTGTCATCCGTTATCTTCTGACGATCGCCAACTCCAACTTCGAAGCCTGGATGATGGAAAATCCGAAGGCTCCTTTGACCGATTTCAAGCTTTCCTTCAACAAGTTCTCTCTCGATGGCGCCTTGTTCGATATGCCGAAGCTCAACAACATCTCCAAGGAACTTTTAGCCAACATGGATAAGAAGACCTTCAGCGATCAGTGTCTGGAATGGGCTTCTTCCTATAACGAAGAGTTAGCAAAGCTCATCAACTCCGACCGCAATAAGTTTGAAGCTATCGTCAATATCGAACGCGACCAGGAAAAACCGCGTAAGGACTATGAGAAATTCTCCGATGTTCTTCCGCATATCGCTTTCTTCTATCCGGATCACTACGATGCCTTGCTCAAGAAGGCTCCGCTTCCGTTCAATCCGTTCCTGAAGAAAGAACTGATCAAAGAAGTTCTCGATGATTTCATCGCTACCTTCGATGTCGAGCATCAGGATGAGACCACGTGGTTTGGCAAGATGAAGGAATTAGGTTTACGCCATAACTTCATCGATGACCGCAAGGTCTACAAGAAGAATCCGACTGCCTATAACGGCTGGTATGCCGATGTCATTTCGATTATCCGTATCACGGTCTCCGCTTCTACGCAGGCCCCGAAGCTTTACGATGTCCTGAAGATCTTAGGCAAGGACGAGGTTTCCCGCCGTGTCCAGGAAGTCGAAGCCAGTCTTTAATTTTACGGAAAGAAGATAGGTGAGAAATGGGTGAAGTAGTACAGCCGGTCAAGAAGAACTGGGTAAAGACTCTCTTTGAGACGCTGTTCCTTATCGCCTTAACGGTTCTCGCCTTAGTCTATATTCTCAAGGATGACCCGGGAAGGACGTTTGCTCTTTTAAAAGAAGCGAACTTCTTCCCGCTTCTTTTAGCCTTGGCGGTTATCTTCGCCGGGATTTTCCTAGAGGCTCTTTCGATCACCCTTCTTGCCCGTCTTTATCAACCGAAATTCCATTATCTCCACGGCCTCATCAATGTCTTGGTCGGAGAATCCGTAGGAATCTATGTCAAAGCCGGCGGAAGTGTCATCCAGGAGATCACCTTCACAAAGCAAGGAATCGATGTCGCTGACGGTGCTTCGATCCTGACGATGAACTTCCTCGTCTATCAGTTTTCGATCTGTCTCTATTCGGCACTGATTGTCATCTTCGGAACAGGTTTTGTGCAGGATGTACCGCTTGATTTATTAGGAGGCATGAGGATTTTCTGGATCGGCATCCTCTCTTTAGCTTTACAGCTTTCTTTCCTACTGATCATCCTGGCTCTCGCGTATTGGAGAGGTCTTCACCGCTTTGTTCTCAATACCGGAATCAATTTCTTAGCGAAGATCCACATCCTCAAGAAACCCGAAGAGACGAGGAGAAGACTGACGATTCAGTTTGCTACCTACCGTATCGAAATGAAGCGTCTTGCCCGTCATAAAGGTTTAGTCGCTACCTTATTAGGTATCGACTTGCTGAAGGCTTTTCTCAATGCGCTTGTCCCTTTGATTGTTCTTACTTCCTTAGGTGCCGATATCGCTTCGATCGGCTATGTCAAAGCCTTCTTCGGTGCCGGTTATGTCCAGGTCATCAGTAACTCGATCGGTGTCGGTGCTCCGGAGATCGCTTTCCAAGCGATTTTCACCAATTTCCTTTCTCCGAGGACGGATGCCGCAAACCTCGCCTCGGCGGCTAACCTTCTCTGGCGTGCCCTTTCTTTCTATCTGTTATCGATTGTCGGTCTTATTTCCCTTCTTTCTTATCAGGGTGCTCCGAAGATCCGCAAGGTTCTTTCCCATACTGGAACGATCTACGATCTTGACTTAAGAGCTTTGACCGATGGCGATAACGCCGATAAGGAATACATGAAGGAGATCCATAAAGGCGGAAGAAAGAAGAACGGTTCGGTTCTTCAGGAAGAGGAGATGAAAGCTTCCTTCCTCTTATTGAAAGCCAATATGATGGAGCCGATTGAAGAGGAAAAGCCTCTTACCGATGACGCAGAAGTGCAGAGAATCATCGAAGAGCAGAATAAGCGCTTAGCCGAGATCGAAAAAGAGACCTACGAAGCCAAAAAGAAGAAGAGACCGGATTCCGAAATCCGCAAAGAAGCCGATAAAGACTTTGCTTACCAAAAAGAAAAGGAAGCAAAAAAAGCCGCTAGAAGAGCCAAAAGAGAAGCCAAAAGAGATGAGAAGACAAAGAAGAAGTTAGCGAAGAATAGACCAGTCGGTTCCCATGTTTCCTTCAGCTCCGATGAAGATGGTTCCAGTCTTGTTTCCTTCACTAACGATAGCTTCGCTTTATCTTCTTCCCTCTCTTCGTCCCCGAAAGAACAGGAGGAAAAGGACAATGGCAACCAAGAAGAAAGAAAAGACCATCTTCGCTCTTAACCCCCAGAAGAAAGGTGTCGAAATCGTCGTTTCCCAAAGAGAGAAATATCTCATCGACGAAGAAACCTATCTCGACCATTATTTTTACCCTGGGAAAGTTCTCTCAGACGAGGAAGTCTTGCTGTTAAAGAAAGCCAGCAAGAACAAGAAAGCTTCCGATTATCTGGTTCTTCTTTTAAGTAGAGGAAGATACACCTATCATCAGCTTTTCCAGAAACTGGAAACAAAGTATCCGCTCGGAGAAAAAGAGATCAAATCGCTTCTTGCTCCCTATGTCGAAAACGGTCTGATCGACGATAAAAGCTATGCTTTGGATTATGCTTCTTCCAAAGCTGAACAGGGATACGGAAGAAACTATATTCTCGATGCTTTAAAAGAAAGAGGTGTCAATTCTACTCTCGCCCATTCTCCGGAAGTGATGGAAGCCATGGATTCTTCTTTGGAGGTCCTTCCGGATCTGATCACCTCTCTGAAGAAAAGAAAAAGCAATCTTTCAAGACAGAAACAGGAAGAAGCGATTCAGCAGGCGCTTCTGAGGAGAGGTTATTCCTATAGCGAAATCGAAGAAGCTTTACGTTCCTTAAAGGAAGAAGAAACTCCGGAAGAGATTGAGAAAGCGCACGAAGAGGAGAAGTTACTTCTCAGAAACGAAGCCCGGAAATGGTATAATTCCTTTACCCGCTCTCCTAGTTTCTCTACTCTCTCCCCCATGGAGAAAAAGAAAAAGCTGACGGAGAAACTTCTCCGCCGCGGCTTCCCGTTAGCGGAAGTGAAAGAAGAATTAGATAAGAAGGAGGAATACAGCGAATTATGATCCGCGATTTTGCAGGCAGCGAAGGTCCGGTCAACGGCATCTTCATGATCAAACAGGCGACCGAAGCCGTTTCCAATTCCGGCTCCCACTATCTTTCGATGACGTTGCAGGATACTTCCGGTACGATCGATGCCAAGAAGTGGGCAATCGAAGACGATGATGTCGCTATCTGTACCCCTGGTTCCTTGATCCGCATCAACGGCATGGCTTCCGTCTATCGGGGACATCCGCAGTTGAAGATCAACGATCTGGAACCGGTCGGGCTTGAGGAAGTCGATATTTCGAAATACGTTCCGATGGCTCCGACTCCCCTAGAGGAGATGAAGAAGACCCTGAAAGAATATATCGGTCTCATTAAGGATAAAGAACTCCACGATCTCACCGATGCCATCATCCAGGAAAGATACGAAGCCTATACGACCTATCCGGCAGCGGTCACCGTCCATCATGCCTTTGTCGGTGGATTGATGTACCATTCTCTTTCGATCTGCTCAATGGCCTTAAAGACCGTCGAACAGTATCCGGAGCTTTCCCGTGACTATCTGATTGCCGGTTCGCTTCTTCACGATATCGGAAAGACCGTCGAGTTGAGCGGCGCTACCGCTACTTCCTATACCGAGGAAGGAAACCTGTTAGGTCACATCTCCTTAGGAGCGATGATCGTCTACTCCAAAGGAAAAGAGCTTCATGTCAACGAAGAGAAGCTGACGGTTCTTACCCATATGATTCTTGCCCACCACGGCGAATATGAGTTCGGTTCCCCGAAGCAACCGATGACCGCCGAAGCCTTCGTTCTCCATGAACTGGACGAACTCGATGCAAAGCTTGCTACCCTTCATAACGCCTATGCAGCGACGGCCGAAGGAGCCTATACCGGGCGCATCGTCTGGATGGAAAACCAGAATTTCTATAAGCCTCATAAGTTGGATTGAAGCGCTTACTTTCACCACTCGTGCGCTTTTGGGCTGAAACGGTGCAAAAAGGGGTTAGTTTTATCTTCCTTCCCTTTTCTTTCGGTGTTATATTTATTATTGCTTTTTTAGAGGAGAAACTTTCCTATGGCACAAAACATTCCAAATAAAGACCGCGACGCAAGTGAAATCTATCAGGGAATCGCGGATATGTCCTTCTTGCCGAAAAAGGCCAAAGACATCAACGAGGGAAGAGAATTCCCGGTGATGGGAAAAGGACAGAAACTCTTCCGTCTTGTCTATCTCTGCCTGATGGCAGCCGGTGTTGTTGCTCTTCTTGTCTGCCTCTTCTACTTTGCCGGTCCTTCCCACAACATCGTCCGTTACTCGGATGAAAACGGCCGTGGCGGATACGGAGCCTTCGGTCTTGTGGTCACTGCCTTACTCGCTGTAGCTTTCTTAGCACAGCAGGTCTACAGCTATTTCTACGATACGAAGCTCACCTTAGAAGCCGATCCGAAAAAGAACCATCTCTATAAGGGAATCTCCGCTTGCTTCTATTATCTGGAACTTGTCCTTCTCTTCGGTTCCTATGTGACGACCTTCTTACGTTATTCGGTTCTTTACCAGACGGGTATGGGAAATGCCCTGCAGTGGACCGGCCTTATCCTCTTCCTCATTGTTCTTGCCATTGCCATCGGCGGTGTCGTTCTTGGATTTTCGAAGAAAGACGGTGCTGCGAAAGTCTATAACGCTCTTGTCTTAGGTCTTGTCCTCTATCTCGCCTTCTGCTATAGCTCCGTTCTCAGCTATGCGAAGTCTCTCAGCAACGCCGGTATCGGTGTCCTGATCGGTGGTGCTCTGATGAGCGATGTCGCTCTTATCTATTACTGCTTAGAGAAGAAACCTGGTTACCGCTCTGCTTTCCAGGTCCTCTACACCTTCATCTATGTCTTCCAGTTCATCGCTATCTTCTATTACGGTATGCTCTTAGCGACACCTCTCTAAATTATTATCGGATTATTCCGCCTCTTCTTTGTAGGAGGCGGTTTTCTTTTCCTTTCGAAAAAGGGTGTTAAAAGAAGAAACAATCCGAAGGCGAAAAAGAAAGTTTAACTTGGAAAACGAAAGAAGTCTTCTCCTACCGAAAAAAGCCATCCTAATTTTCTTTTCTACCTTTCTTCTTTTTCTTCTTTATAGGATGGAAATTGAATAAATATAGAGCCTGACTTATATCTTTAAGAGACGATATTTGCTATAATTTTCTCAATTCTGCCTTTGCTGCAGAAACGAAACAAGAGGTGCGCTATCATGATGGAAGAAAACGAAGAGAACAAGACTCCGGTTGCCGCCGAAGAGGATCATACGGAAGAGACGAAAAACGAAGAAGTGAAACCTGAAGCGGAAGCTCCGGAAGAAGTCAAGAACCCGGAAGCCAGCGCTGCTGCTTCCGCTATTGCCGCTGCCGATAAACCGGAAGAAGAAAAGAGTGAAACCAGTGAACCTAAGCCGGAGACCAAGGCCGACGATATTTCGGGTACGTATAACGGAACCGATAAACCTTCCGACCCGAAGAACCCGACTTATTTCCACAAAATCAATTATTCCAACGACGGCACCATCTCGATCGATGAACAGATGGAGAATCTCAGAGCCGGCTATGCAAAGAAGCTCGGAAAATCCCGTATCTTCGATGTCATCTCGATTGTTCTGATGCTCTCTGCTTTCGTTGCGGTCTTACTTCTGATGTTCCTCCGCAACGAGAACACGCCGAACTGGGTCACCTGGGTCGTTCTGGTTATCGCGTTAGTCGTCATCATCGGCGCGTTTGTCTTAAGCACGGTCTTCAACAAGAAGAACGCTGCGGTCGCAAAAGAATATTTAGGCGCCTATGAAGAGCTTCTCAACGGCTTTGTCTTAAGCGATATGAATGTCGAGGATGCCAAGATCTGTGTCGATGCCAAGATCGAAGATAAGCAGATCATCGAAGCGCACTATTTCAAGGTCATCAACAAGATCGAATCGAGAGCGATTGTCGAAGGTAGCCGTAATTCCTATGGTTTCACCTTAGGCGAAGTCGCCGTTGTCATTCCTCCGGTCAAGATCAGCGACTGCAATAAGAAACCGGAAGATTTGCTTGAACTCGATGGTACGGCCTATATTCCTTCTCCGGTCGAGAACACTTTGACCGGTACTCAGGAAGTTCCGGCCAAGGATATGACCTTAGTTGATCTGAAGCTCAACGAAGAGCTCAATGGCAAAGATGCCAAGAAGAAGAGCAAGGATGAGCAGAAGGCGCAGGCCAATGCCTCCGATGAAGTCTCTTCGGGTCTCTTCGGTAAGTACTATGCCTATGACCGCTCGGTCAAGAGCGAAGAATCCGTCATCATCACCTTCATGGGAAGCAAGGAATACACCGTCCTTCCGGATTACACCACCGGTTTCAAGGCTCTCCATGTTCCGGGACTCCGTTCGAATATCGTCGTCTATGCGGCGGATCCTAAGGAATCGGCGAAGTTCTTCGATGAGCAGGGTGTTGCTTTACTCAATGCCATCACTCCGAATATGACCGTTCAGTCTCTCTTTATCTCCCTCAACTCCTATGGTTCCAAGTGCGGTATCATGCTGAGCGATGATATCATGCAGCTTCCGATCAAGAAGCTCGGCAGCTTAGGTGCTTACGATGCCTATAAGGAAGCGACCGATAAGGCCTTCGCCTTCATCGATTATGCCGATGATAAGTCGGCTTCTGCTTCGCTTCCGAAAGCCGATGACGATGCTGTGGTTATCGAAGGGAAGTAAATAAAACAACTATGAAGACGATGCAATTCGAAACCTCTTCTCCGGAAGAGACGAAGAAAATCGCTAGCGATCTTGCTTCTACTCTCAAAGGTGGCGAAGTGATCAAAGCCTATGGCGATTTAGGGGCGGGAAAGACCGCTTTCTGCCAAGGCTTAGGAAAATCCTTAGGCGTAAAGGGTATCATCAATTCCCCGACGTTCAACCTCATCAAGGTCTATCAGGGAAGCAGGTTCACTCTTTACCATGTCGATTGCTACCGCTTAGAGAAAGCGGATGAAGAACGGAAGGACCTCGGCTTAGAGGAAGTGATGGGAGACTCCCATTACATCACCTATATCGAATGGCCGATGTACGGAAACGAAGAGCTGCTCAATTATCATCCGGTCATCACCGTGAAGTTTGAAGTTCTCGACGAAGAAAGAAGAAGGATCAGTATCGAAGATGAAAGATTCTAAAAAGGTTTCATTGTTCCTCAATACGGCGACGAAGGTTTTAGAAGCCGGTCTTCTCTACGGAGATCAGGCTTTGGAAGTAAAGCTCGGTAATCCGAAGACTGCGCTAGAAAGAACCAATCTCGGTATCGAGATGCTTCTCGATTCCTACGATCTCAAATTAGCCGATGTCGATGCTTTCTATTGCCTTTTGGGACCTGGTTCCAACACCGGTATCCGACTCGGTCTTACGATTCCGAGAACCATCTATGCCTTCAATCCGAAGATTCTCTGCTTCGGTATTCCGACTCTCGAACTGATGACGGAAGAGGTTCCTTATGCCGCAATCAGCGACCGCAACGGAAATCTCTATTTCGGGGAGCGGAAAGAAGATAAGACCGTCGCTTTAAAGAGAGTCGATAAGAAAGATATCGATTCTCTTTCCGCTCTTCCTTCTATCGCCTTAGAAGCCGATGACACGATGGCGCTGGATAGTGTCAAGGTCAAAGATATCCACAAGGTGAGAATCCTCGATCTGATGATCGCCTATCGGAGCAAGTTCAAGGATTTCTCCGCCGACGAAGAGAACTATCTTCCGGAGTACCTGTTAAAGATATGATCGTCAAAGAAGCCGAAGAACAGGATATTCCTGCCTTATTGGAAATCGGAAAAAGGCTTCCCGGTTTCAAAGCCGAGACGGAACTTCCTTTTTATCTCGATACGCTCGGTTTTGAACTCTATGTCTTAGAAGATGACGATAAGAAAGATATCGGTTTTCTCTGCCTCCGCTTAGAAGACGATACGGAAGCCGAGATCGACGATATCGCGATATCTCAGGAAGAAGAAGGAAAAGGAAAAGCCGACTTCTTGCTGAAAGAAGTTCTCAGGGAATGCGCCTTAAAAGGCGTGAAGAAGATTTATTTAGAAGTCCGAAGCCATAACAGCAGAGCAATCAAGCTTTATGAACGTAACGGGTTTGTCGCTTACCGCACCCGCAAACGCTATTATCCCGATGACGATGCGCTCTGTTATAGCAGAGAGGAGAAGTGATATGAAAGACGAAGTCATTCTCGCTTTGGAATCGAGCTGCGATGAAACCGCGGTGGCGATTCTCAAAAACGGTACGGAGTTATTAGCCAATACCGTCAATACCCAGATCGAAGACCATAAGCGTTTCGGAGGTGTCTATCCCGAACTTGCCAGCCGTCTTCATCTGAAGAACATCACCAAGGTTCTCTCTTATGCTCTTTCCTTAAAGGGCTTTGATTATCATACGATCACCCATGTCGCCGTGACCGGTGGCCCTGGTTTACCGGGTGCCTTGCAGATCGGTGTCATGGCCGCTAAGACGATTGCCCAGTATCTCAACGTTCCTCTTATCTCCGTCCATCATCTTGCCGGACACATCTATGCAAACGAATACGTCACCGAATTCAAATATCCTCTGATCGCCTTGATCGCTTCCGGAGGTAACTCCGAAATCGTCTATCTGCCTTCGCCGATGAAATTCGAAATCCTCGGCGAGACCGAAGACGATGCGATCGGGGAAGCCTTCGATAAGGTCGCCCGTGAATTAGGTCTTCCTTATCCGGGTGGCGTCAATCTCGATAAGATCTCCAGAGACGGCAACATCGAAACCTTCAAGCTTCCCCGTCCTAAAGTAGATGGCTATAACCTCTCTTACTCCGGCCTCAAATCCCATCTGGTCCGTATGATTCAGAAGGAGCCGAGAGATAAAGACGGGAATCTCCCGTTAGACGTTGTGAAGCGTTATGCGCGTTCGACGGAAGTCGCTTTCGTCGATCAGCTTCTCGATAAGCTCGCCCTAGCCGCCAAAGACTATCACGTCTCCCAGGTTGTGGTCGGTGGTGGTGTCAGCGCGAACTCCTACTTAAGAAGCCATGTCAAAGAAGTCTTTGCCGACACGGGAATCGAAGTCATGATTCCTCCGCTCTGGTGCACGACCGATAACGCCGCGATGATTGCCAAAGCCGCTCATCATATGATCGAGCAGGGGAAACTTGCCCCGTTATCGATGACAAGTCTTCCAAACCGCGCCTTAGCGGAGGAATAATTCATCCTTTGAAAGGAGAAACATTATGGATTTAACCGAAAAATATACCATCAAGGATCTGTTTGATAAGGTGGAAGATAAGACCATTTCGGAACTCGAAGGAAAGGAACTCACGTTCGGCGGTTACACCAAGAATAACCGTTTCAGCGGAACCATCGGTTTTCTCAACATCAACGACGGTTCCTGCTTCTTACCTCTCCAGATTGTCTATGGTCCTAGTGACGAAGCCTGCAAGGCGGCGAAATTAGGAGCGACCGTCGAAGTCAAAGGTACGCTTCATGTCACTCCGGAAGCAAAACAGCCTTTTGAACTTCATGCGACTTCGAGCACTCTTGTCGGCGATGTCGATGAGACCTATCCGTTACAGAAGAAGAAGACCAGCTATGAATATCTCCGCTCGATTCCGCAGTGGAGAATGAAGACCAACACCTTCAACGCGGTTTTCCGTGTCCGTTCGACGTTAGCCTATTACATCCATGAATATTTCCATAAGAAGGGTTTCTTATGGATCCATACGCCGATCCTCACTTCGAACGACTGCGAAGGCGAAGGTCAGACTTTCGATGTCTATGCCGATGTCAAGAAGCCGACCGAGTTCTTCAATAAGGAGAACGTCCATCTCACCGTCTCCGGTCAGCTCCATGTCGAACCGTTTGCTCTCACCTATGGTAAGGTCTACACCTTCGGCCCGACTTTCCGCGCCGAGAAATCCAACACCACCCGTCATGCGGCCGAGTTCTGGATGGTCGAGCCGGAGTTTGCCTGGGCACATTTAAGCGACCTTTGCGATCTGGAGGAGGATTTCCTCAAATATGTCGTCAAGAAGACCAGAGAAGACTGCAAGCAGGATATGGACTTCTTCGCCAAGTGGATCGATAAGGATCTTCCCTCCCGTCTTGACGAGTTTGTCGAGAAACCGTTTAAGAGAGTCAAGTACGAAGAAGCGATCCAGATTCTTCAGGATGCGGTCAAGAACGGCCATAAGTTCGAAGTCTCCGATATCAAGTTCGGTCTTGATTTAGGAAGCGAACACGAACGTTATCTGACCGAACAGGTCTTCAAGGGACCTATCTTCCTCACCGATTATCCGAAGGATATCAAGGCCTTCTATATGAAGCAGAACGACGATGGCAGAACCGTCGGCGCCGTCGATCTCCTTGTTCCGGAGATCGGTGAACTCTGCGGTGGCAGTGAAAGAGAGGCCGATTACAACAAGCTTCTCACCCGTATGCAGGAACTCAAGATGAACATCCCTGCCTATCAGTGGTATCTCGTTTTACGTAAGAACGGTTCGATTCCGCATTCCGGTTTCGGTCTCGGTTTCGAGCGTCTGGTCATGCTTGTCACCGGTATGGATAACATCCGTGATACGCTTCCTTATCCGCGTTGCTATAAGGACATGGAATTCTAAAAGAGATGTTTTTCCACAAGAAAAAGAATGAGCCTCAGCCTAGCGAAAACAATAAGCCGGAAGAGAATACTCCGGTACAGGCACCTTCTTCTACTCTGAAAGAAGATGCTTTTGTCGAGTCGGGTTCGACTCCTTCTTTTGAAGCGGAAAAAGCAGAGGATAGCAAACCCTTTACTCCTGCTCCGGAAACAGCGGACGATAGCTCCTTAAAAGAGCAGGCAACACCTAGTACTCCAACACCGAATGCTCCACAGCAACCGATTCAGATTCTTGTACAGAATAACCCAGCCCCTAATCCGACTACGAATGCTAGTGAAGAACCGAAGAAAGGAAATTACTCTACCGGTAAGAAAGTCGGAAGAGTTCTCCTTTCGCTTGCGGTCCTCGGTTCCTTTGTTCTTGCCGGCTTCTCTATCTACGAAAGAATCGTCTTTGCGCAGACCGAGAAAACCGGAGACGATAGCTACATCACCTTAAACGGGATGAGCGTCACCGAATCCAAGAAAGTCTATGGGGAATTCGGTAAAGGCAAACAGAAGAAAGCACACGATATCTCCTTAGTCGGTACCAAACTCTTTGTCAGTGAAAGCAAGATCACCCCTTCGCTTTATGCTTCTTCGGATACGACTCCGATTGCAGGAGGAGGAAGCAATTTCTATCTCTATAACCTCACTTCCGATGTTCCTCTTTCCGCCAGTGCCAAATCCGATTTCACCCATCATAAGTTCTATATCGATCTCAACGACTTAGAAGAAGGGGATTACCTCCTCTATTCGGATCCGAATTCCTCTTCGGATAAGAAGAGCGATATCAATCCTTATTCGCTTTCGTTTGCTTCGCCTGTTTCTTTGGAAACCTATTCTTTACCGGATAGCAAGACCGGAATAAGAAAGAGAATCACCATCCGCAACAACGAAGCTTCGCCTTTCCTTCTGATCAATATCAAGCAGGCGGGAACCACGCTTTCTTCCGATTATGCGGATGCGGTTCTCTTTGCTTCCACCTATCCGGAAGCGGATGGAACCTTCACAAAGAAAGAAGTTTCTTCTACTCTTATCGAACACCTGAATACGTTACAGAAGTCCTTATCGGAATCGGGGAAATATCAGATCAAGGTCGTCTCTTCTTTAGAAGAAGCCATTCCCTATCATGCTCCTTACGCCTTTGCCGTTTCGGAAGATATCACAGGCAATCTCACTTCTCTCTTTACTCTCGATGAAGTTACCTGGGCTAGCACCTATACTACGAATGTACTTTCTTCCTCCAGTACGTTAGCCGGTTATGATGCGAATCCGGAGATACGAGAAACCGTCGGATATCTGGATCAGGCCGGAAGAAGCTATGCCGATGTCATCGGTAACGATACGACTTATCATGCTACTTACCAAGGAAAAGAAAGCTTCCTCTTTGCTTCGACAAGCGACGATACGGATGCAAAACTTATGCTTTCTCTTCTCTCCCATAACGACAGCAATCTGTGACTCCTTTCTCTTGAGAGGAGTCTTTTTTGTCTTAAAGAAACCTTAAAATTCAGCTTTCAGGGACAGAAAAAGGTAAAATTTTCTCTTTTCTTTTTGCCTTTATGAAAACGGTTTTCATTGTTTCAATTTTATAATATTTTCTGTTTCTTTTAATTTTATTTTCTGTTCCCAACTTTTTCCGCTGTGAAAGATTTTTTCTTGTTTCATGAAAATATGAAAAATTCACATTGCAACCGCTCCCAAAAATCATTATATTGATTCTCGTTGTGAAAAAAGGAGGCGCGTTATGCCAGACAAGTTCGATGTCGCAGCGAACTACGGAATCGATGTCTTTGATGACGAAGAGATGAGAACCCACCTTCCTAAGAAAGTCTACGAAGCCTTGATGGATACGATCCACAACGGCAAAGAGCTCGATGCTTCTTTAGCCGATGATGTCGCCCATGGCATGAAGGACTGGGCGATTTCCAAGGGTGCCACCCACTACACCCATTGGTTCCAGCCGATGAGCGGTGTCACTGCCGAAAAGCACGATGCCTTTATTTCAAAGCCCGATGAGCACGGAAAAGTCATTATGGCCTTCTCCGGCAAAGAGCTCATCAAGGGCGAACCGGATGCTTCTTCCTTCCCTTCCGGCGGTTTAAGAGCCACTTTCGAAGCCCGTGGTTATACCGCTTGGGACTGCACTTCTCCGGCTTTCGTCATCCATGATGAAGACGGCGGTGTCCTTTATATCCCGACAGCTTTCTGCTCCTACACGGGCGAAGCTCTCGACGATAAGACTCCTCTTCTCCGTTCCATGGATTATCTCTCCGAACAGGCGGTCCGCGCTTTACGTATCTTCGGCGATTCGACTACGAAACGTGTTTTACCTGCTGCCGGTCCGGAACAGGAATACTTCCTTATCGATACCGAACATTTTGCAGCCCGTAAGGACCTCATCTATACCGGCCGTACCCTCTTCGGCGCTCCGGCTCCGAAAGGACAGGAACTCGAAGATCACTATTTCGGCCCTATCCGTGAGAAGATTGCTGCCTTCATGGCCGAAGTCGATGAAACCTTATGGAAATTAGGTGTCCCGGCTAAGACCCGTCATAACGAGGTCGCTCCTAGTCAGCACGAACTGGCGGTCGTCTATTCGACTTCCAATGTCGCTGCCGATCAGAACGCTCTTGTCATGCTTGTCTTAAAGAAGCTTGCCAAGAAGCATGGCTTCATCTGCTTACTTGCCGAAAAGCCTTTTGCCGGCATCAACGGAAGCGGTAAACACAATAACTGGTCCTTAGCTACCGATACCGGTGTTAACCTCTTCAACCCTGGCAAGAACCCGAGAGAGAACACGCAGTTCTTAGTCTTCTTAGCCGCAGTTGTCAAAGCGATTGATGAATATGCGGGTCTTTTAAGAGAATCCGTAGCCACCTATACAAACGATTTCCGCTTAGGCGCTAATGAAGCCCCGCCGGCTATTCTCTCCGTCTTCATCGGTGATGAACTCGAAGATGTGGTTGAACGCATCATCAATACCGATGCTCCGGCCCGTGCTACCGGGAACCATCTTCTTGTCACCGGTGCCAAGACGCTTCCGACTTTACCGAAGGATTCGACCGACCGTAACCGTACCTCTCCGTTTGCTTTCACCGGCAACCGCTTCGAATTCCGTATGGTCGGCTCTCAGCAGAATATTGCCGAACCTAACACCGTCGTCAACACCATCGTCGGTCACGCCTTAAAGGACTTCGCCGATACCGTCGAAAGAAGCGAAGATGCGACGAAGGCCATCAACGAATGGATCGCTACCACCCTTAAGGAACATCAGCGCATCATCTTCAATGGCGATGGCTATTCCGATGCTTGGGTCAAGGAAGCCGCCAAGCGCGGTCTTCCGAACCTCAAGACCACCGTCGAAGCGACCGATGTCCTCTCGACCGACAAGGTCAAGGAACTCTTCTTAGAATCGAAGGTTCTTACCTCTACCGAACTTGCTTCCCGCGCCCAGATCAAGTACACCAACTACGCTAACCTCGTCACCATCGATGCCAAGACCATGATCCATATGGTCGATAAGCAGTATCTTCCGGCCGGAAACAAGTATCTCGATAAGTTAGCCAAAGAGATCGAACATTGCCACGAAGCTTCTATCCCGACTCCGAAATCCACCATCAAGAAAGCCGGTGACATCTCGACCTTACTCGATAAGATTTCCGATACCAAGGATGAATTAGTCAAGACGGCGGAGGGAGCAAAAGGAATCAGCGGAAGAGAACTCGCGGTCTATTGCCGTGATAAGATTCTTCCTTTGCTTTCGGCTTTAAGAGAACCCGTCGATGCTCTTGAGCTTCTCGTCGCGAAGGAAGATTGGCCGGTTCCTTCCTATGGCGATCTTCTTTTCCACGTCAACTAAGCCTTTCTTAAGTCACAGGCGGCTGTTGCTTCGCGGCAGCAGCCGTTTTCTCTTGAAATAAGGAAAATAACTACTATTTCTTTTCATTTTCTTCTCTCATTTTTCTTTGAGCTGTTGCACTCTTCTTAAGAGTTGTTTAAGCTATTAAGCAAGAAAAACACATCCCTCTTCGTCTTAGGGAAAGGAGGCAAATATGACTCCACGGGAAGAAGAGATTCTGGCCTTGATCGGGGAAAACCCGATGATCTCCCAGGAGGAGATCGCTAAGAAGACGCATATGTCCCGCTCTTCGGTAGCGGTCCATATCACATCTTTAAAAAGGCAAGGCTACATTTTAGGTAGACGTTATGTCGTAAGGACCAAACCTTATGTCGCCGTTGTCGGCGGTATCAACATCGATATCGGCGGAACTCCTTTCTCCACCTTTGTTCCCGAAGATTCGAATCCGGGTACGGTCCATACCTCTTTCGGAGGCGTCGGAAGAAATATCGCTCAGGATCTTGCCCTCCTCTCTTTACCCGTCGAGATGCTGACGGTCTTAGGAAACGACGACAATGCCAAGAAGATTGAAGAGCACTGCCATTCGGTCGGTATCGGACTCAATTATGCAAAGCGGGTTCCGGATCTTCCTACCTCTACTTATCTCTATGTCGAAAACGAAAAAGGAAAAATGGTAGCCGCGATTGCCGATATGTCGATCATGGAGCGTTTTGATGTCCAGTATGTCAAAGAGAAAGAAGAAGCCTTAGCCAAAGCTCAGGTCATCGTTCTGGATACCAACCCTCCGGAAGATGCTTTGCTGGAGATTTTACGTACCACCAAAGCACCGATCATCGCCGATGCGGTTTCTACGACCAAGGCGAAGAAACTGGAAAAAGGTCTTTCCTATCTCACCGGTCTTAAGTGCAACGATCTCGAAGCTACGACTCTGACCGGAATCGAAATCCACGATGTCGCTACCGCCCATCAGGCAGCCGATAGATTGGTTCAGCTCGGAGTCAAGAACGCCTTCATCTCCTTAGGTAGCGAAGGAGCCTGCGCTGCCGATAAAAGCGGATCGTTCTATCTTCCACCGTTCCCCGGAAAGGTCGTCAACACCACCGGATGCGGGGATGCTTTTACCGCCGGTATCGTGTATGCTTTCTATCGGGGTATGTCCTTAAAGGAAGCGTTGCGGGCTGGTTTAGCCACGGCCACTTTCCCCTTAGAAACCGAATCCTCCGTCAACAGTTCTCTTTCGGAATCCGGTATGTGTAAAAGAGCCGGTCTTCCTTTACCGCAATAAACCCTCATTCAGAAGATTTCTTTTATGCCACAATCGGATCTCATTATTCTCTTAGTCGTGTTATCGCTTCTTTTAGCTAGCGCCATTGTGCTCCTAGTGCTTTTCCTGTGGAAACAGAAAGGCGGAAAAGGAAAAGAAACAGAAAAGAAGAAGATAGAGAAACCGGCTCCCAAGAACGAAGAAGAAAATACTGCTCTGGAAGAAGCGGAGCTTCCTCTTTCTCCGCTTCCTGAAGAAGAGGTCCCGAAGGATCAGATGATTGAAATCAAAGACAGCAGACTTCTCTCCTTGATTGAGACGATGATTCCGGGATTTGCCACTACCAGCGAAGCCCTGAAGGAAGCTTTCGATAAACCGAAAAAGGTCGCCTATCAGACAATTGTTCCTGCCAAAGGAAAACCGGTCAAGAAATATTCTTCCAAAGAAAACTTCAAGGATCCTTCTAAACCAATCTATTTCTTACCTTATAAAATGACAATTCCTCTTACTCCTACGGCCGGTGTCCATAGTGCGATGAGTTTAGCTTCCTGGGTCGTCGGAACTTATTACCTCAACAAGATTCATTCCCAGCTCGATACGATTCTTGTTAATGCAAACAGGATCTCCGATTTCCAGGATAACGAATACCGCAGCAAAGTCTTCTCCTTACTTACCCATATCCGCCAGATCTCCGACTTCCAGGAAGAGATTCTTGCTAACGATGATTTAAGAAAAGATAAGATTCAGCAGCTCGCTTCCTTAGAGGAAGAAGATACTTCTCTCTTAGGTCAGGCAAACCTGATGCTTGCCTCTTCAACAAAGAAAAACAAGCTCACCTATAAAGAATACGTAGCGGAAACAAAGACTCTGGATAACTACTATACGTATCAGGAAATACTATTAGATCTTCTTTATCAATGTGCGAATCTCACTTACACCCTATATCTCGGCGAAGTATCCAGAAAACAGTGCAACGCTCTTCTTCCTACCTATACCGAACAGAGCAAAGAAGCAAGAGACAGGGTTCAGCGTTGGCACAATGAGAATGCAAAACGCCTAAGCTATGATCTGAAGACCAAGAAAGTACGTAGAGAAGGCCTCAATCGTATGGTTCATCTCGTTCCCGGACTCTTCCACAAAGAAAAGAACTATACCGATATGGAAGAAGAAGTCGTAAACGAAATTGTTACGCAGAACAAACCTCTTCCGGTCGAAAAAGGAGAAGAAGAGCTCTTCTCCGAAGATGTCACTCTCATCTCCTACGAAGGAAAGGTCTACTATCTTCCGAAAGAAGAAAAGAAACAGGAAAACTGAAAAGCAGGGTCAAGGATTCGGTTCTTATAGATAGAAACCGATTCCTCACACCCTGCTTTTTTCTTTTAGAACAGAGTCATCTGATCGTCTTCCGGTAAACCTTCTAAGGCACCGAGTTTACGGAGAGTATCGACCATCTTATCACCGACTCTTCCTCTTTGTTTGAGGTCTTCGACCGAAGTGAACGGTGATTCTTTTCGGGCCGAGACAATCTGCTCTGCTAAGGAAGCACCGAGCGAGTTGACACAGGTAAGAGAAGGAATGACCTGATTCTTCTTTTCATCGATCGTGAAGTTGGTGGCTTCGGCGGTCATGACATTGAGAGGAGCAAAGGAGTAACCGCGATCATACATCTCAATCGTCTGTTCGTAAGCGTTGATGGTGGCTAGTTCGGTATTGGAAACCTGTAGACGATGGGCCTGTCTTTCTAAGATATCGTTTCTCTTCTTCAGGCAAGGCTCAATACCTTTCATCATCGTCTCAATATCGTAGGCATCGCAGCGCAGAGTGAAATAAGTGGCGTAATAAGCTAACGGCTTATGGACCTTGAACCAGGCGCAACGGATGCAGTTTGAGACATAAGCAACCGCGTGTCCCTTCGGGAACATGTAGGCGATCTTATGGCAGGATTCGATATACCATTCCGGAACGTTGTGTTCCCTCATGATCTGGTCATACTTGGCTTTCTTATCGTCATCGCCCGGTTTTCCGAAACGTCCCTTACGGGTGAATTCCATGATGGCGAAAGCGTCGGAGTTATCGACTCCGTACTTATCGTGAAGAACGGTCATGATATCATCACGGCAGGCGATGACATCCTTCAGTTTGAAGCCTTTCTGGGTGATGAGGTCCTCGGCGTTACCGGCGAAGACGTTCGTTCCATGGGATAGACCGGAGATGCGGACGAGGTCGGAGAAGGAACGGGGTTTCGTTTCCAATAAGACGCGACGGCCGTTTTCGGTACCGAATTCCGGTAAACCCAAAGCGCCGGTTTCCTGCTGCAGAACGTTCTTCTTCAGATGAAGAGCATCCGGAGACCAGAAAAGGGAGTGGGCTTCCGGATCGGAGATCGGTATCTTCTCCTTCATATCCAGGAAGCTGAAGCCACAGAGGTCGCATTGCATACGGATTGCCTGAGGGTCGACGTGGCCGAGCATATCGAACTTAAGAACATTATCGTGAATGGCGTGGAAGTCGTAATGGGTCGTCTTCCAAGAGGAATCGGCATCATCGGCAGGGTATTGAACCGGCGTGAAGTCTTCGGCTTCGTAGCCTTTCGGGATGACGATGACACCACCCGGATGCTGGCCGGTCGAACGTTTGACATCGATACAGCCGGAAGCGATGCGGTCGATTTCGGCATCTCTGACTTTCGAAGTATCGATACCTAAAGACTCAAAATAGCCGAGCACGTAACCGCGTGCCTGCTTCTCCTGTGTCGTCTGAATCGTACCTGCTTTATAACAGGTATTGCCGGTCGCATTGAGAATCGTCTGCATATGCAGATGCGCGCGGCTTTGGAAATCCGACGGGAAGTTGAGATCGATATCCGGAACCTTTTCGGCGTGGAAGCCTAGGAAGGTTGCAAACGGAATATTCTGTCCGTCTCCGATTAAATCATGTCCGCATTTCGGGCATTTCTTCGCCGGTAAATCGAAACCGGAATCGTACTTGGTAAGGTCTGCCCATTCGAGATAATGGCAGTGCGGGCAACGGTAATGAGGAGGAAGCGCGTTGACTTCGGTGATACCGGTCATCATAGCGACCAAAGAAGAACCGACGGAACCACGGGAACCGATCATGTAGCCTTCGGAGTTCGACCAACGGACGATTTCCGAAGAAAGCCAGTAAATGACCGCGTAGCCGTTATCGATGATACCTTTTAACTCCGTATCGAGTCGGTCCTGAATGACCTGCGGAAGAGGATCTCCGTAGAGTTCATGAGCGGTCTTAAAGCAGAGGTCACGGAGTTTTTCATCTGCACCAGGGATGTACGGAGAATAGGTTCCATCCTTCAAAGGTTTGATACCTTCGGCGATGCTATCGGCGATCTTGTTGGTGTTGTCGATGACGATTTCTTCTTCTAACTTGGTATCGTTAAGATAAGCAAAGCGTTGCATCATCTCATCGGTGGTTCTGAAGTGCTGATCGGGATTCGGAAGCGGATGGGCATACCAGGCTTTCTTCTTTTCTTCGGAAGCGGAATCGTACGGAGCGAGATTGAGAGGATGACGGGCACCCTTCAATCCTTTCGAAGAGATGAAGACATCACGGAAGATCTTATCTTCCGGGTTGAGATAATGGCAGTCTCCTGTCGCAACAACGATCTTTCCTTGGTTTCTAGCGGTTTCAATCAGGTCTTTCTGAATGGCTTCCACTTCTTCTAAGGAGTGGAACATACCGGTATGGATCTGATAGATGTAGTTTTCCGGCGGCTGCACTTCGATGAAGTCGTAAGGCTTCATCACTTCCATCAAAGTTTCCTTCGACTTGGTCGTCGCTGTCTCCCAGACTTTGCCGTTGAAACAGGCCGAACCGAAGATCAGGTTCTGACGGTATTTTTCGAGTAAGGAAACGGGGACACGAGGGGTGCCATCTTTCGCAAGATACTCGGTGTTGGAAATAGAGATAATCTTATAAAGATTCTTAACACCGTCCTGATTCTGGATATAGGCAGTCACATGATAAGGATGTAGTCCGACCAGCATCTGTTTACTCACTGGAAGCAAAGCCAGTTGTTCATGCGTGAGGTCCGGATTGGTCTCCGAAAGAGTCGAAAGCATGACGGAGAAGATCTTCGCAAGATGTCCGGCATCGTAGTTTGCACGGTGGGCGCCGGTCGAATCGAAGTCGACTTCGAGTTTACGGGCTAAGGATTCCTCGGTGTGGGAACGCATATCGGGGTAGAGGTAACGGGAAAGAGGAAGCGTATCGATGACCGGGTTCTTGATCGGCTCCATGCCGTTATTCTGCAGAGCTTCGTTTAAGAAGCCGTAGTCGAAGGCAGCGTTATGGGCAACCAAAATCGAATCGCCGAAGAATTCGAGGATATCCTGTAAGGCTTTCTTGATTGGTTTACCGTTATCGACCTGTTCCTGACGGATGTGGGAAGTTTCCAAAGAGAAACGGGAAAGCTTCATATCCGGATTGATGAAGAAGTCGATATCATCGATGACTTCTCCGGAGGCGGTGACTTTGACTGCACCGAACTCGATAAGACGGTCATAACGGCAGCTGAGACCCGTGGTTTCGGTATCGAAGACGACATAGGTTTCTTTCGATAAGTTCCGTTTGCACGAGTTATAGATATAAGTCAATTTATCATCGACAACATAAAGTTCCGCGCCGTAGATGATTTTGATACCGGCGGCTTTTGCGGCTTTCTGCGCTTCCGGGAAAGCCTGAACGACGCCGTGATCGCAGATAGCAAAAGCTTTGTGACCCCAACGTTTCGCAGTCATCGCATAGTCGGTGACGGAAGCCAAGCCATCGAAAGCCGACATCTTGGTGTGGGCGTGAAGCTCGACACGTTTTCTCGGATAGGTATCTTCTCTCTGCGGATCGGGAGGTAATATCTCCATCTCATCGATAGAGATCTCGAGCTGATCATGGTTGTACTGGTTGTGGAACGGTTTTCCTTTGACACGGATCTTGGTTCCGACCGTATATTTCGCCATCTCTTCTAAGGTCATTCTCTTTCCTTCGAAGAGAGTTGAAGTGATCGAATCCGAGCCATCGGTATATTCAATCGGTTGGATCGTCATACCTTTCTTGGTCTTACGGGCTTCTCCGAGCTTGAAGATCTTGCCTTCGACTAAGACCATGCGGTAGTTTTCGATATCCTTGAGCTTGCAGGGCTGATAGGTGGAATCAAGTTTGCGTTTCGCTTCGAATTTTCTTCCGACTTCTTCGCTCTTCTGGTGATAGGCTTCCTCTCGGCGCTCCGCAAAATCATCGTCGTAATAGACTTTTTCCTGAATGAGAACATGATAGGAAGAAGAGATAGAATCGAGGAAATCGGTAAGACGGCGGGATTCCTCGTTGATATCCAGAGCGACATCGGGGCTCTTGTAATAGAAAAGCACCCTCTTCTCCTCCGGGAAGATGCGGTAATCGTCTAGCATCTGGGCAGAAGTAGAAGCTTTATATTCTTCTAAAAGTTTGTCGGCATCTGCTTCGGTTTCGTGGTCGTAAGCAAAAGAGATACGCATACCGAAACCGCCATGCGCCGTAAAAGCGGAGATAGTATCGAAGAAATCGTTATAGACCGGAACCGAAAGATAGTGAGCAAGATGGATCTTGGCGGAGATTCGATTGTTCTCCTTATCGTTTGTCAGAGCAGCGAAAAAGCCACCCTCAAACGGTTTGATATCTTTGATTCCTACTTTGGTCAGAAAGCGAGATAGAAGATTGTCCATGAATTGCACCCTCGAAGGTCTATTTTAGTGGGGAAAAGAAGTCAGTACAAGGAAAAGCAAGCAACTTCTTTTCTCACTCCGGCTTGTCGTTCTCTTTCTTCTGAGGTAAAGCCTCTCTTCTCTTCTTCACTTCCGCAACATAGAAAGCGTATTTCTTCTCATCCGTGAAGGAAACACAGAAGAGAGATAAAGCAGCAGCCACAATCATCAAAGCCAAAGGAAGGAAAGTGATAAGGGCGCGGTAGATGGTAAGATTCGAAGCGATATCACTAGCATGGATGGTGTTATTGATTTCGGCAATCAGATCATCGGAAGAACCCTGCGCTTCTAAAGAGGCAACCTGCTGGTTGATCGACATAAGTCCCGAAGAAAGAAGCGTGAGATAGAAGACACCGGTCTGAACACCATTGGCGGTTTTGACACCGAAAGCTTTGATCGCCATCGTCGAAGCCGAGCGCTCCTTGCCAGTCTTATATTCGTAATATTCGGCTACGTTGAAGGAGTTCATGATATAGGACATATAGAGGAAACCATGGGTGAAAGCGATGAAGAAGATAAGGATGAATAAGAAGATTTCGTATCCTGCCTTGAAACCGAAGAAGAACAGGAGAACATATAAACCGATCTGAATGGTCGTAAAGAAGTTGATAAGTTTCTTCTTACCGAATTTCGAAGCTACTGGCGTATAGAGGAATTCCGATATCGTGATACCGATTCCGTAGATAAGACAGAAGATGAACGAAACCGCTCCCCCAGGGAGCAAGGCATTTCCATACGGCTTAGCACCGAAAGATCCATAGCCGTATTCATAGTAGAAATAGGTAGAGGAATTCGAGATCAGAATATCCTGCGCCAAGAAGGCACAGAAGAGACAGAAGACTTCGATAAAGACTTCTTTATCGGTGAAGAGAATCCGCATTCCTTCGTACCAGGGAGTCTTCTCTTTATGAAGTTCCCGCGGTTCTTTTCTTTCCTTCATCACAACGACATAGACCATCGAAGCAACGAAATAACCGACCACTAAGACAAGAGCTAAGATTCTCAGATTCAGAGTGAGGTTTCCGTTAGCTAAAGCAGGAGAAAGAGCCGAGACCGTATAACCGCCTAAGGAAGTCATCACGTTGGTGATAGAGGAGATATGACTACGATGTTTTTCATCGTAACTGAGCTTATTGACAATAGACCAATAGCCGATATCGTTGATGGAATAAAGGCATTCTTCTAAGGTATAAAGAATCAGGAAGACGGTGACATATGTCCAGCCTTCAAAGAGAGGCGAGACAAAGAACATCAGAACGAAGGCAACCGTAGAGACAATCGCACCGATAAAGGTCATCGTACGATAGTTTCCTAAGCGGAAGTGGGCGTTCTCCAGCATATGGCTAGCCAGTGTCCAACAGAATCCCGCGAAGATCTTAGAGAAGATGAGAACTAAGGAGATGACGGTGAACATCGTCACGTAATCCGTCGACCGGATGATCGGAGAGCAGAGCTGAACATAGAGCATCACATAGAAGGAGTTGAACTGGAAGAAGGCATCCCGGAAGAGAGAAGTGAATTCAAAGGCTCTTGCCGTCGATTTCGGGCAGTCTTCACTATCGAATGTTTTGTTGACTAATTTCATTTCCAAGTTCCCTCCAAAAGCGTGTGGGAGAATAAAGACAATCTATTATAAATAGAAAAGGAAAGATTGTAAGAGGAGCCGATGTAAATTCCGAAGCAGAGTAGAAGGTTAGGGAGAAGAAAATACAAAGTTCTTCCTTGAAAAATCGGCTTTTTGACGTACAATCTCTTTGCTTAAGGGAGTAGATTGCCTCACTAGGCGGAAGCGTTCGTCAAGTCGACAGACGATTGTCCGGACCTTCCTGAAAAATCAAGACTTAAGCATGGAATTGCCATGCTTGTCTTGTATCAAGAGAATCACGAGAACAAGTATGGCATAAGTACTTGTTCTTTTCTTTTACGCAAGGAGGCAATCATGGAAGAAAAAAGGAACGAAGAACTATCCGTCAAGGAAGTCGAAGAAAAAGAAAGGACTTCGATCGAAAAAGGTCTATCCGAAGAAGAAGCCAAAGCTAGACAAGCAAAGTATGGAAAGAATGCGTTAGCCGAGAAAAAGAAGAAGAACGTCATTCAGATCTTCTTCTCTCAGCTTAACGATCCTCTCATCTATGTTCTCTTCGCGGCCGTCGCTTTGACAATCGGTGTCTCTATCTACGATACCGTCAAAGCCTTGAACGAAGGGTTAGCCTTCAACTTCTTAGAAACCGGGGATTGGCCCGATGTCATCATCATCTTCGCGGTCATCCTTCTCAATGCTCTCATCGGTACCATCCAGGAAAAGAAAGCGCAGACTTCTCTTGAAGCTCTGAAAAAGATGTCGAGTCCGGAGTCCACGGTCTTAAGAGACGGAAAGAGAAAGAGAATCAAATCCGAAGACTTGGTTCCCGGCGATATCGTCTACCTGGAAGAAGGGGATACCGTCGGTGCTGATCTCCGTCTCGTGGAATCCGTCAACCTCAAAATAGATGAGTCTTCTCTAACTGGCGAATCGGTTCCTGTCGAAAAAGATGCTTCCCGTGTCTTTGACCATGAAGTCGGCATCGGAGACAAAGTGAACTGTGCCTACATGTCGACTACCGTCACCTATGGAAGAGGTATCGGTATCGTCAGCAAGACCGGTATGTCGACCGAAATCGGTAAGATCGCCAACTCCTTAGATAGCGAACCCGATGATCCGACTCCGCTTCAGAAGTCATTAGCCAAACTTTCGAAGTCTCTAGGTCTTATCACTCTCTTCATCGTCATCGCGGTCTTCTTAGTCAACCTCATCTGGATTTTTGTCGATGGCAAGAACACCCAGGTCGAAAGCTATATTGAAGCCTTGCTTTCTTCTATTTCTTTAGCCGTTGCGGCGGTTCCGGAAGGCTTAGCCGCTATCGTCACGATTGTCTTATCGATTGGTGTTCAGAAGATGGTCAAAGCCAATACGATTGTCCGTAAATTACCTTCGGTCGAAACTCTCGGCGCGGTCTCGGTCATCTGTTCCGATAAGACCGGAACGCTCACCCAGAACAAGATGACGGTTGTCAAAGCCTATACGGATTTCAAAGAGATCGATGCTCCTGAGTTCTCTCCGAAAACAAAGAATCCGGATCTTCTCACGTTAGCGAAAGGCATGTCGCTCTGCTCTAACGCTACGGTCGATGAAGGTCTATACGGCGATCCTACCGAAATCGCCTTGGTCGCTTTTGCCAATGCTTTCGATATGCATAAGAAGGATCTGGAAGCTTCTTCTCCCCGTATCGAAGAACTTCCTTTCGATTCCGTCCGCAAGATGATGTCGACCTTACATCAGGATGGAGAAAAGAAGGTTCTCTATACCAAAGGTGCCTTGGATTCGATCCTTGCTCATACCGATCGTATCTTAGTCGATGGACAGGTAAGAGAAATCACAAAAGAAGATATCGAAAGAATCAATCAGCAGAATAGCCGTTTCTCCGAAGAAGCGCTCCGCGTCTTGGCTCTTGCCTATGGAGACGAAGGAAAGATCGAAGAAGATCATCTGATCTTCGTCGGCCTTGTCGCGATGATCGATCCGGCAAGGCCGGAAGCAAAACCGGCGGTTGCAAAACTCAAGGAAGCCGGTATCCGTACGGTGATGATCACCGGCGATCACAAGGATACGGCCTATGCAATAGCCAAAGACTTAGGTATCTGCTCCGATAAGAATCAATGCTATACCGGTGCCGATGTCGATAAGATGTCGGAACAGGAACTTCAGGAAACGGTCAAGACCGCAAGAGTCTTCGCCCGTGTCTCTCCGGAGAACAAGGTTCAGATTGTCAAAGCCTTCAAAGCAAATGGCAACATTGTCGCAATGACAGGAGATGGTGTGAACGATGCTCCGTCTCTTAAGGCAGCCGATATCGGTATTGCGATGGGTATCACCGGAACCGATGTTGCTAAGAGCGCAGCCGATATGGTTCTCACCGATGATAACTTCGCTTCGATTGAAAAAGCAGTGGAAGAAGGAAGAGGAATCTACGCCAATATCCGCCGCACGGTTCTTTTCCTCCTTTCTACGAACATCACCGAAGTCTTGGGAATGTTCTTGATCACCTTGGTGGGCTTACCTTCTCCTTTCTTAGCCATCCATCTTCTCTGGATCAACCTCATCACTGATTCCTTACCTGCTATCGCCTTAGGAATGCAGCCGAAGAATCCTTCTATCATGAAAGAGAAGCCGAGAGATCCTAACGAGAGTCTTTTCGCTCATGGTGGCGCCTCTTTGATCGCTTGGTACGGCACTTTCCTCACCATCGGTACAATCGTCGCTTATCTCTGCCCTGCCTGGTTAAACGGCACCTTCTCCTATTCCGGAATCAAGGCGCTATACGAACAGGGTGTCTATCTTGAACAGGCTCAGACGATGACCTTCACCGCTCTTGCGTTCATGGAACTGATTCATATGATCGGTATGAGTGATCTCGACCGCTCGTTTGTCCATGTCTTCAAAGATAGAAACGGTATGCTCTGGCTAGCTCTTCTTGCCGGTATTGCTTTGCAGCTTCTCGTCATCGAAGTTCCGGGTATGAGAGCGGTCTTCTCCACCATCAACTTAGATTGGCAGGAATGGCTTATCACCTTGGCAATCGGTTTCTTCCCGCTTACGATGCATGAGATTGCTGTACTTGTTAAATACGTTAAAAGCAGACAGGAAAAGCCAGTAACCATCTCCGCTTAATCGTTAGAAGTTTAATCAAGGATGATCTTTTACCTTAACTCCTCAGTCTGGTAATGGATCATCCTTTTTTGACGAAAAGAAAAGCGAGTTTGGAAATTTTCCTTTCTCCAGGACAATATATCTATTGAGAGGAGAGAATACAGATGGGGAAGGAAATCATTAACCGCGGGAATAAAGAAGTTCAGATTTTTCTGCCGATTAAAACAGAGAATTACACTATTAGCTCCGATCGAGTCACACGATATCTCTTCTCCTTAACCGATTTTGGAGATGAGCTGATCCGAGCGGTAGTTCTTGAATGCGATAGCTTTCTAGAGGATAAAGAGATCCAAAAGGAATTAGGAGAAAAGCATACCGTCATCTTCGATTATTACCGCCAAACCAACCAATTCGAAATCGATCTGGAGATGCAGCATAGCAAAACATCCCATGTCGAAACAAGAATGCAGAACTATCTCATCTATATCCTCTACGATATTCTTCAGGAATATGGCGCTCGAACAAAGAGAGCAATTGCGATCATGTATTTAGATCATTGGCCTTTTGAAAAAGACTTGTTGCTGAAGAAGGAATTTCCAGACGATGTAAGTGAGAAACTTCAAGGTCAGATCTATTATGTCAACATCCACTATCAGGGGAAAGCAATCGATAGCTATCTCTATCGAATCTGTCAGGATTTTCAGACAGCAGAGTTAGGTCTCTTTCGACCCTTCCAAACGGAGATTTTCTCGGACGTGGTAAAATACTATCATCAAGGAGGCAAGGAAAGAATTATGAGCGAAAACGATGAAATTTATCTAACTGGCAAAAAGCAAGGAAGGCAAGAAGGTAGACAAGAAGGAATACTAGAAGGAAGGCAAGAAGGTAGACAAGAAGGTAGACAAGAAGGAAAGCTAGAGCAAAAAGAAGAGACAATTCGCAAGATGTGCCTTAACCCGAAGTATTCCAATGACGAAATCGCAGAAGTAAATGATGTTCCTCTTTCTGAAGTACTTGCCTTACGAAAGAAGTACGCGAAGAAATACGCTTAGCTCAAATTCAAAGCCAACGAAAATCGATGGAGTGATAACAAGGTAAGAAAATCACTCCATTTTTTATGTCCTTCTATAAGTTTTTTGTCTCTTTCTCCTTGAAAAAAGCCCCTCCTCACAAGGAAGAAGAGCTCTTAAGATTTCGGATAATCAGACTCGGACAATGATATCTTTGACAATAAGAAGTCCGGCTAGAATCAGCATGACAATCAAGCCTACACTGTTAGCGACATTCTTGAATTTGGCCGGGACTTTCTTGCGGAAGATAGATTCGATCAAAGCAAGAAGCGTCTGCCATCCATCTAATCCGGGGAAAGGAAGAAGATTGAAACAGGCAAGATCAAGGGAGATATAACCCCAGAGCAAGAGGAAGTAAGCAAGGGAGCCGGAAGAGGTACCTTGGGCGGACATACGATAGACGGAGATGATACCGCCGACATTCTTCCATCCGGCCGGAGTGAAGACACTTCCTAAGGCCGTATAGAGTCCGACAAAGAGCTGAGAGAAGGTGTAACCGGCGTTCGAGAAGACTTGATTAGCCGAATAATGGAACGTTGAAGTACTCGGGCTGATACCGAAGTAATTGAAGCGGTAGTAACCGCTCTTCGAAGAATCGGCGATTGCTTTGATAGGAGCCGTCTTCACGTCTTTATGAACTTGCTGATCACTAGCCGAAATATAAGTGACCGTGAAGGTACGAATCGAATCCTTTCCAGCTAAGAGACCTTTATATTTATCGCTACGGGTGAAGAGATCGTGCTTGAAGGAATAGAAGAGATCCTGGGAAGCATAGGCGATAGAGGAAGGTGCTAAATCGTTGTAGGTATAAGAACTGGCCGTAACTCCTTTTTCCTGTGCCTCTTTGGTGAAAGAGATATAGGAAGTAAGTTCCACCCGGTCCTGTTCTTCCGGGAAATCGAATTCGACTGTCTTCATATCGCTGCCATCGGTAGAAAGAACCACATAATGCTGATAAAGACCGATGATCTTATCTCCGGTTCTTAGGCCTAGGGCGTAAGCAGGAGAAACATCTTCGCTACTGCTATCGATGTGTTCACTGACCGTCACGGCGTTACTGGAGAGAACGCTCTGTTTCTGCGGAAGCGAATAGGAGATGAGGAAGAGAACATAGGCAAGGAGGAAATTCATCGTGATACCGGCAAGCATGATTGCAATCTGCTTCGCGTGGTTGACACCGTTCAAAGTTCTTTCTTTCGGAACCCTGACTCCGTAGATATCTTCGTTTCCGTCTTCTCCTGCCATCGAGACATAACCGCCGAGCGGTAAGACGCGTAAAGAGAAAGCAGTCTCGCCTTCGACTTTTCCGTCATAGGCAGGATTCCCGACCTTATGTTTCTTTCCTTCGCTATCGGTGATAACGATCGTCTTCGGTTCATTGGTGTGTTTCGAATGCTCTTTCCAGCATTTCTTTTCTTCTTTGCTCATCCCTTTGGGGTAATGACGGAATTTCTTATGGATCAAAGCAGGACCGAAGCCGATCGAATACTCAAAGCAATAGACCTTGCAGATTTTCGCCACCGTCAAATGGCCTGCTTCATGCAGGCAGACAACAAGAGAGAGACAGACGAGGAACAATACAATATTTCCAACCGTCTGCCAAATGGCCAAAGCGGAAGCGTAAATCATGAATGCACACTCCTTATTCTAAGGGAAACTTATTTCTTCTCGATCTTACGGACAACCTCAACAGCAAAGCGTTCCGCTGATTCGATGATATCACCGACATGGTTTTCCTCTAAGAGAGGAAGAGAAGGCATGTGTGAGAAAGTATATTCCAAAGCCTGGTTCAATTGCAAATAAGAGATACGGCCTTCTAAGAAGGCATCGATTGCTTTCGTATCGACGGCATTGTAGTAAATCATACCGACATTGCCGTATTTTTCAAAAGTGTGGACCGTAAGCAGGAAAGCCGGATAGAAATCAGGATCGATCGGAGCAAAATGAAGACGGGAAATTGTTTCTAAATCCTCGTTGTTATTATGGTGCATCTCTAGTGTCCCTTTAGAAAGTGCATAGGCGATAGCTACCTTCATCGAGCAAGGAGAATATTCAAGAAGTTTCTTCTCTTCTCCGTTCTCGATATAAAGAAGTTCCGCATGGACTAAAGATTCCCTGCAGATGATCGCCCCGACTTTCGAAAGAGGAGCCGAGAAAAGAACACTGGCTTCAATCACTTCATAGCCTTTGTTGACTAAGGTTGCACTGTCGCAGGTGATTTTCTTTCCCATCGCCCAGGTCGGATGATGAAGAACCTCTTGCGGAGTAGCAAAAGGAAGATCTTCTTTTTTCTTATCCCGCAAAGCACCACCGGAAGCGGTGACGATAAGCTTTGTGACTTTATCGGAGATTCCTTCTTTCTGAGCTTCTTTCAATAGTTTTGCTAAAGCGACATGTTCGCTATCGACCGGATAAAGATGGGAAGTCGAAGTCTTCTTCTCTTTCTCGATCAGAGAAGAACCGATCACCAGGGATTCCTTATTGGATAATAGAAGATCCTGATTCTGTCTTAAGGCTAAAAGGGAAGGAAGAAGTCCGCAGTTACCCATCAAGGAATTGAACACCACCGCCGAAGAACACTGACGGAGCAAAGCGAGGTTAGCATCCTTTCCGGAGAAGACAACATAATCCGGATGTTTCTTATGGAAAGCTTTGCTTGCTTCTTCCTCGGCAATCGCTACATATTTCAGAGAATCGAAGTAGAGAAGATAAGGTTCCAACTTTTCAAAATGGGAAGAAAACGAAACACCGACAAGACGATAGACACTCGAAAAAGCAAGGATGTCCAACGTCTGTCTTCCGATACTTCCCGTCGCTCCTAAAACCACAATATCTTCGCGCATAGTTTTTCTCTCAGATGGTCAGATTCCAACCATAGGTCGTAATCCAGACGATGATCATCGTGATGATCGAATTGGTGAAAACCGAATCGAAACGGTCGATGACACCTCCATGTCCCGGGAAGATACGGCCGAAATCCTTGATGCCGTATTGTCTCTTGACCAAAGAAAAGAGGAAACCACCGACATTGCCGACAAACGGGAATAAAAGTGTGACAAGGACCGGGAAGAACCAGCCATAGCCATGGAAGACACCTAACTCATCTAACGCTGCCGAATAACGGTACTGAAGAATACCGGGAACAAGAGGGATGTTGAAACAGTATTCCATGATGGTAGAGAAAGCAAAGCAGACCGCTCCGGAAAGAAGAACGCCGCCGAAATATCCTTCCCAGGTCTTATGGGGAGAAATACGCGGATTCATCCGGTGTTTTCCAAAGAACGTACCGAAGAGATAAGCGCCCACATCGCTTAACCAGGTTCCGATGAGGATATAGAAAGCAAGAAGAGAAGAAGCTAAATCCTGTTTGAGATAATAGGATTCATAATACTTTTCAAAGTAGTCCTGAAGAGGAATCGCCTCAGAGCTCCAATCCGGAACAAAGGTAAGATTAGCAATAGATGGGTTCTGATCGATGCCGGAGGAATTGGGGAAGTAACGGATGAAATAGAAGGACATGAAACCGAAGGCAAGAAGGAGTCCCATGGTAAAAAGATAGGTGACATCCTGTAATTGCATCTTCGGGTTGTTGATAGCGACTAAGAAAAGAATCAAGAGGTAAAGAACAATTCCCGTTATCGAGATGAAGATATCGCTCATGACAAAGCGGTTATTCATCTGAAGCGGGGAGAGCTCTGGGTATCTGACCCAGTTTTTGATAAAGGTCCAGTAGATGAAGGAAAGGACGAAAACATAGACCACCCCTTTCACAAACCAGTTGTAGTGGCCAGGTCCTGGAACCGCTAATATCTCGTGGATAGCAACTAAAGCCAGTAAAAAGACCGCCACGAAATAGGCCCAGTTGCCAAAGAGAATAACCGGAACTAAGATAGCGACTAAGACGACACCGGTGATGGTTCTCACGCCCATCGAATGACGGGCGGAGGAAGAAAGAGGATTTCCGCTCATTCTTTGATAGCTCCGAAACGGCGGTTGCGGTGCTCGTATTCATAAAGGCACTTCGCCAATTCTTTCTTATCGAAACTCGGCCAATAGGTCGGTGTGAAAATCAATTCGGCATAGGCAACCTGATATAAGCAGCAATTGGAAATTCGTTCTTCACCGCTCGTGCGGATGAGGCAATCGATATCCGAAAGCTCTCCGGTTAAAAGATGGGAAGAGAAGACTTTTTCATCAATCGCAGATGGATCAAGTTTTCCTTCTTTAACCTCTTCGGAGATTCTTCTTGTCGACTGAAGGATATCGTATCTTCCGCCGTAGTTGAAGAGAACGTTAAAGACATGCTTCGTATTGTTCTTCGTCTCTTCGGTGGATTCCTGAATCGTCTTTCGGACATCTTCAGGGATACGGGGATCTTCCAAGTTTCCTAAGACGTTGATTCTCGTTCCTTTCTTCATGAAGTAGTCGATTTCCTTCTTGAAGAACTCGTTGAGAAGACGGAAAAGGGTATCGATCTCTTTCTGGGGCCGATTCCAGTTCTCGGTCGAGAAACAGAAAAGGGTCGCGGCATAGATGCCGTAATCCTCAAAAGCACAGTCGATGACTTCGTGGATGCGGTCGACACCGGCTTTATGACCGGCCGAACGGGGAAGGAGGCGCTTTTTCGCCCATCTTCCGTTTCCGTCCATGATAAAAGCGATATGCCTCAAAGGAGCTCTTTGCTGAAAGCCCTGAGGATCCGCTAGATTCTCTTTTGCCATCGTCAGATGGTCTCGATATCGTTGATCTTATCGGCTAAAAGCTTATCGATAAGCTTGGTGTGATTATCGGTTTCCTTCTGAATCTCTTTCTCGAGATCCTTCTCCATATCTTCGGAGAGGGTGTCATCCTTCTTGGCGGCGTTATTGGCATCGCGGCGGATGTTGCGGATAGCGACTTTGGACTCTTCCGCATACTTCTTCGCCTGCTTCTCGAGTTCCTTACGGCGATCTTCACTCGGTGCCGGGAACTTGAGGATGATCGAAGAACCGTTCTGGGTAACAGTGCAACCTAAATCGGCTTTGTTGATACCGGAAATCATATCCTTGACGGTCGAAGGATCAAACGGTTTGACCTGAAGATCGGTCGGAGTGAGAGAGCTGATGGTCGCTCCGTACTTGATCGGAGACATTTCACCATAAAGGTTGACTCTGACCTTATCTAAGAGCCCCGCGGTGACTCTTCCTGCTCTTAAGGTTCCGAAAGACTCCTTGAGGGATTCGATGGTTTTATCCATCTTATCTTTGCATTCGTTAAGTGTATCCATACTTTTTCCTCCCTGAGGTTACTTCTTCTATTTTACTAAATGAGAGAGACAAGTTAAAGGTGGTTTCCTAGGAAGGAAGCTCCGTTTCGCTGGGTTTTCCTTGCAGAATAAGAAAAAGGTTCCTTCTCTCCTCATCCTAAAGACAAAGAAAGAAGAAACCTCAGATACCAAAAGAAGAAACTACTTCGAATTGGTGATCAGAGTACCTAAGTCTTCGCCGTTGACAACGCGGACCGCGTTCTCCGGTGTATTCATATTGAAGACACGGACATCGACCTTGGAATCCAGAAGAAGACCTAAGGCCGTTGCATCCATGACTTTAAGACCCTTAGCAAGGATTTCCTGATAAGAGGCTTTTTTGATCAGCTTGGCATTGGGATTCTTGCGGGGATCGTCATCATAGACGCCCTCAACTCCGTTCTTTCCCATGAAAATGCCATCGGCGTTGATTTCCTTCGCTCTTAAGGCAGCGCAGGTATCCGTGGTGAAATAAGGAGAACCGATACCGCCGGCGAAGATGACGATGCGCTTCTTTTCGAGATGACGGATAGCTCTTCTCTGGATGTAAGGTTCACAGACCTGGTTGACGTGAAGAGCCGACATGACTCTCGTCTCCAGTCCGTGATTTTCAAAGAAGGACTGCAGAGCTTCGGCGTTCATGATGGTAGCAAGCATACCCATATAGTCTCCGCAGGAGCGTTCGATATTCAAAGAAGACGCGAGGTTTCCTCTCCAGATGTTCCCTCCGCCAACGACGATTGCGACTTCGGTTCCCGAATCGGTGATCTTCTTGACGATATCGTAGATCTCGCCTAAGAATTTCTTCGAGTAGATTTCGTTTCCATCGCCTTTCAAGGCCTCTCCGGAGATCTTCAACAGGATGCGGTTATATTTTTTCGCCATGGTTTGTTTTCCTTTCTTGTTGTCTCTATTTTCGTTGTTAGGAAAAGATTGTCAAGCTTCCCTGCACGAAAAGAGAGCCTACGAAAAACCCCACCGGAGTTTCCTCTAGCAGGGTTATCTTTCTTAATCGGAATTACTTGCCGGCGTTAGCCTGAGCAGCAACTTCGGCAGCGAAATCATCGTGTCTCTTCTCGATGCCTTCGCCGACTTCATAACGGACGATCTTGACTAAGGAAGCATTGCTTTCCTTGAGAAGCTGACCGACAGTCTTGGACTCGTCGAGAATGAGAGGTTCATCGACAAGAACCGACTCGAAGAGAACCTTGTTGACTCTGCCTTCGATGATCTTCTCCTGAATCTTCGCCTGTTTCTTAGCGAAGGAAGGATCTTCCATCGAAGCAGCCTTCTGAACTTCGGTTTCTTTGGCGATGACATCGGCCGGGATATCGCTCTCGTTTACATACGCCGGATTGTTGGAGCAGACATTGAGAGTGATGGAGTGAGCAACATCTTCGTTACCGCCCTTTAAGACGATAAGGGTAGCGATCTTGCCCTTCATATGGATATAGTGGCCGAAGATTTCGTCATCGGTCTTATCGACAATTTCGAAACGGCGGAAATCCATCTTTTCGCCCATCTTGACGGTCGCATCGACGAAGAGGTCCGCAATGGACTGGCCCTTTTCGTTCTTGCAGGCTTTGGCTTCCTCTAAGGTCTTCGGATTGTTCTTGAGAACGATCTCGTTGACTTCCTTGACGAGAGCACGGAACGGATCGGAGTTGGCGACGAAGTCGGTTTCGGAGTTGACTTCGACAACGGCGGCACGGTTGCCGTCGATCATCAAAGAAGCAACACCTTCGGCAGCAATACGGGTAGAAGCTTTCTTAGCCTGCTTGGCAATACCCTTTTCACGGAGCCAAGTGATAGAGGCTTCGACATCGTTGTTGTTGGCTAAGAGGGCCTTCTTGCAGTCCATCATGCCAGCGCCGGTTCTTTCACGGAGCTGCTTGATGAGTTCGATCAGTTCGCTCATTTAAATTATTCTCCTTTTTTCTCAGCCGGAGTCGGGGCGACTTCAGAAGCCGGGGTAGCGGCAGTATCGGCCTTCGGAGCCGAGGCATTATCGTCTTCCGGTTTCTTATCGCCTTCCGGACGACGGAAGTTTCTCTTGATGAACTTCTTCGGATGGTTACCGCGACGGGCTTTCTTTCTCATCGCAATAGCATCGTCATGAAGCTTCGCACGGATAGCCTTGGTCTGTTCGTTCGGATCAAGACCCTTGAGCATATCGGCCATGGTGCCGGAAGCAGCCGTAGCATCCTTATAGGCATAAAGCGGCTCACCGCCCTTACCTTCGACAACCGCATCGGCAAATAAGCCGACGATGATACGGATAGAAGCTTCGCCATCATCGTTTGCCGGAACGAGGTAATCGATGACAGACGGATCGGTATTGGTATCACCTAAAGCGAAAACAGGGATATGGAGCTGTCTAGCTTCGGCAACCGCATTGTGTTCGGTCTTCGGATCGACAACGACAAGAGCCTGCGGAAGGACGCGGATTTCCTTGATACCTTCGAGGTTCTGGCTGAGCTTCGCCTTGAGTTTCGCCTTGTCCGCAGCTTCCTTCTTGGAAAGCTTTTCCCACTCGCCGTTTAACTCTTCCTGTTCGAGAGTTCTTAAGAGAGCGATTCTCTTAGAAACAGTATGGAAGTTGGTGAGGGTTCCGCCTAACCAACGATGGGCAACATAGAAAGAACCGGAACGGACCGCTTCTTCCTGAATCGCCTTTTGGGCATAAGCCTTGGTGCCGACAAAAAGAACCTTGCCACCCTTGGAGACAATGTCCTTTAAAGCCTGATAAGCGACCTGCATCTGGCTAGCCGTCTTATTCAGATCGATGATGTGAAGATTGTTTCTCTTTCCGTAGATGTACTGTCTCATCGCCGGATTCCAGCGGGAAACACGGTGTCCGAAATGGCAGCCGGCCTCAAGTAAGGTCTTGGCGCTGACAACCGGATCGCTAGCGGAATGAACCGTAGCAGCCATCACGTCTTCGGTCTTCTTCTCTTCTTTGACTTCTTCGCTCATAGTGAGCCTCCTTTTTGTTGAACTTCTAGATGCTTCCAGATGCTAACCCAGGTAAGGTTTTCATCGTCTGAGTTCAAACGAGTTATCTTGTCTCTTCCTATTTATATATATGTTCATTACGGAAGACAGAAGACAGCGCTCTCCTCAGCTCTGAAGATGTGCCGACCTTAGAGGACTTGTCAGCAAGATCCACATCTATGGTTATTGCGCACAGTAAAGGCGCGAGTGATATCTTAGCATAGAGAACCCGAGAAAGAAAGTTTTAATTCTCGAGTCAACGAGTAAATATTCAAAGAAGCTCTATTCGTCCTTACTATATTCCAAAGTTTATGCGTTGCTAAGATGGATTATTCCGTTTACCGAACTATACAATTTCTCTCTTCGTTTTGTATAGTTTAGTAAATAAAGGCTACTACCTTAGAAAATAGCCAACTAAAGACCCCCTCAGCATTCTCAAATCTCAGGCATCTACTTGAAACTTAGTCGACATGTTGACTAAGTTTCAAACAGAAACGTGGCCTGTTGAAAGCAAAGTAAATGCAAGAAAAAATAAGAATACTGGATTTATTTTCGGTTGAAAATTTCCGAAAGTATCGACCTTTTTTTCAGAATTTGGGAAAACTACCGATACCGATCAGGATCTCTTATTATCTGTCCGCTCTATTCTCCACTTGAAACTTAGTCTACATGTTGACCAAGTTTCAAGCGAATAGTAAAATTAATAAGGGTAGGAGGCACTTCTACAATGTTGATTAAAAGAGACAGATATCTGAATAAGTTGATTCGAAAAGAATGGAACGGGCAGATCAAGATCATCACCGGAATCCGTAGAGCAGGTAAGAGTGTTCTTCTTTTCGAGTTATTCCGCGATTACTTGATTCAGAAAGGCGTAAAAGAATCCAACATTATCGCTTTAGCCTTAGATGACGTGATAAACGAAAAGTATCGTGACCCATATACTCTTTCCGCGTACATCCGAAATCGATGTTCCGATTCCAGCCAGAAATATTATGTCTTTTTAGATGAGATCCAATATGCCGTTTCGAATGAAGAAATGCTCCATCCGGAAACTCCCATAAAGTTATATGGCGTTCTTATCGGGTTTCTTAACCTAAAGAATATCGATGTATATGTTACTGGCAGCAATTCAAAACTACTTTCGGAAGATGTTCAGACCGAATTCCGTGGCAGAGGAGATCGTATCCATGTATATCCTCTTTCTTTCAAAGAATATATGGAAGCCTCGGGGCTAAGTGAGTCAAAAGCATACGACGAATATTCTCTTTACGGAGGAATGCCTCGTCTATTGCAGTTAGATGACGACGAGGAAAAATACAACTATCTGAATGATCTCTTTGAGGAAATCTATTTCAAAGACATTCAAGAGCGTTACAAAATCAAATTGCCGAATGTTTTACGAAGCATGACCGATGATTTGTGTTCCTCCGTAGGCTCTTTGACGAACGCTTCCAAAATTGCTGATGCAGTAAACACTCATCTTAAAGTAAAGACGAACAGTGAAACCATTTCTAAATATCTTTCCTATCTGACAGATAGTTTTCTGTTTTCCAAGGCAGAACGTTATGATGTAAAGGGAAAAAGGTATTTTGAATATCCTGCGAAATACTACTGTACCGATATCGGCTTAAGAAATATCCGATTAGGATTACGTCAACAAGACAAACCACATATTCTGGAAAGTATCCTATACAACGAACTCCGAATCCGAGGATATGCTGTGGACGTCGGTATTGTAAATATCACTGAAAAAAACGCCGAAGGTAAAAGAACAAAGAAAGATTTGGAAGTTGACTTCATCGCCCACCTAGGTCCGAAGCAATACTATATTCAATCTGCTCTGAATATGGATGAAGAAGAAAAAGAAAAGAAAGAATTACGTCCGTTATTAGCCATACAGGATTCTTTCCGCAAAGTCGTAATTTCCATGTCTTATGGAAAAAGTTGGATTGACGACTATGGAGTTCTTCGCCTAAACGTTCTTGATTTTCTTTTAGATGAGAATAGTTTAGACCGATAGGCAACAACTTATCTTTGCCTTTTTTCCTTCTAATGAAAGCCAAAAGAGATGTTTTCTGTAAGTCCGCTTGAAACTTAGTCGACATGTTGACCAAATTTCAAGTGAGTAGGGAAGGCATAAAATAAGGAGAGAAGCTCAGTCATCGAGCTCACAAAGATTTGAGCTTGCGTTTTCAGCCGAGAAACATTATAGTAATAAAGCTTCTTTTCTGGCCCCGTCGACAAGTGGCTTAAGTCACAGCCCTCTCAAGGCTGGATTCCCGGGTCCGAATCCCGGCGGGGTCACCAGCGAAAAAGATCACTATGCCCAAGTGGCATAGTTTTTTGTTTCAAAAATTGAAAATAGCAGTATTTTCACGCTTTCATAGAAAATTAAGAGATTTCTTTCCTTTTCTATATGTACATATTTTCTGTTTTGTATACAAATGAAAATAGTGTAGATTATTATCAGAAAATTCTTTCACCAAGAGTCCCTTTCTCCTGTTAAAATGAATAACATTGTGGAAGATGAGGAGGAAAGGAAACCACAAAGCCATGAAGAAAACCAGAACGGAATCCGATTCGATTGGTCAGATGGAAGTCGATGCCGATGCCTACTATGGTGTACAGACTTTGCGAGCCGTGACGAATTTCCCGATTACGGGAGAAAAGATGTCTCCTGTCTTTATCCGAAATCTCGCTTTGATCAAGAGGGCCTGTGCTATCACCAACCTGGAAGCTGGGGTTCTTACCAAAGAGAAAAAAGAAGCGATTGTAAAAGCCTGTGACGAGGTTATCTCCGGCAAGTTCCTCGATCAGTTCTTAGTGGATCCGATTCAGGGCGGAGCCGGAACCAGCGCCAACATGAATATGAACGAAGTCATCGCCAATCGTGCGAATGAACTTTGCGGTGGCGAAAAAGGAAAGTACGATCACGTCCATCCGAACGACGATGTCAATAAAGCCCAGTCCACCAACGATGTCATTCCGACCGCTGGGAAGATGACCGTTTTATCTTTACTCGATCCTTTAGAAAAAGAGATCGACCGCCTGGTTGCTTCTCTTCAGAAGAAAGCCAAGGAATTCTCCCATGTTCTCAAGATGGGTAGAACCCAGCTTCAGGATGCGGTTCCGATGACGATGGGAGAATCCTTTTCTTCCTATGCTTCCAGTATGGAAAGAGGAAAAGAACGTATTGCAAAAGCATCCTTAGAGCTGACCAAGATCAATCTCGGGGGTACCGCGATCGGTACCGGTATCAATACGACCGCGTATTATCGGGAGCATATCGCAGAGAATCTTTCTTCGTTATACGGAAAGAAACTGACGATTGCCGATAACCTCTTCGATGCGACCGAAAACCTCGATTCCTTTGTCGAAGTCTCCGGTTCCCTGAAAGCATTTGCGGTCTCCTTGGATAAGTTTGCTAACGATCTCCGTCTTCTCTCTTCCGGCCCTCGTACCGGACTTCATGAACTCAACCTCCCTTCGAGACAGAACGGTTCTTCGATCATGCCGGGGAAAGTAAACCCGGTCATCCCGGAAGTCGTCAATCAGGTCTGTTTCTTAGTTCTCGGTCATGATACTACGATCACCATGGCCGCAAGCGAGGGTCAGATGGAACTCAACGCGTTTGAACCGGTTCTTTTCGAACAGTTTTTTGAATCGATCACTTCTCTTACCCATGCTATCCAGACCTTGGTCGATAACTGCGTCGAAGGAATCACGGTCAACAAAGAGCATTGCTTCCATCTCGAACAGAAGAGTGTCGGTATCGTAACGGCTCTGGTCCCTTATATCGGTTATGTAAAATCGGCGGAGATCGCCAAAAAAGCTCTCAAAGAAAGCCGCACCGTCAAAGAGGTCCTTCTTGAAGAAGGGCTGATGAAAGAAGGGGAAATCGATAAGATCCTCAACCCGGAAGCCTTAGCCGAAGAAGACGAACAGACGAAGTAGATTTTCTACCTATAGCAATAAAAAGATCCGGTCGGCGCCGGATCTTTTCTGTTGGTTGTTTTTACTCTTAGGCGTTATCGCCGCTGGTTAAGGAAAGATATGTCTTGTCCGGTTTGGTCGCAACGATATCTTCGTAACCATAGGTGATGGAAGAGCTGGTCTTGAAAGTGAAGTTATCGAGAGCGAAGTTGATATAGGTCTTCGTCGTATCGGTCTGAGAAATCGTCGGGTTACCGTCGTCATCAAGACTGATATTCGGCATATCTACCGTATCATTGACGGAGAAATTCTCGACCTTGACATCGATGTCACTGGTGGAATAGCTGAAGCCATCTTCGCTGAGACCGAAGGTGAGGACGAACTTGTTGACGGTGGTTGCACTCGCTAATTTCGAAAGGATGGTCGAAGCGGTGTTGATCTGAGCTTCGCCACTCTTATATTCGTCCGAGGTTTTATCCGGATACTGCGTTGCAAGTTCACTTAAGGCATAAGCCTTCAAAGCAGCCGGAAGATAAGCGACAACGGCTTTGGAAATCGTGACTTTCATCTCTTCCACACCGTCTAAAGAAGTGAAGGAGACAATGCTCTTTAAGACGGAATTGTCATCGAAAGAATCGACAAAGGTATCGATCGAGGTTCTGGTATCTCCATCGATTTCATTCCAGGTAGGCATACTCGGCATCATACCGGCCGAAGCGAAGATATCCGAAACCATCAGGTAAGAATAGGGCTTCGTATCGATCGGAATAGAGGAAGCCGTATAGGTGGTGAGAAGTTTACCGAGGAGTTTCTGAATCGTGGCATCGGAGAAATCAAAGTAGAGGTTTCCGCTTTCGACATACGCACCGATCGCATAATCGCTGGAAGCTAAGGAGTCGTTGACAAGGTTCTTTGATCCCATTTCTTCACTCTGGGAAGAAGAAGTATCGACTTTGACGGAGTAACCGGCTTTACCGGACGAAGTGAAGGAGAATTTGTATTTGCTGAAATCGGTCTCTTTTAATCCGGAACCGGCTAAAGCAGTAGTGATATTTTCTCCGGTGGTCGAAACATCAAAAGCATAGGTATCGTAACTAGGAGTCGGAGCAACAGAGGAAGAAGTGTCCTCGCTTTCTTCGGCTTCCGGACGAACTGTTGCAGAACCCTTTAGGGCTAACGAACTGCTGGTAAGAGTTTGAGTAGCCGAAAGAGCGGTCGCTTTTGCTGTTACATCATAGGCTTTCTTGAAAGCCGTATAGAAAGCTTTCGCCGTCGAAGTCTTCTTGTCCGGAGCCGAAGAAGAGGGAGTTTCCACAGAAGGGGTAGACAAGGAAACCGGTTCACTTGCAACCGGAGAGGAAACCGAAGGAAGGGAAGAAGGCTTTTCTCCACAGCCAGCTAACGTGAGCGAGAAGAGAGCCGTAAGCGAAAGAATCCGTAGGGTCTTTTTCATGTTTTTATATCCTCCTATAGGGTAGGAAAAAGGGCGATATTGTTTAGGAAAAGCATAACATAAACGACGAAAAAAAGCATGGTTTGAAAAAGAAATCTTCCCCCTGTGTAAAAGACAAATCCTTGCCGGACGAAAAATTAAACGATTCCAACATGAACTACATCAACGAAAAGATTGCTACCGCTGATACCTCTTTTATCGGTTATCTTTACAAGCTTGCCAAAGAGGCCCTTGGTAGTAAAATGACGGATGCTACTATGGATGACGAAAAATTATCGACAGTACTTGACTTTCTAAATTGTCAAGTATATATATTTTTGGTTTTTGTGATGAATCGATATATAGGTATACAAAATCCTCATCCATAACAGAATTCTGTTATGGATGAGGCGGCTCGCTGTGATATCATACT
>Ga0256406_1001181_pt1 | contig 43195 bp, 46 predicted proteins | sample RumenRJG_03DNA_FD_185986 | JGI IMG/M metagenome (GOLD analysis project Ga0256406, IMG submission 185986) | Bovine rumen microbial communities from Lethbridge, Alberta, Canada - RJG_03 | ecosystem: Host-associated > Mammals > Digestive system > Stomach > Rumen | place: Canada: Alberta | collected... | reverse complement strand
TTCCCTCAGTGAGAGGTTTTACCTTGTAGACGTCTTTTTTCTTTCCCATTGAAAAAGCCTCCTTTGGTGATTCTACCATAGAAGGCTTTTGATCATTTATTACTTACAGACTTTTCTTCATAGTCTCATCAATGATAACATCCTATTTCACCGTTACGTTGATGCTCTTGGATACTCCGTTGTGGGCGTAGACAGTGATGGTGCATGTGCCATTGCCTTTGGCGGTGATCTTGCCGCTCTTGCTCACCGTTGCCACATTTTTGTTGGAGGTCATGTAGCGGACGGTCTTGACGTGCTTGCCGGGCATCAGTTTCTTGTTCTTTTTGACCTTGGTCACCTTAGCTTTGATCTTGAAGGTCTTGCCCTTCTTCAGTGACAGCTTTCCTTTCTTGACGTTCTTTAAAATCACGCTCCTGGCGTTGGTGTACTTACCCTTGATGTTTCCTGCATAGGCGTGGATCATCGGGCTGGTATTTACATAGGACTTCTTGCCGTTCTTCATGACATACGCCTTGACGTAAGCCTTGTATGATGTGCCCTTTTTAAGCCCAGGCTTGGTCCACTTAAAGGTCTTGTTGCCTTTTATTGTCTTTATCTTCTTGCAGGCTGTCTTCTTTTTGCACTTTGCAAAGAAGATGTCATAACCGTCAGCACCCTGGATCTTGTTCCAGCTGATGGTCAGACTTTTCTTACCTTTAGCCGTCATCTTGGCAGTTTGTTTTCCGCTGACTTTGGCAGTGGCCGTTTTTTTCTCCAACTTTTCTGTAAGAGTAGCGTGACATCTTCCGCATTCGCGGGTCTTTAACCCGGCAGTTTTCTCAGTTGCTTCCTTTGTCACTTTCCAATCGCCCCAGTCATGACCGAGAGCCGGAATTACATATTCCTCCGGATTGATTTCAATCGTTGCATCTGCATCCGAGAACGCTATGCCACAGGCATATTCTCCTTGATCGCAGATCCAGTATTCGCGGCTAACACCGTCTTCGGTACATGTCGCATCCCTGGCGACCACATGGGTCAGTCCGTGATTATGTTCTGTGGGCGGGGTTATCTCGGTCCTTGTCATGCCGCAGACTGTGCATTGATACTTGCAGGACCCTTCACTGCCAGCAGTGGCTTCCTTGATTACCTCTCCTTCATTCCAGCTGTGATTCTCCTTATGCGTATGGAGAGGATCCCGGCTGCACACCTTCTGGTGCTGGTTCTCGTCAAAGAATTCCCAATCACCCCACTCATGATCTATAGGCAAAATCGACTTAAGTTGTCTGTGCAAACTTTCGCCACAGTTGGAACGGCGATAGAAGAGATAGACATATCCATTGCGTTCACATTCCGCAGAACGGACCGGAATCTCTTCCGGCTCTTCTGAACGAGAATGTCCTTTAACCTCCACAACTTCTGCTCGTCATTGATTATGCACATTCTAACATACAATCTTCTAAATTGATCTTAAACTTGCATGAACGTTGTCTAAAACGCACGAAATTAGTAAATAGATGTAGTTCCGTTAGGTAGAAAAAACAGATCTCATTGGAGTATAATAATAAAGGAAATCGAAACATAACAGACCTCTCTACAGAAAAGAGCATAGCACATGAGACAGTTATCCATGATCGTTCCTACATATAATTGTGAAGCTTACCTTCGGGAAGGGCTGGATTCTATCCTGGATCAGATGAGCCGGGAACACGAACTGATCGTCGTCGACGACGGATCGACGGACGGAACGAGGGAGAAGCTTGCGGAATACGAGGAAGAGTGGCAGGGACGCCGCCGGGAGCAGAACCAGGAGCAGGAACCGAATCTCAGGATCCGCTACGAGTCCCACCGGGGAGCTTCGGCTGCCAGAAACATAGGGCTTGAAATGGCCGACGGCAGATACGTGGCTTTCATGGATTGCGATGACTGCATGGAGGAGGGCTTTCTGGAGAAAAGCCGCCCCTTGCTGGAGAAAAACGGAGCTCTGTACATCTTCGGTATCAGGCGGGAGCTTCTGTCGGGAGAGATAGAGGACTGGTCGGTGAACGATCAGGTCTACGATAGCATGTCGGACTTTGCAGATGAGTATATCAGGAAGCGGAAAATGCTCATCTATTCCAACTGCAATAAGTTCTACAGCAGGAGGATCATCGAAGAGGCGCAGATCTGCTTCGAGGAAGGGGTCGCCTTTGGCGAGGACAGGCTCTTCAATTATAGATATCTGATCGAATGCGGCAAGCTGGAAGACGCCGGAAGCGCCGGGCCTGCAGACGCCGGGGTCGTCACATCCTCCCTTACGATGCTCAGATACATTGAGCGCAAACAGGAGTCCATGTCGACGAAACCGATCCCCGATTACCACCGGCAGATCATCAGGCTTCACCGGGAGAAGATGAACTGCTTTCTGGGACTCTCCCGCGGGACCACAGAGGAAGAACGGCAGGATTTCGAAGAATACGATCTTTCGAAGGAACTGCTTCTGGAAAACAAGGGCCCGGGATCGAACAGATCAGAGAAAGGAAGATAAAATGACAGAGAGAATCACATTCGAATCCGGCGACAGAATCGCCATAGTCGCACCTCATCCCGACGATGAGTGCCTTGGAGTTGCTTCGGCCCTGATCAGGTTCCCGGAACAGACCGACGTCTACGTGCTGACCGATGGAAGCTGGGGGAATCCGGACAGGGACCATGAGGAAGAAGCCGGGATAAGGAAAGCCCAGTTCGAGGCTGAGATGGCCTACGTCAAGCCCCGTAGGTACGAGTGGTTTGGCTACGAGGATACCAAACTGAGGAAGCACTACGAGGCAGCCGACAGGATCGACTTCACTCAGTACACCAAGATATTCCTGCCGTGGCACGAGAGCTTCCATCCGGATCACAGGGCGGCGGCGGACATGTGCTGTAAGGCAATAATTAAACAAAAGGCAACGGCAGACTGTTACAGTTACGAGGTCAACGCTCCCTTCCGCGCCCCGACCCATTACATCGATATCACGGACATTGCAGACGAGAAGCGGAAGCTTGTCCGCTTCCACGAGGATCAGGTGATCCAGGAGAACATGAATCTGTCCCTCAATGCCTTTCGTGGTGCTCAGTTTATTTCAAAACCCGAGATCGAGTATGTCGAATGCTTCCTCAAGATCGACGTGCTGGAGGCGGCATACAACAACGACGTGCTGATGAAGCTCCACAGATTCAAGGAAGACTTCAGTCTCTATGAGAAACTGGAGGAACAGGGCATCAGAATAAAGCGCGTCATCCCCTGTGACATCAATGAGGTCCACTCACACATAGGAGACAATTTCTCGAAAAAGTGGGCAGATGAAGCTTTGCCCGCAATGATGAACGGTACCTGCTACATCGCCGTCAAAGGCAGGAAGATCATTGCCTTTGGATGCGGAGACGCTACGGCACCCGCATACATAGGACCCTGTGGCACTTTGGAGGAAGCCAGAGGACTGGGTCTTTATCGGGCCTTAGTGTCGAGGATCCTAAGACAGATGAAAGAAAAGGGATACCGCTATGCGATAGTGGGCATGGCAGCGCCGGGAGTGGTGAAGATCCTGAAGGATCTGGCAGACGGACAGGAAATAGAAGGCAGCAGAGGTGCCTATGACGATCTGCTGATCAGACTTGAGAAAAGCGAGTAGACGCGAAGAGATATGAAAGAGACTACAGTAACCAACGGAGAGAACAATATAAACATAGAGGAGAAATTCTTCCGTAAGGGTACTCTGACCAGAAGCAAATTACTGGAGTATATCCCGGTCATGATCCTTACCAATATGTCCGTTTTCATTCTGTCCACGGTCGACGGTCTGGTGGCGGGCAATCTGGTGAGCGCTGATGCCCTTGGATCGATCAGCATATTCGGACCCGTACTTATCCTGCTCAGTGTCATATCGGTTCTGGTGTCCGCAGGATCGGCAACCAGTCTGTCCACATGCATGGGAAAGAACGATGTGGAGCAGATCGGACGCACTAAGAGCGCTATCATGTTGGTGATGATCCTGGCCGTCGTCGCCACGGCAGTGGTCGAGTATCCGATGATGCACATGATCGTAGATTCCTATGATCTTACAGCCGGCACCAGAAAAATGGTGTGGGAATATGCCATAGGACTGATGATCGCCATGCCCATTGGAGTGATCACTTCGGTAGGTTCATATCAGCTGCAGATCCTGGGCAGGATGAAGATCCTGATGGTTCTTTCCCTGACAGAAGCCGTACTGAATGTGATAATGGATCTGTTCTTCGTCGTGGTGGTGGACCTCGGTGTAGTCGGGATCGGTCTGGGAACGGCTGTCGCCAACGTTGTGCGTTGTTCGATCACCCTGATCTATCTGGCCAAAAAGACCGATATGTTCAACTTCGGCAGGGTCCGGCCAAGGCTCAAGGAGGTCATGGAGATCCTAAGCTGCGGTCTTCCCGACGCTGCACAGATTGGAATCATTGCCCTTCAGAATTATTTCATGCTCAAGATCATACTCTATGGATTCGGAGATGTGGGTGGTGTGATACGTGGCGTATGTTTCTTCGCTTACAACATCGCCAACATCGTCAATCTGGGTCTGCAGAGTTCCATGAGACCCCTGGCAGGTCTTCTGGCGGGAGCTGAAGATCACAAAGGGATACGCAATCTGATGAATCAGGGCATAATGCTGTCCATAGGGCTGGTAGGAATAATAACTGTGCTGGTCCTGATATTTCCGGAATTCATGTATCATCTTCACGGAGTCACATCGATTCCGGAGGGGGGAACACTGGCCATCAGACTATATTCCCTGTATTTTGTCTTCCTGGCCGTCGATGCCATGTTCCGACTGTATCTGACCAACCGCAAGGATACCAGGTTCACTACAGGACTGATCATCGGCGGTAACGCGACCATGCCCTTCTTTGCCTTTGCGCTGCTCATTGCACTGCCGGGTCCCTTCCTGTGGCTGTCATACCTGATCACGGAGCTGTTGCTCTTTGTCATCTACGTACATCGCTACAGAAAATGGATCCGCATCGATTTGCAGGAGGATGATCCGTCCGAGGTGCTCTATCTGAGCGTGACACCGGAGGATGCAGTAGAGGCATCCAGATCGCTGAGAAACTTTGCCGATGAACATGAGTATCCGGAGAAGATCGCATACAGGATGGCCCTGTGCATGGAAGAGATGGTAGCCTATGCGGTGGAATCCCAGAAGACACATGACATTCAGATACAAATCATGGCCCGCTTCTCAGAGGATGAAGGCACCTTCTTCATGCTCGACGACGGCAGGTGCATCGCTCTGAACAATGACGAGGAGACAAAGGACCTGGTCACGGACAACTACGAACTGATCAAGAGGGTGGCAAAGTCCGTGGAATACCAGTACATTTTGAATATGAACTATACGCTGATCCGGTTATAGAGAGATCCTGCTCAGAGGAGCAGGATCTTTTTCTGTGTTATTTCGAATTCTGTTCGTTCGTCTACGACTTTGACGCAGTAGTCCAGGGTCTTCTGCAGTTTGACCGCAAGCTTGTCTACGGCCTCGCGAACCCCCGGATCGTCGGTCTCGACGACAAGTTCGATCCGGTCCTGATAGATAGTCATCTTCTTGATCGCCTCGTGTTTGGCGTTCTCAATACGTTGTTTCTCGGTGGTGTAGTTGCTGGGATCGAAGATGAGTACGGAGTTGCGATCCTTTGCCACGTTGACCTCATCTCCAAGTCGCACCAGTGCTGCCGTGTAGGGCAGGCTCACTGTGTTGCCGTTGTCGAGGCACAGCCTGGCCGGATAGGCGCTTTCATCGAAGAGATCCGCCTTGCGGTGGCCGCGGGCCGTCTGGGCCACAGCGAACTCATGGAGCTCGGATGGAAAGTCAAATAGGGGAGCATACTTATGGATGAAGCATGCGGAAAAATCGTTGTGATAGGCTCGTATGATCTCGACGCCCTTAGCCATGCCATCCCTGTCGATCTCCTCGTGTAGTTCCTCATATTTCTCAGGGCATACCAGGGGAAGGAATTCCCAGAAATCCTTCTTCGAGACACCCATGCCCACATCGTGAAGATAGCTGGCCATGAGAAGGACGTAGAGCTCGTCTGCGTTGAGTCTGGCGACGCCTTCAGGCCCCATGATATTGTTGCAGTAGTCGATTATGGCGATGGAGTGGGTCTCTGTATGATCAGTGTACTCGGGGAAGAGGACAAGATAGTCTGTCAGGAGTTTCTGCAGTACAAAAACAGAGTCTGAAAACCGCTTGTGCAGCTGCGGATCCAGTTCATACAGTCTTGCTTCTATCAGATAGTCGTTGCCTTTCAAACCGATCCCCTCTTCGGTAGCCATATCGATCAAAGAAATTATATCCCTGCCTACAGATTTGTGCAATGCCAACCGACAGATTTGTGCCAATGGGGCCTGTGGATCTGCCAAAACCGTTAAAAACAGGAACAAAACAAGGTGCATCGAAGGTCGAACTCTGATATAATGAAAGTCGGCCTTTTGGCCTGAATATAGAGTAAAGAGAGGAAGAAAAGTTATGGTAAGAATCGCAATCAACGGATTTGGAAGGATCGGACGTCTGGCATTTCGCAAGGTGTTTGAGGATAAGGACTGTGAGGTCGTGGCAATCAACGACCTGACGAGCCCGGCTATGCTGGCTCACCTGCTCAAGTATGACAGCGTACAGGGCAGATATGCCGACGATCACGAGATAGTAAGTGATGGAGACTCCATGATAGTGGACGGTAAGGACATCCCCATCTTCAGCGAAGAGGATGCATCCAAGCTGCCCTGGGGAGAGTACGACATAGACATCGTTCTGGAGTGCACAGGTTTCTATACGTCCAAGGAGAAGTCCCAGGCACATATCGATGCCGGCGCCAAGAAGGTCATCATCTCCGCACCTGCGGGTAACGACCTGCCCACCATCGTATACGGTGTAAACCACGAGACTCTGACAAAGGAAGACAACATAATCTCCGGTGCTTCCTGCACCACCAACTGCCTGGCCCCCATGGCCAAGGTGCTGGCAAACTACAGGGAGCTGAGGACCGGCTTCATGACCACCATCCACGCCTACACAGGCGATCAGATGCTCCTTGACGGCCCCCACAGGAAGGGTGACCTGAGAAGAGCGCGTGCCGGTGCCATCAACATCGTGCCCAACTCCACAGGTGCAGCAAAGGCAATCGGACTTGTCATCCCCGAGCTGGACGGAAAACTCATCGGTTCGGCACAGAGAGTGCCAGTGCCCACAGGTTCCATCACCATCCTGGATGCGACTCTGAAGGATGAGACCGACTCCGTAAGCGTCGAAGGCATCAACGAAGCCATGAAGGCTGCTGCCGACGAGTCCTTCGGATACACCGAGGAAGAACTGGTCTCCAGCGACATCATCGGGATCAGTTACGGATCCCTCTTCGATGCCACACAAACTCTGGCAGAGAAGTGCGGAACACATATCTACGAAGTCCGTATAGTTGCATGGTATGATAACGAGATGAGTTACGTACATCAGCTGATCAGGACCATGAAGCATATGGGTACCCTGATCTAGGAGATCAATGGACAAAAGGGAATACAGAAAGGGGCTGATGGTGGTCCTGGGATGCATGTTCCTCTGGGGCGTGCTCCCGGCCTACTGGAAGATGCTTATCCCCATCAGTTCCTGGATCATCATCATATATCGCGTTCTCATGGTCTGCGTAGTGGCTTTCATCTTCGCCAAGGTGAAGTACTCATGGCATGAGATACTGGAACCGTTGCTTCACGACAGGAAAATGGTCGTGAAGCTTCTTTCAGCGGGAGCGGTAGTTACGGTGAACTGGAGCGTCTTCATCTGGGCGGTCAACTCAGGCCACATCATCGAGGCCAGCATCGGCTACTATATCGAGCCCCTCATGGTCTGCGTCCTGGGGATCATCATCTTCCACGAGAAGCTGACCAGATACAACGTGACGGCCATCAGCCTGGCCTTTGTGGCTCTGGTGATACTGTTGATCCATTACCATCAGATACCGGCTATATCCCTGGGCATAGCGATCACATTCCCCATCTATACGGCGATCAAGAAGAGCGTCACAGTGCCGCCTCTCATTTCCCTGGTATATGAGACCGTTGTATTTGCGCCTGTCGCCCTCGGCATCATCATATACCTGGAGACCACGGGGCAGGGAGCACTTGCCGTGGCAGATGGAGGCAAGTATGTATTGCTTTTGCTCTGCGGACTCATGACCGTAGTGCCTCTGGGCATGTTTGCCTGGGCGGCCCAGCGGGTAAGCATGTTCGCCCTGGGACTGTCGGAATACCTGAGCCCGTCCATTTCCATGGTGCTGGGCGTCATGGTCTACAAAGAAGATCTGGACATGGTGGAATTCTTCGCCATGTGTATCATATGGGTAGGGCTGGCCTTCTTCTCCTACGGGGAATGGAAGGCGACCAGGTGAGGAAGGCAAAGGCAACAGCATGACTTTTCCCATAGAACTTTTTGTCATCTTCGGAGTTTCGATCCTATGCAGCAGCGTAGGATTGTACAAAAACATATATTTCACATCCATCGGTTACGGACTGTCCGTGGCCGGTTGCGGAGCCAGCCTGCTGATGCTTCATCACAGCGATATGAACGGGCTGGTCCGTTGCCTTTGCGTCATCCTGATCGTCTACGGCCTGCGAATGGCCATCTATCTGGCGGTGATGGAAAAAGGCAGGGCCGACTACCGCAGACAAATGAAGAACGAGGACGGCGAGGAGTCTCAGGACGTGGGTCTGAAGCTGATGCTCTGGTTCAGCTGTGCCGCACTTTACGCCCTGATGGTATCGCCCATATGCTACCGGATAATGGGGATGATATGGGCCGGGGAGGCGGCGCTGCTTGCGGGACCTGTCGGTAGTGGAGCCTATGCAAGAGCTCTGGAAGAGGCCGGTGGAGTCCTGGATATCAGCGTCTGGATCGGCGCGGGGCTGATGGTCCTTGGCCTCATGCTCGAGTGGGCCGTCGATATCAGCAAGGATATCCAGAGGAAAAAATATCCCGGCCAGGTGTGCGGGCGCGGTCTGTATCGCCTTGCCCGCTGCCCGGGCTGTTTCGGAGAGCTGCTCCTGTGGACCGGCGTGCTGGTCTCGTCAGTGACCGCCTTCCAGACGGTGGGGCAGTGGATCATCGCGGGGCTTGGTTATCTGGGGATCCTTTTCGTCATGTTCAGCGGAGTGAGGAGACTCGAGACCGGGTAGGATCGTCCCCGTTGTCACCGGGAAAAAGGAGTCGTAATGCCGGATTTCAAAGTAGTTTCGGATTTTGAGCCCATGGGGGACCAGCCCCAGGCTATCGAAACGATCTCAAAGAGCATACTGGACGGCAACCGTGCCCAGACCCTCATGGGGGTCACCGGATCGGGCAAGACTTTTACTATGGCCAAGATCATAGAGAAGGTCAAAAAACCCACCCTCATCATATCTCACAACAAGACTCTGGCGGCTCAGCTTCATGGGGAGTTCAAGGCTTTCTTCCCCGAGAATGCCGTCGAGTACTTCGTTTCATACTACGACTACTATCAGCCGGAAGCCTACGTGGCATCCACTGACACATATATAGAAAAAGACTCGGACATCAACGATGAAATAGAGAAGCTGAGGCACTCGGCCACGGCGGCCCTCTCAGAGAGACGGGACGTTATCATCGTGGCCAGCGTTTCGTGCATATACGGCCTGGGAAGTCCCGTGGACTATGAGAACCAGGTCATTTCCCTTCGCCCCGGCATGGAAAAGGACAGGGATGAACTCCTTCGTAAGCTGGTGGACATCCAGTATACGAGAAACGATATGGCCTTCGACAGAGGGGATTTCAGGGTCCGCGGAGACATCATCGACATCCATCCGGCAGGTGAGGAGAACGCAGTCAGGATCGAACTTTTCGGCGACGAGGTGGAATCCATCAAGGAGATAAACACTCTGACGGGAGAGATCCTGGGCATCAGAAATCACGTGGCCATCTATCCCGCGTCTCACTATGTGACCAGCCCCGACAAGATCGAAAGGGCGACCCAGACCATAGGTGAGGAACTTGAGGAGAGGATAACCTGGTTCAAGGACAGGGGCAAGCTCATCGAAGCCCAGAGGATCGAGCAGCGGACACGCTACGACATGGAGATGCTTCGTGAGATCGGCACCTGCAAAGGCATCGAAAACTATTCCAGACATATCACGGGCCTTCCTCCGGGAAGCAGACCCTACACGCTTATAGACTATATCCCCGATGACTTTCTGATCATGATAGACGAATCCCACGTCATGCTGCCACAGCTCAGGGCAATGTATGCAGGGGACAGATCGAGGAAGCAGTCTCTAGTGGACTACGGGTTCAGGCTGCCGTCGGCTTTGGATAACAGGCCTCTCAAGTTCGAGGAGTTCAACGAGCTGACCCGGCAGATACTCTACGTCAGCGCCACGCCGGCCCAGTACGAGAGGGAGGAGAGCGGCGGCATCACGGCGGAGCAGATCATCAGACCGACGGGACTTCTGGATCCGATCATCGAGACTCATCCCACCGAGGGCCAGATGGACCATCTCATCGGCGAGATAAACAAGGTGGTGCAGAGAGGGCAGAGGATCCTGGTGACCACTCTGACAAAGAAGATGGCCGAATCACTCACCGACTATCTGGCGGCTGCCGGCATCCGGGTCAGATACCTGCACTCGGAGATCGACACTCTGGAGAGGATGGAGATAATCAGAGACCTTCGTCTCGGCGAGTTCGATGTGCTCGTGGGCATCAACCTGCTCAGGGAAGGGCTGGACATACCCGAGGTATCAATGGTGGCCATCCTCGATGCGGACAAGGAAGGTTTTTTGAGGACTGAGACGTCATTGATCCAGACCATAGGCAGGGCTGCCCGTAACGTGGACAGCAAGGTCATCATGTACTGCGATCAGATCAGCCCGGCCATGAAGGCGGCCATGGACGAGACCGAGCGCAGGCGTGAGAAACAGGAGGCGTATAACAAGGAAGCCGGTATCACGCCAAAGAGCGTCGAGAAGAATATCCGTGAGGTCATCGAGGCCACTAAGGCACTGGATGAGGATCTGGATGGAGAAGGCAGGAGCCCTCTGGAGATGACCATGAAGGAACGTGCCGAATACGTTAAGAAACTGGAGAAGGAAATGAAGCAGGCTGCGGCGGACCTGCAGTTCGAGCGCGCTGCCCAGCTTCGTGATATCATATTCGAATACAGGGCGAAGATGTGACAGCGGAGACGGTTCTTTCTGTCACGTCACATAAGATCGGAGATAAACCATGGCGAAGGACATAGTCATAAAAGGAGCAAAGGAGAACAACCTCAAATCCCTGGATGTGACCATCCCGAGGGATAAGCTTGTGGTGCTCACCGGCCTGTCAGGGTCCGGCAAGTCCTCCCTTGCCTTTGATACGATCTACGCCGAGGGCCAGAGGAAGTACATGGAGTCGCTGTCCTCCTATGCCCGCCAGTTCCTGGGGCAGATGGAAAAACCCAACGTAGAGTCCATCGAGGGCCTCTCGCCGGCCATATCCATCGATCAGAAGACCACAAGCAAGAATCCCAGATCCACAGTAGGTACCGTGACCGAGATCTACGACCACCTCAGGCTCATGTATGCCAGGATCGGCATACCTCACTGTCCCATCTGCGGCCGTGAGATAACCAGCCAGTCGGTAGACCAGATCGTGGAGACTCTGCTGGCAGAGGAGGAGGGGACACGGCTGACCGTCCTGGCCCCCGTGGTCCGGCAGAAGAAGGGCCAACATGAGAAGGTCCTGGACCGGATCATGAGGGAGGGCTTCACACGGGTCAGGGTGGACGGAGAGATCCGAAGCCTGGAGGAAGATGAGATAAAGCTGGCCAAGACCTACAAGCACACCATCGAGATCGTGGTCGACAGGATAAAGGTCAGAGAGGGGATAAGGAGCAGGCTCAGCGATGCATGCGAGCTGGCCATCGCACAGGGCGAAGGGCTGGTGACCGTCATCGTCGGCGATGAAGAGAAGACCTTCAGTACATCACTGGCATGCCCGGAGCACGGAGTGAGCATCGAGGAACTCGAACCCCGCATGTTTTCCTTCAATAACCCTATGGGAGCATGCCCCGAGTGTAACGGCCTTGGATTCATCCAGAGGGTCGACGAGGATCTGCTGATCCCGGATCAGGACAAGAGCATCATCGACAAGGCCCTGAGGAACTGCTTCAGTACCATGGAATTCACAAGCTACTACTGGCAGGTGATCCGGGCCCTGGCAGACATGTACGGGGCGGACCTTTCCGTGCCATATAGGAAACTGCCGAAGAAATTCCGGGAGATCCTCCTCTACGGCACCGGTGAGAAGAAACTGGAATACGACTATACGAACAGAGCCGGCTACGTCCAGCACAGGAGCCACTCCTTCGAGGGCCTGGCCAACAATCTGGAGAGACGCTACAGGGAGACGAATTCAGACTGGATCAAAGAGAAGATCGAGGCATATATGAATGTCTCCGAGTGTCCGGCATGCCACGGCAACAGGCTGAGACCTGAGCTTCTGGCGGTGACCGTAGGCGGCAAGAACATAATGGAATTCTGCCACATGTCGGTGGTCGAAGCTATCGAGTTCATAGACGGGCTGCAGCTGAGCGACACCCACAGGATGATCGCCGCGGAGATCCTCAAGGAGATCCGGGGAAGGCTCCAGTTCCTTGCGGGAGTTGGCCTGGATTATCTGACCCTGTCGCGTGCCTCAGGGACCTTGTCCGGCGGCGAGTCCCAGAGGATAAGGCTGGCTACCCAGATCGGATCCGGTCTGGTAGGCGTCCTCTACATCCTGGACGAGCCCAGCATCGGCCTCCATCAGAAGGATAACCAGATGCTCCTTCAGGCCCTGCGCAGGCTCACCGACATAGGCAACACCCTGCTGGTAGTCGAGCACGATCAGGAGACCATGGAGGCGGCAGACCAGATCATAGACATAGGCCCGGGAGCGGGGATCGCAGGCGGAGAACTTGTGGCCCAGGGCTCCATAGAGGACATCAAAGCCTGCGAGCGTTCCGTCACAGGTCAGTTCCTTTCGGGAAAACGTAGCATAGATGTGCCCCCTTCGAGGCGAAAAGGCAACGGCAGGAAGATGGTCATCAAAGGCGCGGCGGAAAACAACCTGCAGGATATCGACGTTGAGTTGCCTTTGGGAGAATTTATCTGTGTTACCGGTGTATCCGGGTCGGGCAAGAGCAGCCTGATCAACGAGATACTCTACAAAGCGGTGTCGGCTCAGGTCTACGGGAGCAAGGACAAGCCGGGCAAACACAGGAAGATAGTGGGTGTCGAGAATATCGACAAGATCATCGATATCAACCAGGCGCCCATCGGCAAAACGCCCCGGTCGAATCCGGCAACCTACACCGGCGTGTTCACGCATATCAGGGATCTCTTCGCTCAGCTGCCCGAGGCCAAACTTCGGGGCTACGGCAAAGGCCGGTTCAGCTTCAACGTCAAAGGCGGGCGCTGCGAGGCCTGTAATGGCGACGGTATCATCAAGATCGAGATGCACTTCCTGCCCGACGTATACGTGCCGTGCGAAGTCTGCAAAGGCAGGAGATACAACCGCGAGACCCTGGAGGTCAGATACAAAGGCAAAAGCATCTACGACGTCCTGAACATGAACGTGACCGAGGCGCTGGAGTTCTTCAGGAACCATCCGCCCATCGCCCGTCACCTTCAGACGCTGGAGGACGTAGGGCTGGGATACATCAAACTGGGACAGCCCAGCACACAGCTTTCGGGCGGCGAGGCACAGAGGATCAAACTGGCCACCGAACTCTCCAAGAAGGGGACGGGGAAGACCCTCTACATCCTGGACGAGCCTACGACGGGGCTCCACTTCGCAGATGTGGAGAAGCTGCTGATAATGCTGGAGAAGCTTGTGGATGCAGGCAATACGGTGGTGGTCATCGAGCACAACATGGACGTGATCAAAAGGGCGGACCACATCATAGATCTGGGCCCGGAGGGAGGCTCCAGAGGAGGCACAGTGGTCACCTGCGGGACCCCCGAAGAAGTGGCCAAAGTGAAGGGCTCATACACTGGACAATTCCTGCGCAAACTGCTAAAATAGCGGGGATTGGGGCCTTGGCCGCAAACCGCTAGATAGCGGGGACCGGGCTTCGGCCGCAAACCGCAAAATAGCGGGGACCGGGCTTCGGCCGCAAACCGCTAGAATCGCGGGAACTGAACCTCGGCCGCAAACCGCAAAATAGCGGGGACTGGGCCTCGGCCGCCCCGATTTTGACCGACAGACACAAAGAATTGCAGGATAGACATGAGGAATGGAGGACTCCGGAAGAGGGGATACCCGGCGTGCCGGAGTAAAGCAGAATGATCGAGAAAATCAACCTGTCGATGTTGACAGACTATTACGAAATAACAATGGCTAACGGCTATCTCGAGGCGGGGATGCAGGACGAGATCGCATACTTCGATCTGTATTTCAGGAAGATCCCCGACAAGGGTGGCTACGCCATAATGGCCGGTCTGGATCAAGCGATCCAGTACATGGAGAATCTCGAATTCTCCGAAGAGGACATCGAATATCTCAGGAGCAAAGGCTCCTTCAGCGAAGAATTCCTTAACTATCTTCGCAACTTCAGGTTCAGCTGCGACGTGTGGGGGATCCCGGAAGGCACACCCATATTCCCCAACGAGCCCATCCTGACCGTCCGTGGACCCCTCATGCAGGCACAGTTCGTGGAGACTATGCTGCTCCTGCTTATCAACCACCAGAGCCTGATCGCCACCAAGACCAGCCGCATCGTCAGAGCGGCTGAAGGAAGGCCTGTCATGGAATTCGGGACAAGGCGCGCACACGGTCCGGCGGCGGCCATCTACGGTGCACGTGCAGCATATATCGGAGGATGTGTGGGCACCGCCTGCACCATCGCCGAGGAGTACTATGGCATCCAGGCGCTGGGCACCATGGCCCACAGCTGGGTCCAGATGTTCGACAGCGAGTATGAGGCTTTCAGGAAGTTCTGCGAACTCTATCCGAACAATGCCATGCTACTCGTCGACACCTACAACGTTCTCAGGTCCGGTATCCCTGCAGCTATCACCGTCTTCAAGGAACTGGATCCGCCAACCAAAGGCATCCGCCTGGACAGCGGCGACATCGCCTACCTTACCAAGGAGGCCCGCAAGATGCTGGATGACGCGGGACTTACCGACTGCCAGATCGTAGTCTCAAACTCACTTGACGAGTACATCATCAGAAGCGCTCTCCACGAGGGCGCCTGCATCGACCAGTTCGGCGTAGGCGAGAAACTAATCACCGCCAAGTCGGATCCGGTCTTCGGATGCGTATACAAACTCTCCGCCCTGGAAAAGGACGGCAGGATCATCCCCAAGATCAAGACCAGTGAGAACACCGAAAAGATCAACAACCCGGGATTCAAGACCGTGTACCGTCTCTTCGACAAAGACACTGACCGGCTTCTGGCCGACGTAGTCACACTCCGTGACGAAGAGGCCCCCGGAGGCGACGAATACGAGATCTTCGATCCAAAAGCCATCTGGAAAAGAAAGAAGATCACCAACTTCTACGCAAAAGAACTGCCGGTGCCCCTCTTCGAAGGCGGAAAGCGTGTCTACGACTCGCCCGACGTCCACCAGATCAGAGAATTCTGTGCAGAGCAGCAGGAGAAACTCTGGGATGAGATGAAGAGATTCGAGCGCCCCCAGGACTACTACGTGGACCTGTCCCAGAAGCTCTGGGAGCTGAAGAACCGCATGATCGAGACCGCCCGCTAGTCTCCTCGCATGTGGCTCTGCGCGGTGGCCCTCGCAGCCATCGGCTCCGCGGCTGGCCCTCGCGGCCACCAGCCCTGCGGCTGGCCCTCGCGACCACCGGCCCCGCGGCCTGCTGCTCTTCGCGACCACCGGCCCTGCGGCTGGATCCAAACTATGTAAAATAATAAAATCGACCCCGCATTTTCATAGTCTGCTATGAAAAATACGGGGTTTACTAATGCTATTTCATAGTTTTTGGGGTGTAAAGGCAATAGATTGCCTTTGCAGAGCCGGATTCTGGCCAAAAACTATGAATTCGATGCCTTGAAATTGCGATCTTACATAGTGGCAGGAATTCCCTCGCGGCCACCGGCCCTGCGGCCTGATCCTTCGCGGCCACCGGCCCTGCGACCTGATCTTCGCGGCCACCGGCCCTGCGGCTGGATCCAAACTATGTAAAATAATAAAATCGACCCCGCATTTTCATAGTCTACTGTGAAAAATACGGGGTTTACTAATGCTATTTCATAGTTTTCAGGGTGTAAAGGCAATAGATTGCCTTTGCAGAGCCGGATTCCGGCCAAAAACTATGAATTCGATGTCTTGAAATAGCGATCTTACATAGTGGCAGGAATTCCTTCGCGGATTCCGGCTCCGCGGCCTGATCCTCGTGGCCACCGGCCCTGCGGCCTACTCTTCCCGGCCGACTATGCCGTTTCCCTGTAAAAGTCGGAAAGGGGCATAGTGCTGTACCAGGCGCTTGTTGGTGCTGTATCCAGCGCTTGTTAGCGCTTGTTAGCGCTTGTTGGATGCGTTGAGCACGTTCCTGATCTTGTGGGAGACCATGCCTCTGATCGCATCGCGGGCGGGGCCCAGATACTTTCTCGGGTCGAACTCTGCCGGGTTCTCGACCATGAACTTGCGGATCTCGGCAGTCATGGCCAGCCTCAGGTCTGTGTCGATGTTGACTTTGCAGACGCCGTGCTTAGAGGCTTCCTTGATCATGTCCTCGGGAACGCCCTGGGCGCCGGGGATGTCGCCGCCGTATTCGTTGCACTTTGCGACAAACTCGGGCAGGACCGTGGATGCGCCGTGGAGCACCAGCGGAGTGTCGGGGATCAGAGCGTGGATCTCCTTTAGGCGATCGAAGTCGAGCTTGGGGTCGCCTTTGAACTTGTAGGCGCCGTGGCTCGTGCCGATGGCCACCGCCAGTGAATCGACGCCGGTCTTCTGAACGAACTCGGCTGCTTCCTCTGGCACTGTGAAGGTGGCGTCTCTGGCATCGACGTTGACCGCGTCCTCGATACCGGCCAGCTTGCCCAGCTCGGCCTCGACGACCACGCCCTTGTCGTGAGCGTAATCGACAACTTCTTTGGTGATGCGGATGTTCTCCTCGAAGGGATGCTTTGAGCCGTCGATCATGACGGAGGTGAAGCCGTCGTCGACGCACTTTTTGCAGATGTCGAAGTCCTCGCCGTGGTCCAGATGGAGGGCGATGTCCAGTCCGGTGTCGATGATCGCCGCCTCGACCAGCTTGGTCAGATAGGCGGGTTTGGCGTACTTTCTGGCGCCGGCGGAAACCTGAAGTATCAGGGGAGCGTTCTCCTCCTGAGCGGCTTCCACGATGCCCTGGATGATCTCCATGTTGTTGACGTTGAACGCGCCGACGGCGTAGTCCTCGCCAAGTGCTTTTGCGAACATTTCTTTAGTTGTTACAAGTCCCATATTGGCCTCCTGTTAAATTATATGATATTGCCGGCAGGTCGCCGTGACGCCGGTATCGCGCCGGCAGGTCGCCGTGACGCCGGTATCGCGCCGGCAGGTCGCCGGTTTTTTCCCTAAACAAGTGTACCACAATGTGCGGCGGAATTCTATGCCGGCTCACGACGGCGGGCGAGGGTCCAGATGGCGGCAAGAGTCCAGACGGCGGGCGAGAGTCCAGATGGCGGCAAGAGTCCAGACGGCGAGCGAGAGTCCCGGGGTCGCCGGCTACTCGTGGATCCTGCAGGAGAGCACGCCGCCAGCCTGTCCCCACCGTATGAATTACCGCACTTTGAAATCCACGCCCCATTCCGTTGCCTTTGCGCGGCACTCCTCCAGTGAAGCCTGGCTGATGGTGCCGCCGACCACTGAAACGGCGACGTGGGGGATATGCTCCCGAGCCTCCTGGATGAAGCGGCAGACCGCCTCGTACGAGTCGGCGCCGAACCTGGGGTGGCAGAGCCGCTCAAAACCCTCGGGATTCGCCTCGTTGAGACTCACCGACACGGAATCGATGAGTCCGGCCATCTCCGGCAGAGTGGGACGCCCCCAGATCAGATCCGACAGACCGATGGTGTTGAGCCGGATGGGTTTGTGGTAGGTGTCCTTTATGTAGCGGGCCAGCTGGAGCATAGTGTCCAGCCGCTCGGTGGGCTCGCCGTAACCGCAGAAAATCACCTCGTCGTAGCTGTCAACGGGCCAGCTTTTGAGCTCCTCTTTGACCTCGTCCACCGTAGGCTCCCGGTCGAGCATCAGCGAATCCGCCGAGCCCAGGCTGCCGGTGAAGTTCTTGATGCAGAATTCGCAGCGGCAGGGGCAGCGGTTGGTCAGATTGATATAGATCCCGCCAAAATAATCGTAGACTACAGCCATGATCTACCTCCTTCCCATCTATGATACCACAGAAGGCCTGAGGATTGCAGGGCGGCGGCTTGCAATCCTTGGCAAGAATTGGTAAAATTATTCGATGCTGAAACTTACCATAGAAGAAAACGATGCGGGCCAGCGTCTGGACAGATTTCTCAGGAAGTACCTGAAGAGGGCGCCGCTCAGCAGCATCTATCGGATGATCCGCAAGGATGTGAAGGTCAACGGCAAGCGAGCCAAAGAGGATCGGATGCTTGAAGTCGGCGATGAGCTGACTTTGTATCTGCCGGAGGAGCAGGTGAAGGTGCTTGCAAAGGCAACGGCTCCGGCCCGGGCGCGAAGGCAGTTCGGAATAGCCTATGAGGATGATAGCGTGCTTATCGTCGATAAGCCATCCGGGCTTTTGACCCACGGAGACAGCAGCGAGAAAAAGAACACGCTGGTGAATCAGGTCTGCGGGTATCTTCAGCAGAAGGGCGAATACGATCCGACCAGGGAGAAGGTCTTCAGGCCGGCGCCGATCAACAGGCTGGACAGGAATACAAGCGGCCTTGTGATCTTTGGGAAGAGTGCCGAGGCAACGAGGCAGCTGACCGGGATGCTCAGGGAGCGGGATGCTGTTCGCAAGTTTTATATGACTATAGTCTGCGGGCGCCTGGAAGAAGAACGGATAATAGAGGAAGCCCTGACAAAGGATAGTGACAGGAACATGGTGTCGGTCAGCGGCGGCGGGGCCCGGGCTGCAGGTGACACCGCGGGCAAGGCTTCGGTGAGTATCGTCAGGCCCATGATCCCGGGAAATGATTTTTCGCTGGTGGAAGTGGAACTGGTGACGGGCAGGACTCATCAGATCAGGGTCCACCTGGCCCACATAGGACATCCGCTTGCGGCTGATCCCAAGTATGGTGATCCGAATATAAACAGAAAACTGAAGAAGGAAGGGCTGACGACCCAGCTGCTTCACGCCGGCAGGCTACAGTTCGGGGCGGAGGCGACGGTGAGCGGCGCCGCGGAGATTGAAGGGGCCGAAGACGGCGCGTCAAGAAGCGGCGCGTCAGGAAGCGGCGCAACAAAAGGCGGCGCGCTGGACGACCTTAAGGGCAAGGTCGTAGAGGCTGAACCGCCGGCGGACTTTCGGAAGGCGCAGAAACTGCTGATCGCCGAGCATAAGGAGACGTAATTGGCAGAGAACAGGAGGACAATGGAATTTCCGACGAGGAGAAGGCGCTCGCCCTACGGGGTGGCGGCGGCTCTTGCCATCGTCATGTTCCTGGTGGTGGCGCCGGAGATCAACGAAGGCGATGCCATGGATCCGACCATCAAGGATGGCCAGGCCCTCCTGACCAGCAAGTCGTCCTACTCGATAAAGAGGAAGGTGCCGGAGCAGGGCAAGGTAGTGATCCTGAAAAAAACATTGTCCCGGCAGGTCGCAGATGATAATATAATCGCACGCGTCGTCGCTACCGACGGCGACCATCTGGTCATCAAGGACGGGGTGGTCAAGGTCAATGGCGAGGAGTACGTGACCCCCGGCGGCATCCGGGGTGCGTCGGGCGACGTAGACGTGACGCTGGAGGGGAACGAAGTCTTCCTGCTTTGCGACAACCGGAAGGAAAAAATGGACAGCCGCGATCCGGCCCTCGGGCTCGTGGATATGAGAGATATCAAAGGCAACGTACTGCTCAGATTCTGGCCGATCAGCCAGTTCGGCAAGGTCAAATAAGCAGGAAGGTCGATAACACATAAAGAAACGGAGACAAAGGCAAGTGAAAGAACTGATCAAAGACATAATAATAGCGATCATAATCGTGGCGGCCATCACCATCGTGATCAAGCCGACCATCGTCAAAGAGTCCTCCATGGAGCCGACCCTCTATGAGAACAATTACCTCATAGTCAACAAGCTGGCCTACTTCAAGAAGGACCATCCCAATCACGGGGATATCGTGGTCTTTCGCTCGGACATCGACAAGGATGACGGCACCGGCAAGAAGCTGCTGATCAAGAGAGTCATCGGCGTCGAGGGCGACGTGATCACCATCAAAGACGGCAAGGTCTACAGAAACGGCGAGATCCTGGACGAGCCTTACGTCCACGGCCAGGCGACTCTGGACGATGAGGGCGTCACTATCGAGAACGAGGAAGTGAGAGAAAACGAGCTCTTCCTCATGGGCGATAACAGAGCGGTAAGCCTGGACAGCAGATCCAATCTGGTCGGCCAGGTCAGCGAAGAAAGCATCGTTGGAAAGGCAATAGTAAGGCTTTATCCATTCGATCAGATAACCAGGTTGTGATGAAACTCGTAGCTAATAATAAGAAAGCAAAACACGACTATCATATAGAAGAGACCTATGAAGCGGGGATCGTGCTCACAGGAACCGAGATCAAGTCGGTACGCCAGGGCAGAGTCAGCATCAAAGAGTCCTATGCGAAGGTGGAAGGGACCGAGGTGATCCTCTATGGGATGAACATCAGCCCTTATGAGCAGGGGAACCGTTTCAACACGGATCCGGTACGCCCGCGGAAGTTGCTTTTGCACAAAGCCGAGATCCGCAAGCTCATCGGCTACACCACGCAGAAAGGCTTGACTTTGGTGCCTTTGCAGATGTACATTAATGACGGGGGCAGGGCCAAGATCGAGCTGGGTGTTGCCCGCGGCAAGAAAGAATACGACAAACGTCACGATATAGCCAAACGCGATTCGGATCGCAGAATGCAGCAGGCGCTGCGCCGCGACCGATAATGCCGGAATTTGAACGGTCCTGGGGGCCGGGGAGGAAGAAATGCAGGAGAAAATGCAGGGACTTATATCGAAGCTGGGAAAATCCGCGAGCAATGCGGCCAGCAGAGCCGGCAACAAAGCCGAAGAACTCAAGGAAGTGAGCAAGCTCAAGGGCAGGATCAGTTCGGCGCGCTCCGACATCGGCATCGCCAAGAAGGATATCGGAGACTACTGCTTCAAACTGTTCAAAGAGGGTAAGATCGACGATCCGACCATCACCGAGCTTTGCGAGCAGATAAGAGACAGCTATGAAGAGATCTCCAACATGGAGAGGATGATCGAAGAGACCCGCGATGAGTACCGCGAAAAGGCGGAAGCCATCGGCGAGGATCTGTAATACGGGGATGCACTGGTTTCGACGGGGGTGTCGAATCAGGGTAAGCGAGCCGCAGTTTGTCCGGTCTGCGTTAAAAAGGACACGTTAAAGATAAACGCAAAAACTAACAACAACTTCGCACTGGCTGCATAGTTCAGCCCCGCGCGTCGACTTCCGTTCACCTGCAGGCGGAAGACCCGGCGTCAAACATGCAGGAAAACTCTGCGCGTGATCCCGGCCGCGTAGGGGACTAACGGGATAGCCGATCCATGAGCCTGCTTTTGGGCGCATGTTGAAGCGAAACCTTAGTACAAAAGCTTCGCTCGGAGAAAGCCCTGGGGAAATGCTTTCGGACATGGGTTCAATTCCCATCATCTCCACCACGCCAAGGGGGTAGTAGGTCCATCTGCTACTCCCTTTTGATTTCAACGGAAGCATTGATTTTTCAACGATTATCAATGCTTTTTCTTTTGCCTCAAAAGTGCTTTCAAGGGGCTTTCATACGCTTCGAAATGCATAGTTAGTGAGGATTTTAGTGAGGATTTTCTATCATGGCGAGAATCGAAGTTGAGGCAGCGTTGACAAACGATATAGAATCGTTCTAATCGAGAGAGTATAATCGCAGCCTTAACGGATATGTAGATACAGTCTATGATATAGCCATAGAGGAGGTATGGATCAATGACCAAGTACAAACTCACATACGACGAAACCAGGATCATAGTGATGAGTCTCATAGAACTGAAGAACCAGCTTATCAAAGAAGGCAGATATACCGATGCCATTGATGAGCTTCTGATCAAGTTCGTTGCATAAGAATAACTAACGAATCCGTTACATGGCCTTGCACAATGCAGGGCTTATTATTTTGCCCAAATGAGCAAGGCTATATGCCGGAAAGGATTCGTTATGATGACAAAAGAAGAAACAATGAAAGTTATCGCTGAGGAAGTAAGACCGGAAGAGTACTGCCCTATAGTGGACGAGGTGGCCAGACAGGCCTCATATGCTTTTGAACTTGCAGCAGAGAGCTCCTTTGAAAACGATGAGGATGAGATCATATTTGACCTCGTCATGAGGCTCCTGGGAGGCGGACAGTATATGGAAGCAGTGGATGTACTGGCCATCACATTCAGTCTGATAGGGTCAGAGAGAATGGATGCAATGATGGCGCTGATCGGTGGCTCCGGAAGAGATGAGATCTATGAGATGTTCATGAAGAGATTCGTTGAACATTCGCCCAGGTGCATCGTGAGAAAGATCGACATCGAAATCGAGGCGCCGCTCAGCTAAAGGAGGTGTATCATGCCGAAGAAAGAAGATATCAGGGCACCCTCTGATGACAGGGTGATACAGGAGATATCTATCGACAAGATAGATCCGTTTCCAGATCACCCATACAAGGTGCTGGATGATGGGGATATGGAGCAACTTGCTGAAAGCATCAGAGCAAAAGGGCTTATCTCACCCCTACTCGTAAGGAAGATGTATCACGGAAGATTTGAGCTTATCTCAGGACACAGGAGGCTCTTTGCCTGCAGGAAACTGGGCATGGACAAAGTGACCTGTGAAGTGAGAGATATGTCAAAAGAGGAGGCCATCATCACCATGGTGGAATCAAACTTCCAGAGAGACAGGCTCCTGCCAAGTGAGAAGGCATTCGCCTACAAGATGAGACTTGAGGCAATGAAGTTCCATATCTCCAGAATGAGAGAGAACCAGAAGCAGGGAAGGAAGTTCGCAGGAAAACCGGTGGAGCCCCAGATAGAGAATGCCAGTGAGCATTTATCCAGGGCGTATGGGCTTTCAAGAGAGGAGATCGCCAAGATAGGCTCCCATGAATCGAGAAGGAAAACGCAGGGCATGAGGACTGATCTGACTTCGACACCACTGGAGTCAAAGTTCCGTAGTAATGAAGAGCTTGGCAGACAGGTTGGAGAAAGCCGAGAACAGATCCGCCGATATATCCGCCTCACAGAACTCATACCGGAACTTCTGCAGCTGGTTGATGATGGCAAACTTGGGATGCGTACCGGAGTTGAATTATCGTATCTGGGAGATAAGCAGAGAGAGGTATATGAATGCATCGAGATGGAAGACTGCATTCCTACTCATGCTCAGGCTATCCGTTTGAGGAGACAGTCTGAAAAAGGAGATCTTACGCCCGGGGATATCTATGCCATCATGGCGGAAAACAAGCCAAATCAGATCGAGCGTATATCCCTGAGGATGGACCGATTCGAGAAGCTGATCCCTCCGAAACTTGATAAGCGGGAACGCGAGGAGTATATCGCAGACGCCTTGAAGCACTATGCCAGATATCTTGAGCGCAAATCCCGTGGACAGGAACGGTGATCCATCTCCTCCCCTATAACCCCACCTCTACTAACTACCAGTACTAACCGAAGAAAAAGAAAAAATTAATCATATAAAGGCAACCATTAGCACTTGAGAGAAAACACTCAGGTGCTTTTTTGTGCCCGAAATGATCCACAGATGTAACGAACAGGGACGTTGATGTCCCGGAAAGGAACAATCATGTCACAGAATAACAAACCAACACCAAAGGACGAATCAATCATGATCTCAGACGAGAGAGGCGTACAGCTCTACCTGAGCGATCAGGCAGCTAACAGGCTTGCGTGGTTCTTCACAGGTATCCTCGGAATCCTGAGCCTGCCTGTGATCATACTTGCATGCATCTCTTGCTGAGGGAAAGGAGAATAGCAAAATGAATTACGAAAACAAAGCAAAACCCGGAGGCAGGCGCACTGTTACAGTCTGCCTCATCACGGTCATGGTGCTGAGCCTTTTGATTTCCACCATGGCAGAAAGCGTGTGGGCAGCCGGATTTTCCGGTAAAGTCGGCAGTAAGTACACCGTAACAAGCGGCGGGAAGATCACATACGGATCCGGCGAGGGCGGATACAGTAACTCCCGTAAGTGTGATCTTGGAGATGATCTGGGGGACAGATACTCCTACTGCGTGCAGCCGGCCAAATCGTCCCCGGGAACGGGAACGGTGACTGTGGATAAGGTGGTAACTGAGGACGACGACAAGGGCAAGTGGAACGCCTTAAGAAACATCGTCTTTTACTCGCCATCTTATCCCGGATACGAGCAGAACATCAAGAATGTCAGAGAAACCTACTACACAGGCAACTTCAGCAAGGACTGGGGTATCGCTCATCTGGCACTGTCCTATGTCTACGACGGAAGGCCATCAGACATGGCCACCTGGGGAGGAACTCGTGCATCGGATCTTGGTGAAGTATGGACAAAGGCAAAGAGACTGGGCGATGCCATGTGGAACCCCAACAGTGAAAAAGACGATGCCGTCCCTGACAGCTTCAAGGTATTCATCTGCTATATGTCCGGCGTACAGGACATGATCGTCGGATACCTGGAATCACCGGGGTATCTTACTATGAAGAAGTCCAGCGAGCTGCCCAAGGTAAGTAACGGAAACGGCTGCTACAGTCTTGAAGGCGCAGTTTTCACAGTATATGACTCTTCAAACAAGGAGGCAGGCAAGCTGACCACCAAGGCAGACGGAACCAGCAACACGCTGGAACTTCCAGAAGGCAAGTATACGGTCAAAGAAACCAAGGCACCCGTTGGCTTTGCGCTGGACAAAAGCACAGTGAATGTGAGCGTCAAATCCGAAGAGACCACCACATTCTCTGCAAAAGATACTCCCATCATGAACATCGTGAACCTGCTTCTGACAAAGAAGCCCAAGGGTTATCCACATAACCACGGTGAGGGTGATGCCACTCTTGCAGGTGCTGTGTATAAGTTCAGCTATTACGATGGACACTATGCTTCTGCTTCCGCAGCAGAGGGTTCCGGAAAGGCAACGGCCACCTGGCACTTTACAACCGATGCCAAAGGTGAGATCGCAGGAGCAAATCCAACACCGGCAGCTGGATACACAAGTTCCGAGCTGTATAAGGATACTAACGGCAAGGTTGCCTTTCCACTTGGGACCTACGTGATCCAGGAAGTGAAGGCCCCCACGGGATACCTTGTGAACGACGACATGGTTCTTGTGAAGATCACAGAGGACGGCACGGACAACGATCATGTGAAGACCTACAACGAAAAGGCAACCAACGATGACGTTATCATCCGAGGTGGCGTGAAGCTGTCCAAGATTGACAACGATTTGGACGAAGCCTATGCCCAGGGCGATGCAAGTCTTGCCGGTGCCGAGTTCACCATATACAACAAGTCCAAGGAGACTGTCATGGTAGGTGGCAAGGAGATCGCAAAAGATGCAGCAGCCCTTGTGATCAAGACCGATGCAAGTGGAATTGCGGCATCTGCAGCTGATGCTCTTCCTTACGGCACATATCTTGTGAAGGAAACAAAACCTTCCCCAGGTTATCTTCTTAACACCCAGTGGTCCAAGACATTTTCCATCAGAGAAAACGGTAAGATCATTGACCTGACGGGAGACAAGGTCAGAGAGGCTGTGGAACGCGGGGGCGTGCAGATCATAAAGCGCGACAAAGAGATCGCTAAGTCAGAAGCACTTGGTGGAGCTACCCTTAAGGATATCGTCTTTACGATCAAGAATGTATCCGCTCATGATGTTGTCGTCAGAAAAGATGTCGGCAATACCACGGACAAAGTGGACTGGAAGAAACTGGAAAGCAAGAAAGCCCTCTTCGAAGCCGGCACCATCAAGAGAGTCAAGCCGAACGAAGATGTGGGCAAGATAGTGACGCACTGGAACGAAGAGAAGAAGGCATATACAGCTGAGACTCTGGCAGATGATCTTCCCTACGGGACATACACCATAAGGGAGACCAAGACCAACAACTCGTATCAGAGGACGGACAAGACGGAACATCGCTTCGAAGTCAGAAAAGATGGAACCGTCTATTCCTATGACAACGGCCTTGAGAGCATCCTGACCTTTGATGACTATGTCTATCGCTCTGACATTCAGGGGACAAAGATCGGTGATGGAGACTCCAGGAGATTTCAGTACGTGCCATTCAAGATCACAAGCGTATCCAACGGTGAGACCCATGTGGTGGTCGCCGACAACAACGGTTTCTTCTCCACAAAGGATAGAAGGACCCAGGATGAACTGGAAGAAGATGAGGAAGCGGATACTGCCAGAAAACAGAACCCCTTCGATGACCTTCTGACAGCCAAGGAGATCAAGAAGACGGATCTTCAGAAGCGTGAATCCCAGATGCTCATGGGTGTCTGGTTCGGAACCGGTGAGTTCGGAACAAAGGCTGACATGAACAGCAAGTTCGGAGCGCTGCCCTATGATTCATATATCATCGAAGAGATCGCAACCGACGAGAACGCAGGCTATACCATGCAGAAGTTCTTTTTCACCGTGGATGCCAAGTCCCAGAACGGTTTTGTGGATCTGGAGACAATCACCAACGATATCCCGGAGATCGGGACCGAGGCAAGCGTAGATGGTAAGAATGCAAATGTATCCCCAACCAAGGAGATCACACTCATCGATACCATCGAGTATACGAACCTGAAGAAGGGCGAGACCTATACCGCAAAAGGCAAGCTGGTGGACAAGAAGACCGGCGAGACTATCAAGGATGCGACCGGAAAAGAGATCACTGCAGAGACCACATTTGAAGCCAAGAGAACAAACGGCAAGGTCAAGGTCGAGTTCAAGTTCGATGGCAGCAATATGTATGGCAAGGACACAGTGGTGTTTGAGACAGTGTACGATGCCGAGGGACATGTGATCGCAAAGCATGAAGATCCGGAAGACGAAGGACAGACTGTCACCTGGGAGAAGTTGAAACCGTCCTATGAGATGTACAAGATCAGGACGACCAAAGCTCCCTCCAAGGGTGATAAGTATGGGTTCTTTGCCCAGGATGAAGTGGAGTATGAAGTCTATGTAGAGAACACCGGAAACGTGGTTCTCACCATGGATGTGGCTGACAAATTCGTTGAAGGCTCAAACTACTTCACCGCCCCCAAACTTAAAGGAGTGAAGTTTGACGGCAAGGGCATCTGGAATAACAAAGGCAAAGATGATAACAAAGCCAACATCACCATCAATCCAAAGGAGAAAGCCATAGTGACCTACACGGCTGTTGTAAAGGATGAGGCCAAGGAATACCTTGCTGCTGCAGCAAAGGATTCTGATTCTCTTGATGCCAAGGGCAAGGACACCAACTATGTCTATCAGAAGAACAAGCCTGATGATAAGGATGGATATCGCAATGAAGCATCCTGTGAGAATGTGACATATCCTAATCCTGAAAACCCGGATGAGCCTGGCAAACTGGATCCGAAGAAGGATCCTGCCCAGACACCTGTGCAGAAACCGTCCATCGGGACCACACTGACGGATGAGAAGGGCAAGAAGGAAGTCGTGTCCTCTGAAGAGACCACGCTCGTGGATACAGTAGAGTATCAGGGACTGGATAAGTCCAAGTGGTATGTCATTACCGGTACTCTGATGGTGAAAGATACCGGCGATCCCCTCGTTGAAAATGGCAAAGAGATCACCGTTACCAGCGAACCATTCAAGCCCTGGAGATCAAAGGGTAAGCAGAAGATCACCTTCAAGATCAACACCAAAGGCCTTGAGGGCAAGGAACTGGTTGCCTTTGAAACAGCCTACCGTCTGGACGGCTACAAGAAGGGCGATGAGGTGAGCAAGGCGAAGAAAACCTTAGTTGCCGAGCATAAGGACATCAATGACAAGGGGCAGACGGTGAGGATCGTCAAACCCGGCACGCCGACCAAGAGCAGCGGTCCGAAGACCGGTGACAATGCAAGGCTTGCGCTTTGGATCTTTGCATTCCTTGCTGCTGCAGGATCGTTGGGAATGATCTTGAGAAGACGATTTGGAAAAGCAGGGAAATAACGCAGATCAGAAATCTATCGAACAGGGAGCAGCCAGGTGGCTGCTCCTTTTGTCTACAGGAGGAAAAGATAATGAGTAAGTTCAGAAATAACATAGCGATGCACTGCGGAGTCAATGCAGCCGTTGTCGCCGAGCATCTCTGGTATCTGCTCGTGAACGAAGCTTCGGGAGAGGATGCGTTTTACCGCCATGGGTCGTACTGGTGCAGATGTTCTGCACTGATGATCACAGGAGAGTATCCATTCCTGAGCCTTCACATGGTCAAGGATGCCATCAAGGTGCTGAGAGAAAAGAATATCATTCGCAAAGGGTGCTTCAACGAAAACAGATTCGATCACACCAGTTGGTATACCTTTACTGACTACGGTGAGAAGATGATGGGAGACGGATTGGAATGAAGGGTGTAAACAAGGTTTTGTGCCCGGAAAACTGTGTGTACCGCAGCAGATATGCACCCTTCTGCGGGTACTGCACAAAGGCAATATTGGAGGAAAGAGAGGCAGATCATGAGCGTGAATCCGCGAAGAGTAAGGATATTGAACAAGCTGGAATCCTATGGAGCAGACACGGAGAAGAAGATAACAGCGCTGACTTATCCTGAGATCATGAAAATATGCAGGGACAGCAAGACCCTTGCATTCCAGGATATGGAGGCCATCGTTAAACTCCAGGAGGAGATCAAAGCCAGGAGAATCATACCGTTTCTCCTTGGATCAGATGACGATACGGAATCAAAGAGTGAACCTGATACGGAAAAGGAGGAAGCAGATGCTGAAGACAGTGACGAGGAAGAAGACTCAGTGGCAGGACGACAGTTATACGGTGGAAGTCAGGGATCTGAAGGAACTGAAAGAGTATATTGAGTCCATGGCAGAGGGAACCGTCGCAAGGATCGAGATCAAAATGGAGTTGAAGAACAATGAGTAAGAAGAAAGAAAACGAACTCAAGGTGGTCAACATCCGGCTTGTGAAGGAACCATCACTGTACAGCACAGAGAAGATCGCAACGCCGGACGATGTGTTGAAAGTGATTGCAAAGGAACTGTCCACCTATGACAGAGAAGTCTTTGCCATCCTGAACCTCAAATCCAACGGACAGGTGATCAACCTGAACATCTGCAGCATAGGGACACTCAATGCTTCCATGATCAGTCCCAGAGAGGTTTTCAAATCCAGCATACTCTCCAATGCGGCGGCATTCATCGCCATACACAATCATCCCAGCGGCTCGCCCAATCCAAGCCATGAGGACAAGACTGTCACGAAGAGGCTTGCAGAGTGCGGGAAGATGATGGACATCCGCATGCTGGATCACATCATCGTTGCAGGAGAAAGCGGACAGATGATGAGCTTCAAACAGGATGGACTGATGCCCCAGCTGGAGAGAGATAACGGATGGGAGAGATAAGACGTGCTTTATAGCGCTAAAGGTCTATGGTAAACTGTTCCATAGACCGGTACATCGAAAGACAGATAGGGTTTCTAGGAGGATTGCGTGAAGAATAAGGCAAGTACCATAGCATTATTTCTAACCGGAATAGTATGTGGCTTTTTGATATACGAGTTGGTGAATCCAACAAGTTCACTTGGACTACTCCTGTCTATGGTTGTTGCATCAATCATGGGTCTTATTCTTTCGGTGATTGGATTAAGGAGACAGAAGTCCGTACTAAGTGTAGTTGCGCTGATATTTGGAGCGCTGGTTGCGGCCGTTATGGCTATGATGTTCAGCATCATGTTTATTATGGGGATTGCTGAATAAATCAAAGGTTAACGTAATTACGAGGAGAAGAATCTATGTGGGTAAGTTTTTTACCGCTCATATTGATGTTGATTTTCTTAATGATTATCTTTTACATCATTAAAATGAAGACCAAGTACAAATCGGAAACAGAAAAGGAGGCTGTACGGAAAGGATTTATTGCATATGTGTTGACTAACAGCCCAATAATAGGGTGGATTGTTTATAAAAGAAATAATCCTAATGACCATCTATAGGATTACGAGTGTATAGAGGAACTGAACTGTGATTATCGAGGCGATGGAATTAATAGAATATTACGCCGGATATGTATTCGGAGCACTGTTTGCTGCACTTGTGATAGCAGCAGTTGTTCGGGTAATCGTTAAGAAGAGAAGAAAAGAGGATATCACGATCATGCCTGTTGGAATAGCAAATGATCTTCCGGATTCTGTGACAGGAATGAACAAGTACTCGGATGCATTGAATGTAGATGATAAGATAGACGATGAGGAATGAGATGAAAACGATTACCCTAGACATTAAGACAAATGCCCACACCGAGATGCTGGATATAACGGATAAGATCCAGCAGGCGGTTAATAAAAGCGGTGTGAAAGAAGGCCTATGCGTTGCCTTTGTACCCCATACCACGGCGGCGATCACCATTAACGAGAATGCGGATCCGGATGTGGTCAGAGACTTCACGATGGAGATCGATAAGATTGTCCCCTGGGAGGACGGATATCATCACATGGAAGGCAATTCCGCCGCGCATCTTAAGTCCAGTATGATCGGCTTTTCGGAACAGATCATCATTGAGGATGGAAGGCTGCAGCTGGGCACATGGCAGGGGATATATTTCTGCGAATACGACGGCCCGAGGCAGAGAAAGCTCAAGCTCAAGATTATAGAGGGGTAATATATGTTCAAATACAGGGAATGCAAAATCGATGATTGCGACATCTGGATCGAACTCAACAGAGAGTTCATGGCGAGCGAGATCCAGGATAACGAGCTTTGGGGTGGAGCAGATACTGCCAGCGATGAGCAATTCAGAGACACATTTATGTCGGGCCTGGATACACCTGAAAGAGCGAGATTTCTGTTGTTTGAGGACGACGGATCAGCCGTTGGCTTTGCCAATCTCATGATAATCTACAGCGTATGGACTCACGGCCTGGCATGCATAGTTGATGACCTGTATCTTAGGGAAGGTGTCAGAGGCAAAGGATATGGCAGAAAGGCAATGACGTACGTTGAAGAGTACGCCAAGACAATCGGCTGCAAGCGGATCCAATTTCAGTCAGAGGTGACTAATCCGGATGCTGAAAACTTCTATAGAGCCATTGGATATATCCCGGCAGACATGAAGTTCTATGTCAAATACTTTTAGTAACCTGACAGAGAAAGAACCATATAGGATCTGAGATAAGCCTGTAGACACCTGCAGGCTTTTTGAAACTGAAAACAGTCTCGAAAAAAATGTGATATCATCCTCGTTAAAAACGTTTTCATAGTGAAAGCACCGGTACCAGTCTTTCAGAAGGAGGAAGGATTTGAGAAACACAGAATACATATCCTGTGTAGAGCGATATTCAGAAATGGTTTTCAGGATCGCATTCAGCTATTTCGGAAACAAGGCGGACGCTGAGGACATGATGCAGGATGTCTTCTTGAAGCTTTTGCATCAGGATCAGTTGCCCGGATCTGATGAGCAGATCAAGGCATGGCTGATCAGAGTGACCGTGAATCAGTGTCACAGCACCTTCCGCTCTCCTTTTCGCAAGAAGAAAGTCTGGCTGTCGGATTATGAATTGAACAGTTTTGCTGACGAGACCAGCATCGAAGAGGATGTGACCCGAAGATATGCAGTGTATTCTGCCGTCATGTCTCTGCCGGACAAATACAGGATCGTCGTGCATCTATACTACTACGAGGACCTTCCGATCGATGAGATCGCAGAAGTACTTCATGTAAAGGCAACGACTGTCCAGACGAGACTTGCAAGGGCAAGAGACAAGCTGAAAAAAGTCCTGAAAGAAGACTTCGCTCGATAATGAAGACAAGGAGTGACCAATGGATACCAGGAGAACAACGAAAGATCTGTACAAAGATACATTTCAGATGATCCATCCTTCTGAAGAATCGGTAATGCGTATGACCTACAGAACGGAGGAATATGAAATGGAAAAGAAACGATTGATGCCAAGACGCCGCATGATCGCAGTGGGTGTGGTTTGCTGCCTGATGCTCTCTGGCGTTGCCTTTGCAGCCTCGAAGATAGTAAGCTTCGAGAGCCACGCACCTTCCGCGCCGCAGTGCACGAAGTACAGCGAGCTGTCTGATATCACGAAGGATCTGGCATATGATCCGATAATCCCCCAGGAGTTCAGCAACGGATATGAATTCAAAAGTGCGACACTTGGATCCGATGAAGGCAAAGATGCCGACGGTAACACTGTGATGTCCGGGAAGATGATAGACGTCAGCTATGCAAATCCAAAGCTGGACGATGTCATGCTCTCTATAACTTCTGTGATCGATGAGAGTGATACGATCGAATATGATAAGACCAGAGATGTCAACGGAGTCACGGTCGGAGCATCGACTTTCATCATAAAATTCGTACCACCGGATTACGAGAAGACGGATGAGGATATTGCCCGTGAAAAGAACGGCACGATCCAGATAAGCTACGGCAGTGACACTATCGAGGAAAGCTCCTACGCAAGTGCGACCTTCATGACGGGCGGTGCCCAGTACACCCTGCTGGCGGAGGGAGACAAACAGCCTTCACAGGATGAACTCATGGACATGGCTGAAGAAATGCTCAAATGACATTGAAAGGATATGACTGGGGCACAAATCAACGCCCCGGTTTTTCCTACATATCTGCAGAACGGGCGGAGGCACATGCTTCCGCCTTTTTATATACCATTGAAATTTCAAGATGTAAGAAACGCTGACATCCATTTCCCTTGAGTGTAAGTGCGGCTATCTTTATAATGATAAATACGTTCGCTAGACTGAAGTTGAGGAGGCAGAGCAATGGATATTGGAAAACGTATCAGATCAAGAAGGATGGAAATGAATATGACTCAGGACGAACTGGCAGAGAAACTTCTCGTCAGTAGGCCCGCGGTATCGAACTGGGAAACAGGAAAGAACTATCCGGATCTCCAGATCATTGTAATGCTCTCCGAAGTACTGGATGTATCTTTAGACGATCTATTGAAAGGAGATGCGAACGTGGTAGAACAGATTACAAAAGACACAAGAGAAAGCGGTAAGTTAAGGAAAAGGACAAAGATCCTGATAGCAGCCCTAGCTGTGCTGCTGGTTATTGTATTGACGTATATTGGTGTATTCGTGATATGGTGTGCGGACATATCAGAGCCAGACCAAGTTAAGAGCATGGAACTCAAGGACAATCTGGTGGAGATCAAACTTGACATACCATCATATTATAGTAACAGGTCGTGGTATGAGGACATCACTCCCCCCGGAGAAGGCGAGGCATATGTCAACATATATATCAATTACGGGTTTGGAAAGGCAAAAGAAGGCATGGACTATCTCGCCATACCAATCTATACGAATGATCCCGATGATCTATTATCAAAGGACAGCATCAAACGGAATGATATAAAGGGAATTCGTATCATGTCAAGCAACGGAGAAAAGGTAGTAAGGCAGATAGAATTCAAATAGTGCTACCAGGGTCCTGTACATCGGGCGGAGGCTTATGCTTCCGTCTTTTTGTATACCCACAGGAGGAGGTGCGAATGGCATATTACACACAGGAGCAGATCGAGAAGGCCAGGGAGATGGATTTGCTGACATACCTGCAGAATTATGAGCCGCAGGAACTGGTGCATGTGACGGGAAAGACATATTGCACCCGTGAGCATGATAGCCTGAAGATATCAAACGGCAAGTGGATGTGGTGGTCAAGGGGCTTCGGCGGCGCATCGGCTTTGGACTATCTGGTCAAGGTCAGGGGCGATCCTTTCACAAAGGCAATGGAAAAGATCCTGGGACAGGAGGCAAGACGGCCTCCTATTTTAATGCCCAAGGAAGAGCCGGCGAAAGATGCAAAGGCAAAGAAACTTCTTCTTCCGGAGAAGAACTTAACCAGTGATGTGGTCAGATCCTATCTCATGGGCAGGGGAATCGATGCGGATGTCATCGACACCTGCATCAGGAATGGTCTGATCTATGAGTCTCTGCCTCATCACAACTGCATATTCGTTGGCTTTGATCAGGATGGCGGAGCCAGATACGCCAGTTTCAGAGCGACGAGACTTGAGAAGATCATGGGCGAGGCAGCCGGGTCTGACAAGAAGTACAGCTTCAGGATCGAGCCGGTGGCAACTCCGGAAACCATGGTTGGGGATAATCGAACTGGTCGGCAGAACATCGACCGGACACTCCATGTCTTCGAAAGTGCCATAGATCTCCTGTCCTTTGCAACCAAGATGAAGCATCTGACAGGTGACTGGAGAGCAGAACCCATGATATCACTTGGTGGTGTCTATGCACCTAGAGGAGATCCGGCGCAGGGGAAATTGCCTATAAGCCTGGCAGAAAGGATCAGGGATGATTCGAACATCCGATCCATCGCCCTGCATCTTGATAACGACTATGCAGGCCGTGAGGCAGCGAAAATGCTCCAGGCAAAACTAGCAGGCAAGTATCAGATCAGGAATGAACCACCATGCTACGGCAAGGATATGAACGATGAGTTGATGCACATGTTACAGAAGAACCGAAAGAAAGAGAGGGAAAACCATGTCAGATGAAAAGAGAGTTGAAAAACTGAGGGTGATCTATGTTGAGCCTGGAAAGCGTGCCCAGACCATAGAGATCGATGATGATCTGAAGGCAATGCAAAACCTCGTTGGAGGAATGATCGAGGAATATATGCCATTTGAAGACGACGTAGCCATCATCTGCAATGACGAAGGCAAGATGCTTGGACTTCCTCTGAACAGAGGAATCAGAGAAGAGGACGGCCAACTGCAGGACATCATAGCCGGAGATTTCTTTGTCTGCTATGCGCCCATAGAGAGCGAGAAGTTTATTTCCATGCCACCGTATCTTGAGGAAAAGTACAAGGAAAAGTTCGACTACCCGGAGCAGTTCTTCAGGACCGAAGAAGGCATAAAGGGTATTCAGTATGACCCGGGGAAGGGTGATAGAGACCAGGAGACATGCAGGTAAGTTGGAATGGAAACACAAACCTAAACCAGGCGGAATGGATCCGCCAACTTTATCAAGCAAAGCCTTTCTACGTAGAAAACCGAAAGGCGCATCTTGGTGGCTTCGCCCCCAAACCCCCTACGTATGCATACGTAGACATACGTATACAAGGAGCCCCCGGCGATCAGCTCCCGGGGTGATTCATTATTAGTGAGGTGATCATTTGAAACGCAACAAGAGACGAGAGATCCTGCTGACCGAAGAAGAGGCGGCGGATCTTAAGAGAAAAGCCCAGGCAGTCCGTATGTCAGAGTCCCGACTGATACGGCAACTCATCAAAGGATATAAACCGACGGAAGCACCGGGAGGTGAATTCTTCACAACAATGAATATGCTTGCAGAGCATGTGGACAGACTGGAGAAACTGTCCGGAAGAGAGAGGGACATCGAAACCAGAAATCTCCTCTTCGATGAGTGCATGAACATGAAGGAATTTCGCCTCAAGTTGGTGAAAAAGTATCTGACAGGCAAGGAGGAGTGATATATGGCAGTAACAAAGATCTGGAGAGTTAGAGGCAAAGCAGAAAGTGTAATCGACTACGCCAGCGATCCGGAAAAGACAGTAGGAAGGATGACAGAGGAAGAACTGTCTGACATAGCTGACATCCTCGAGTATGCAGATGACGAAGTGAAAACAGAAAACCACTACTACACCACGGCCATCAACTGTCAGAGAGATACAGCAAAAGAAGAGTTCAATGAAGTCAAAGAAAGAAATGATAAGCATGGAGGTATCGTTGCCATCCACGGCTATCAGAGCTTCGAAGAGGAGGAACTGTCGCCGGAAACCGCGCACATCATCGGAGTGAGGCTGGCGCAGGAACTATGGGGAGACAGGTTCCAGGTCATCGTTTCCACTCATCTTAACACAGACCATGTGCATAACCACTTTGTGATCAATTCGGTATCCTTCGAGGACGGCAAGCGTTTCCACATGTGTACGGATCGCTACAGGGAGATGAGAGCTGCATCGGATCGCCTTTGCAGAGAGTATGAACTCTCCGTCATCGAAAAGCCGAAGGGACGAGGCCTTGACCCATATCTGTACAAGATGGAGAAGGCGGGGATGCCAACCAGATATTCTGTGGCAAGGGCTGCCCTTGATGATGCCATATCAAGAAGCCTGACTGTAGAAGAACTGGCCCATGAGATGAAACAGATGGGCTATCAGATTCAGATGAGCGAAAGACGCAAGTACTGGACGGTGACTCTGCCCGGGTGGAGCAAACCCATAAGGATGAACAAACTAGGTGACGAATATACCAAAGATCGCATCATGGAACGACTAGAGGAAAACGACAGTACCGTCAGACAGAAGAAGCTGACTGAAGCATATTTCAAAAATGGAAGCAGATATCGTCTTCCAACTAGGGCGGACAAGATCAGGAAGAAGTCCGGATTTCAATGAAGGTACCTGCGTTGCCTTTATGAGATGGGCTACCTTCCGAAATACAGGCAGAACCCTCAGAGGGTGCATCGCATCTTCAAGGACGAACTGATGAAGTGCGATATGTACAGCAGGGAGGCGAGACTTCTTTGTAACAATCATATCGTGACAGATCAGGATCTTCTGAAACTGGAAAAGTTCTTTGAGGGGAGAATGTTCTCCCTTACACAGGAGAGAGAAAAGTTGAGACGGTTAGTCAAACGATCCATGCCGGAGGAATCCAGGGAAGAGATCAGAGGAAAGATAAAGATGCTGACCGGCGAACTCAGAGAGTATCGCAGTGACCTTAAACTCTGCAAGGATATCCGTGATCGTTCCGGTGTGCTTGATGAAAAGCTTGCCGTTATCGATAAAGAAAGAGGAAGGGAGGTGAGAGAGAAATGAACACATCCGGAGATGCTGCGGAACAGGTCGTCCGCATGTCACTTGAAGGTGTAGAGGTTGCAGCAAGGATAACTGGACGCGGTGCAGAGCAGCTTGGTATGAAACTCTATGCAGTTCTGAAAGAGGAACAGAAGACAAAGGGCAAGGCCAGGCTCACCAGTATGCTCAAGTCCGGCAAGGAACTGAAGGTGTTCACCGTGCAGCAGAAAGATCTGAAGAAGTTCTCTCAGGAAGCGAAACGCTACGGCGTGCTCTACTGCATCCTGAAGGACAAGAGAAATGATCCCAGAGCGCAGGTGGATGTCATCGCAAGAGCAGAAGACGCATCAAAGATCCAGAGAATCACTGAGCGATTCAGACTGGCCACCATCGACACAGCTCAGGTATTCGGAAGTGTGGAGAAGGACCGCATGTTCCCGAAGGAGGTGAACAGGGAAGATCGCGGCAAGGAAAGTCAATTGGTAAACCCCACAAGGGCGAAGGCAGACAAAAGCCCTCTGTCCGAGCCCAGCTTGAAAGAAACAGACCGCTCAAGTGGGTCGGTCCGGGAAAGTGGTAGGCCGTCCGTCAGGGAAAAGCTTACGACGTACCGGGAGAAAGTAGAGCGGGCAAGAAGAGAGACGATCCAGGAGAAAGGCGATGATCTTTCAAAGGCAATCGCAGATCAGCTCTCGAAGATGAGTAAAAATGTAACGAACAAGGAAAGGTAGGTAACGTAATGGCAGAATTCAACAGAAACAGTGGAAACGAAGTAACTTTTGAGATCCAGGAGCACATCGGAGTGCTGACCACTCACGAGACCGGATGGACAAAGGAAGTCAACATGGTCAGCTGGAACGGCAACAAAGCCAAGATCGACATCCGTGACTGGAACCCCGAGCACACTCAGATGGGAAGAGGGATCACTCTGACCAAGGAGGAGGGTGACAGGCTGGTAAGATCCCTGGGACAGAGGATCATGGAGCAGCAGAGAGCAGAGAAGAATAAGGACAGTTTCGAAAGATAGTCCGGGAGGTCATCATGGAATGGAAGACTGTAGTACTGCTGGATCAGTATGAGAGAAACATTCTGATCAATGCGCTCAATGAGTTCAGAAACAATCTGCTGCAAGAGCAGCGCTCCACCGATGCGGTAGATGAGCTCATGATAAAGATCCACGAGGCGCGGCAGAAGAGATTGCGTGTCGCGGAAGCAAAGGCAATTGAACGGTACAGATAAACGTACCCTCCTGATCGCTTCGGCGGTAGGAATTATTCCTGTGGTGTGGGCAGCACTTCTTGTTGCTCCATATACAGAGGATGGTATCTTCGGAGCCATCTCTCATATGGAAGAGATATCTCGAAATCCTTTTCACATATCAGTGACCGAAAACAGTGCGAAGACCGTACTGCTTTTTTTATTGGTTTATGTGATGGGAATCGGGATCTATCTCTCCACCCGCAGGAACTACCGCCGAGGTGAAGAGCACGGATCGGCAAAGTGGGGCGATGCCAGATCCGTGAACAAAAGATATGCGAAGAGACCCTACTGGGACAATAAGATCCTGACACAGAATGTGAGGATCGGCTACGACGGCAGAAAGCACCGACGCAATCTCAATACGCTGGTCATCGGGGGATCCGGTGCAGGCAAGACCAGATTCTTCTGCAAGCCCAACATTATGCAGACGAACACCAGCCTTGTGATACTGGATCCTAAGGGTGAACAGATCAGAGACTGCGGTTATCTTTTGGAGGCAGAAGGATATGAAGTCCGGGTGCTGGATCTCATCAACATGGATCGAAGTCATTGCTATAATCCTTTTGTCTATCTTCAGTCCGACAATGATGTACAGAGGCTGGTGACGAACCTGTTCAAAGCGACTACGCCAAAGGGTGCCCAGTCCAATGATCCCTTCTGGGATACGGCAGCACAGATGTTGCTTCACGCATTGATCTTCTATCTTAAGTATGAGGCACCGGTGGAAGAACAGAACTTCGCCATGGTCATGGACATGATAAGAGCAGGAGAAGTTGACGAGGAGGACAATGCACCTAGTGCCCTGGACTATCTCTTCATGGATCTCAGAAAGAAGGATCCCATGCATATCTCGCTGAAGTACTACGATGCTTATCATGCAGGATCAGCGAAGACGTTGAAGTCAATACAGATCACGCTGGCGGCAAGGCTTGAGAAGTTCAACCTGGATTCTCTGGCCAAACTGACCATCACCGACGATCTGGATCTTCCGTCACTCGGTGAGAAGAAGTGTGCACTCTTTGCCATCATTCCTGACAACGACACAAGCTTTAACTTTCTTGTATCTCTTCTGTACACTCAGCTGTTTCAGCAACTGTTTGCATGTGCGGATCAGGTGCATGGAGGGAGGCTTCCGGTACACGTCCACTTTCTCATGGACGAGTTCGCCAATGTGTCACTGCCCGATGACTTTGATAAGATCCTTTCAGTCATGAGATCAAGAGAGGTGTCGGTTAGCATCATACTTCAGAACCTGGCACAGCTTAAGGCGCTTTTCGAAAAACAGTGGGAGAGTATCGTAGGTAACTGTGATGAGTTCGTTTACCTGGGAGGTAACGAACAGGCCACACACAAATATGTGTCGGAACTTTTGGGCAAGGAGACCATCGACATCAACACATACAACCGCTCCTACGGTATGCGTGGTAACTTCACGAAGAACGATCAGCTGCAGGGAAGAGAGCTCATGACTCCCGATGAAGTGCGGATGCTGGACAACCAGTTCGCGCTTCTGTTCATAAGAGGAGAGAGGCCTGTGAAGGATCTTAAGTACGACATACTAAAGCATCCCAATGTGATAGCGACAGCTGATGGTGAGGCAGAACCTTATGTGCATGGAGGTACAGATGAGGCTGTATTTTCCATTGAGTTCATGCAGGTGATTGGGGCGGCAGAGAATGCGGGTGCTGCAGAAACGGAGTCGTCCGGGATGCTGCTTCTTTCGGAGGAAGACGTTGAAGCAATGATAGCTAATGAAGAAAAAGACAGGAGGTAAGTAAAAATGAATCAGAAGAATGACATGAGGCTGGATGAGCAAAGAGTTGGGAGGATTGCCTTTGCAGTCTACTGCGGAGTTGTGATCGCGCTGACAGTGGGCGCTGCATTCGTGTATGCGGCAGGCGATCCGATCAAGACAGTAAACAACCTGTCTACGTTCATCTTCAGTCTCATCAGAGCGATTGGCCTGATCCTGCTGGGTCTTGGTATCATGCAGGTGGGCCTGTCCCTCAAGTCCCACGATCCCAGCCAGAGAGCCAACGGTTTCCTGACCCTGGCGGGCGGGATAATCATCACCTTCACCAAGGAGATATTGAATCTGATCGTGGGATGAGAAAAATGGTCAAGTGGGATGTTATTACCTGCTTGGCCGCGTTACATTAAACCTTTTGAAGATAACGTTGTTGGTGTATTATTCAATAAAAGACTATGCCGTGCAATGGAGGAGAATGTGAATAAAACAAGAAGACAACATACAGTGCCTCGAGCATATCTGAAACCCTTTTCTCAAGCTGCAAAGAATAGTCACTACATATTTACTTATGAAAAAAGAACTGGACTTATACATAAAGATAATATCAATAATGCATCAGTTGAAAAAGATTGGTACACTTTGAAGCTAAGCGATAACGAAATGATTTGGGAGGAGTTTTACGCTACAGAAATAGAACCTAGATTCGAAGTAATAGGAAAGCTAATAGAAAAGGTTAGCGGAGTTCTTGTTATGAATCGTGCTGAAATAATGGATGAGCATACAAGGGCGGAAATATCTATACTTATGATATACCAGTTGTTTAGAGGTAGAATTGGATTGAAGTATGCTGAAATGTTTGCACATAATGTTTTCCCCGAGGTAATTGATGGAGCAAAGGCTGAACTTGGAGAACGAATTGAAGAACTAAATGAAGAGGAGTTAAAAAATATTATTGATGTTGTATCATCAAAAGACTTTCAAAGGCTTATATATGCTGAAGTTCTTACAGACCCGAAAAGACTACTGAAATATGCACGCCTGATTGCAAATAGGAGCTGGGTGGTTTTTCGTGTTGGAGGGAATCAGGAGTTTGTTACAAGCGACAATCCTGTTGCAGTAGGAAGCGTGCGATCCTCTGATGATATGCCTTCGCATCTAGCTTTCCTAAATAGTCGAAATGTTGTATATTATCCTATTTCACCAAAACTAATGATAGCAGCATATGACAAAGATGTATTTCTTGGTGCGCTAGAGGATCAAGACGGGAGATTGATAATTCTGGATGAAACAAGGGAGGAGGACTTCGTTGACAGGGTGAATAAAGATATGATAAAACAATGCGATCGACAAGCATTTGCGAGAAACGAAGAGGTGTTAAGAAGGTATTCAAAGTAACAATTGAGAGTACATGACCGGCCACGACCGGTCTTTTATATTGCAAAGAATGGAGGTGAATCCAATGAAGAAAGCTATCGCTATCGCTCTGGCTGCAGCCGGAGCTGTTTTTTATTTCAAAAAGGTTAGGAGGCTGAGATCATGTCGGACAACTGGGTAGTACAGCATCTGATGAACACGCTGAACACGTGGAATGAGAAACTGGCAGAAGTCTGGTCGCTGCTGACTGTGTCGCCGTCAGAGTTCAAAGGTGGAGGTATCTGGAAGGTCATTCTTACCGTGAACGGATCACTCCAGGCAATAGGGCTGGCGTTGCTGGTCCTTTTCTTTTTGGCCGGAGTTGTCAAAACATGTGCCAATCTGGATGAGATCAAAAGGCCGGAGCATGCTCTGAAACTGTTTCTGCGTTTTGCCATCGCCAAAGGTGTGGTGACTCATGGGCTGGAACTTATGCTTGCTTTGTTCACCATCATACAGGGCGTGGTCAGCCAGATCATGAGGTCTTCCGGAATTTCGAGGGCTTCGAAAATCACTCTTCCAACGGAAATGATCCAGACAATCGAGGATTGTGGCTTCTTTGAGAGCATACCGCTATGGGCGGTGACGCTGATCGGGAGTCTGTTCATCACGGTAATGTCATTCATTATCATCATGACGGTCTACGGCAGATTCTTCAAGTTGTATATGTATACGGCAATAGCACCGATTCCGCTGTCCACATTTGCGGGGCAGCCCACACAGAATATCGGAAAGAGTTTCCTGAAATCATACGCGGCAGTATGCATGGAAGGCGCGATCATAGTTCTCGCCTGTATCATCTTCAGTCTCTTTGCATCCAGCCCGCCGGTTGTGGATGCTGATGCGGCACCTGCGGCCATGGTCTGGAAATATATCGGTGAGCTCGTGTTCAACATGCTGGTTTTGGTGGGAGCTGTGAAGATGTGCGATCGTATTTCACGTGAGATTGGCCTTTGAGGAAGGGAGGTATTTCAATGACAAAAGATGAGTTTATGAAGGAAGCAATCGAAAAACTGATGGAACTGATGCCGGAGGATCTCAAGAAAGGTCTTGAGATCACTACTACACGGGTGATGAAGATGAACGATCAGGAGTTGAATGGACTGGTCATGAATAGAGAGGACGTGGATACTTCGCCAACCATATATATCGACCACTTGTATGAAAAGCATCTTACCGGGGAAGATACAAAGGCAATGATGATGGAAGTGCTGGATCTGTATAAGGACTCTCTTAGAGATCATCCCGAGATAGTGCAACCGGATCTCAGTTACGAATCGATCAAAGACAATGTTACTATGAGGCTCATAGAACTGAAAAGAAACCGTATGTATCTTGCAGATGTTCCATATATGTCAGTGGGTAACGGCTTTGCGGTAGTCTGTGACATCAAGATGGATAACCGGGAAGGCAGTTGGCGTACCACGATCACAAGGGACATACTCGAGAAGAATGGCTATGATAAGAAACTGCTCTTCACTGCTGCCATGAGAGATGCCTGGGAGCATGATCCGCCGGTAATGATGGATATGTCCGGACAACTGCTCGGAGTGCATGGACTGGTCAACAGACTTGAATGTAGCGACCCCATCTCTGAACAGGAAAAGAGCAATA
>Ga0256406_1001180_pt1 | contig 43203 bp, 38 predicted proteins | sample RumenRJG_03DNA_FD_185986 | JGI IMG/M metagenome (GOLD analysis project Ga0256406, IMG submission 185986) | Bovine rumen microbial communities from Lethbridge, Alberta, Canada - RJG_03 | ecosystem: Host-associated > Mammals > Digestive system > Stomach > Rumen | place: Canada: Alberta | collected... | reverse complement strand
TGCCTCTTCCACGTCCCGCTCTCGGACATCGCCGCCACCGCGACGGTCCAGCCGAAGATGCCTTCGAGCTTGCCTAAGCCGCTTACAGTTCAGGAAGCCTAACTATGCTGCAAGTCCTTAGTCATTTCGTGGATATTGGCAGGCATTCAGATAAGTTTCCTGCCTGAAACAGCAGAGCATCACAATGGATGAGGCATATCAAAAAGAGAAAGGATGCAGACATGGACAGGAGCATCTATACAGAGCGCAGGGAAGAGATCCTGCGCAGGATGGCAGAAGACGGCTTCGATGCCCTCGTCATTCCGGCAGGCGCAGACATCTCATACCTTACCGGCTTCACGGGCGAGGCAGGGGTCGCTGTCGTCGTGCTGTCTCCCGAAGGTTCGAGCTTCGTCACGGACTCCCGCTATACGACGCAGGTCGCCGAGGAAACGGAAGGCTATGAGTGCGTGCTCTGGCAGAAGGGGACGCACAGCTACTGCGAGAATGCGGGCATGGTGCTTGCAAAGCTGGCACCCAAGACCGTCGGCATCTACGGGGCAGACCTTACCTACAAGGACTTCCTCGGCATGCAGAGCCGCTACCCGCAAGGCGAATACAAGGAGGCTCCTGCCTACCTCACCGAGATGCGTGCGAAGAAGACGCCCGAGGAGCTCGATACGATTCGAGAGGCCTGCCGCATCTCCATGCTCTCGTTCTATGCTCTGCTTGACTCCATCCGTCCAGGCGTGACGGAGAAGGATGTCGCAGACGAGCTCGAGCATCAGTTCCGCAGCCACGGCGGCTCCGGCATGTGCTTCGACACGATTGTCGCTTCCGGTCCTGTCAATGGCGCCTGCCCGCATGCAAGCGTCTCCGACCGCGTGATCCAGAAGGGCGATTTCGTGACAATCGACTTTGGCACGCGCTACCACGGCTACTGCTCCGACATCACGCGCACGGTCGCTGTCGGCAAAGGCACTGACGCTGAGCTCTACCACATCTTCGATATCGTGACGGAGGCCAAGAAGGCAGGCCAGGAAGCCCTCCATGCAGGCCTTACCAGGAAGGAGCTCCACGAGGCGATCGAGGCGCCGATCAAGGCAGCAGGCTATGTGACGCCTCACGGCTTCGGCCACTCATTCGGCCTCGATATCCACGAGCTGCCGTTCATCAATGGAAACGACGAGACGCCGTATGAGGCGGGGACGATAACGACTATCGAGCCGGGCATCTACGTGCCGGGACTTGGCGGCGTGCGCCAAGAGGATGACTATCTCATCTGCGACGGCGGCTACGAGCGTCTGACCTTCATCACGGACCATCTGATCGAGCTCTAGCGAGTATCTGAGTCCTTCAGCGCAGTCCTTCACTCCGCTTCTGAGGCCGGTCGTGGGATTTCAGGATAGTGGGATCTCTGGCCGGTCTCGATAAGCCAGTCGTATGTCTCGATATGCCAGAGGCTGTACGCCGTCCTATGCTCGCCGCCTATCACGGCATCCTTCTTGCAGAACCAGGCTTCGTCCTCCACCACATCGCCTTTATACGGCTCAGGCCCATACGTCCTTTCCGTATAGATGCTCTTGATGAGCGTCAGATGCTTCATGCCGCTTGCCGATGGAAGATGGAAGATGCGGATGGAGGCTCTTTCGTGTTTTTGATTCTGAAAGCTGATTAATCTATTGCCAAGCATTTTCTGCAAGATGTGGTGCAAGAGAAAGACCATGCACGACCTGATCCGATCAGAATGGTCTTTCAAGTCATTGGAGATCAGCGAGGACTGGCGAACCGAGTGATTTCAATGACAAGAATGGGCATAGTGCGAATTGTGTTCCAGGTGGCAGCGGTTGCTGCGGCATGCATGGCTGGTTACTTCGCTTATCTGGGCGATGAAACGAGTCGCATGAATTGTCTCTGGGCCATGACCCTTTTTCTTGTCATTGCACTTGTCCTGGATATTCTTGGCTATATTTCAGATAGGAAGAAATAGACTCTCCGACAGTTTATCAGGAGTGCAGATTCGGTATAGAACCAGCACGTAGTGCAGAAACAAGACAGCAGATATGGCAAGGCGTCTTGCTAAGGAGCCACCCCACGCCGTCTTTATCTGGATTCGGCTCCGACAAAGCATTCCTGACCGGAGGAAGGACTGCGGGACTCTGCGCTGAACGCTTGGAATTGCGAGGAAGGCTATGGCCGGTGCTTGCCTCGAGGATATGCAGGGTTTTTATGTCCCCTGTAATGCGTCGTCACAGAATGCAGTCTCTGCATATCCAGCGTCAAGCACGCGCAAGACATTGGTCTGCTGTGGAAAGCAATATGTGCTGGTTTTGGCTGCTGTCCAGATGAAAAAAGCTGCTTGCCGCCATCTGGACTAAGTTTCAGAGCATTCGGGAAGAATGCTACCAACCTTGAGATGCATGAATTGAATGGATGCCATCATGAAAGCTGAGCTGCATGACATGAGAAAGCCCCGTGATGCCATTTAGCCTATGCGGCATCTCGTGAAGCTGGTGCCGCTCATTTTGCTTGACGTCGTCCTATCCGTATGTGCCAACAATTGTGCAGGCTGGACGCAGTTTAGTACAGTTGGTTCGCGCAGCTCGGGATTATCCTTCGACTAAGCGATGGCCCTGTGTTGCTTGCTTGGACTGTACTGATTGAAGGAATGCAGATCGAGCTGAGCAGCAGGCGTCCCAGCTCTCATGCCTGGCATATATAGCAGGCTAAATGCAGATTTGTCGTACGAGTGAGGCATCTAGAGGAGGAGCCATGGAAGAGATATTCTTCAACATCTATGCAGCAACAGCCATGTCGTTCGGAGTCATCGGCGGCATCGTCCAGCTTGTAGCAAATATCCTCATCATCATTGTCTGCATGCGCTGGCTGAAAGAACGGAAAAGCAAGTGAGGTCTGCGGCAATGCAGCTAGCATGCCCTGTCCGGATGTCCGCCCCAGTATGGCCAGCGAATTGGGCTGGAGATGCTGGTATCTGCCGCAGGTGGAACCGATGGAAAGAATCCAGGATGGAGCGGAAGCTTCCCGGAGAGGGCCTGCCTTGCTGGATGCATTGAAGTGTCTGGTCCTCTGATGCCCCTGCATGAAAAAGCCTCCCATTTCCGGATGAGGAAATGGGAGGCTATCTGGCGTGAATCTGGTATCGAAACGTTTTCTACTGGGCGAGCGGAAGTGCACGGTCGATGCGGGCAAGTGCCATGTCCTTGCCCATGAGTTCAAGGGACGGCCCGAGCGGAGGGGAGACCATGTTGCCGCAGACAGCGACGCGGAGCGCTCCGTAGAACTTGCGCTTGTTCGTGCCGAGCTGCTCGGGCAGAGGCTCGAGCGCAGCGTCGATATCATCGGCCTTCCAGGAGTCGAGGGCGGCAAGGGCTGCACGGGCACCCTCAAGGTAGGACTTCGTATCCGGCTTCGAGATGTTCTTCTGGACGCTCTTCTCGTCGAGCGGAAGCTCCTTCCCCTCATAGAGGAAGCGGCTCTTCTCCACGACATCAGGTGTCACGGTCGTGCGCGGCTTCAGGATCGAGGCAAGCAGCTCATACCAGGCCTCGTCGTGGAGCGGCTTCTCGCCCTCGAGGCCTGCCTTCTTGAGCTCCGGCAGGAGCACGGTCTCTGCGAACTCCGCATCGCTCATTGCCATAAGGTACGTCTGGTTGATGGAGTCGAGCTTCTTCGGGTCGAAGGTAGCGGGGTTCTTGCTCACATGCTCGAGCGAGAACGTCTTGGCAAGGACGTCCCTCGGCACGATCGTCGTCTCGCCGTCAGGAGACCAGCCCAGAAGCGCCAGATAGTTCACGAAGGCATCGGAGAGGTATCCCGCATCGCGGTACTCCTCGACCGACGTTGCGCCATGGCGCTTGGAGAGCTTCTTGCCGTCGGGACCCAGGATCATCGAGATATGGGCGAAGGTGGGAACCGGTGCTCCCAGGGCCTCGTAGACCATGATCTGGCGCGGCGTGTTCGACAGATGGTCGTCGCCCCTGATGACATGGGTGATGCCCATCATGGAGTCATCGACGACGGTCGCGAAGTTGTAGGTCGGCGTGCCATCGGAGCGGAAGATGATGAAGTCGTCGAGCTCCTTCGCATCGAACACGACATCTCCGTGCACGGCGTCGTGCACGACCACGTCTCCGCGGTCAAGAGGCACCTTGATGCGGATCGTGTGGGGCTCGCCGGCATTGACCCTGGCCTGTGCCTCTGCAGGGTCGATGTTCCTGCAGGTGCGCTGGTATCCCTGGAAGGGGTCCTTGCGCTCCTGTGCCTTGCGCTTGTCCTCTGCGAGCTTCTCGGGCGTGCAGAAGCAGTAGTAGGCGTTGCCGGACTTCACGAGATCCTCTGCAGCCTTGCGGTAGAGATCCATGCGGTCGGTCTGCTTGTAGGGGCCGAAGTCGCCGCCGACCTCGGGACCTTCGTCCCAGTCAAGCCCCAGCCACTTCATGGCGCGGAGGATGATCTGGGTGTTCTCCTCGGTGGAGCGGGTCGGATCGGTGTCGTCGATCCTCAGGATGAACGTGCCATGGTTGGCACGGGCGAAGGCCCAGTTGAAGATTGCGGTGCGGGCGCCGCCGACATGGAGCTTGCCGGTGGGCGAGGGCGCGAAGCGCACACGGACGGGACGGTCTTGATCTGCCACAGAATTGCCTCTCGACAGGGGCCCGATTGGGCCCATATGTACATGGTTAGCGCATTCAGTATAGACGCTAGAGATGCGTCTACATCAACTTCGTGCTTTCGAGCTTCTCCTCGAACCAGTGGTTGAGATGTATCACCGGGCGCCTCAGGATGAGGCCCAGGAGGAGGGCAGGGATGATGAAGCAGGCAAGGCGCAGCATGCAGAACCAGTAGTCGTTCTGGTAGATGCCGGCTATGCAGGCGCGCATCGCATCCTCGCCGTGGACGAAGGGCAGGAACGGATAGAGCTTCTGGAAGACGCCCGGGAGCATCTCCTTCGGGAACGTGCCGCCCGAACCTGCAACCTGGATGACCATGAGGACAACGGCGATGGCCTTGCCGACGTCTCCGAACGAGGCCGTGAGTGCGTAGATGATGTTGATGAAGATGAAGGACTCGAGCCAGCCCGTAAGGAAGAAGAGCACGGGGTGCTGGCACTGCACGCCCAAGAACCAGAGGTCGCCGGCAATGACAAGGGTCGACTGGAAGAAGCCGATGATCAGGAAGAAGATGATGCGGCCGATGTAGGAGTCGGTCGGGCGGGCGCCGATCTTCTTCAGGAACCGGTCGGAAGGCGCAGTCTTCACAAGGGCGCAGAGCACGACGCCGCCGATCCAGATGGCCAGGGTGGAATAGAACGGTGCCATGGCGGAGCCGTTGTTTGCAACGGCGAAGACGGCTGTGCGGTCCATGGAGACCGGCGTCGAGATGAAGCTTGCGAGGTCTTCGGTGTTGGCGGAAAGGATGGTCCTCAGCTGGTCGAGGTCGCCCGAATCGAGGGCATCCTGGATCTGCGTATGGATATCGCCGAGCTTGGCTGCTGCGCCGTCGAGCTGGTCTGCGGCATCGAGAAGCGAGCCCTGCACATCGCCCATGCTCTTGGAGGCGGTGGCTGCCGTGTCCTTGAGGGAGGAGCTCACATTGTCGAGCTGCGTCTTCATTGCGTCAGCCTTGGAGGCGGCATCCTGAAGCGAGCTGTTCATGTCCGAAAGCGATGAGCGCAGACCCTGCTCGTAGTCGGAGGAGATGTTTGTGATGCTCGTCTTCGCCTGGTCCACAAGACCGTCGAGCGTCGTTCTCGCGTCGGAGGCAGAAGACTGGGTGTTCTGGATATCGGAGATGGCCTTCGCAAGCCCGTCGTCGAGCTGCTTGGCATCATCCAGAGCCTGCTTGACCTTTGCGTTCAGACCCTCGATCTCGACCGTGTAGCTGTTCACAATCTCCCACTCGGAGCTGCCGATCTCGAACTGGTCGCGGTATTCCTTCGTGATTGCGTCGGTGCCATTCATCGAGTCATAGAGGTCCTGTAGCTTTGCAACGCGGGAGTCGACTGTGCCCTTTGCCTGCGTAAGGGCATCGACAAGCTGGTCCGTGTGCCCAGCTGCGGCATCGAAGGCCTCATCGAGTGCGCTCTTCACATTGTCGAAGTCGGAGGCGGAGTTTGCGAACGAGTCGTTGATGGAAGACGTCGCTCCGTCGAGTGCATCGGAGAGGCTTTGGACGCCGTCTGTGCCAGAGCGGAGCATGCCTGAAGCATCGAGTGCCGAGGAGAGGGTGCCCGAGCCATTGGAGTCGAGCTGGTCCAGAAGCTGGGAGGCAGAGCCTGCGATGGCAGCATAGGAGCGGAGGTTTCCGGATGTGTCGCTCAGGCGCTTCTGCGTCTGTGCCAGGGCAGAATCGAGCTGCGTTGCCAGCGTCCGGACATCGTCCGAATTGAGGTAGTTTCCTACCTGGTCGAGGACGCCTGCAGCTGCGCTTGTGAGCGAGCTGGCAAATGACTGGTTGATGTCCTTCTGCACGGCAGCAGATGCCTTGTCCGTGACGATGGCGGCAATAGCGTTGGCCTTCTCGTTCTGGTAGAAGTAGACCTCCGGCTTGTCTGTGCTGTCGGCGAAGTAGGTGAGCATGCGCTCTGAGAAGTCGGCAGGAATGACGACAGCAGCATAGTAGGTGCCGCTCTTCACGCCTTCGACAGCCTCGTCCTCTGAGTCGACAATCGTGTAGCCGATGCTCTTCGAGGCTTTGAGCTCGCTTTCCGTGCGCTCGCCGAGATTCACATCGACTGGGATGAGATCGCTTGTGTAGCCTTCGTCGAGGTTCACGACGGCGACCTTGAGGTTGGCCGTGTTCTTGTAGGGGTCCCACGAACCCCAGATGTTGAACCAGGCATAGAAGCTGGGGATGACGATCATGCCGACGCAGACGACGAGGGAGATCACGTTCTTGAACACGTTATGCGCATCATAGGCTGCGACCTTCATGAACCTAGGCACGGCGATCATCTCCCTTCGTGTGCGAGGAGGGCAGGTGCATGGTGATGGTCTGCTCGACCTCGATGGGCCTTTCTGTGTTCTTGGCGGCATCTGCCTTCCTGGCTGCCTCTGCGCGTTCATGCACGAGCTTCCTGAGCTTCGCTCTCGGCATGATCAGCGTGCGGCCGCGCTCGAGGATGCTCGTCTTGTCCGTATCGTCGGCGACGCCGCGTTGGACATCGAGGCCATGCGTGCCGATGTTGCGGGAGAGCTTCAGGCTCTCGATCGGCGAGAACGTGAACAACTCCTGCTTCAGGTTGTCGTCGAGGAGCTGGTAGAGCTCTTCGCTTGACATGTTCGCGATGCGGGTCTTCTCGGAGACGCGGCTGTGCAGGTACTCGACGACGATGAGATAGGTGCACACGACGATGAGCGAGATGATCCAGCAGGTGATCGTGATCATGCGGAAGGGCAGGATGAACATGAGGGCCAGAAGGACGAGCGGCACCCAGAGCAGCGCGAGGAAGCCGCGCTTGATATAGGTCGGGTAGCGGAGCTCGAAGTTCGCGACACGCTCGCCGAAGACCTTGCGGTATTCCTTCGAGTTGCCGAGTGCCTTGATGATCGTGGAGAGGCGGAAGTGGACCTCGGGCAGGCCATCGCGCTCGGTGACCATGAGGTCGGTCTCGGCAAGCTTGCGGTCGAAGAGGGCGTTGATGTTGAGAAGGTGGCGCCTGAGCCCCACGCCGATGACAAGGGAGGGGATGACATAGAGGAGAAGGATGAAGATGTCGTAGGCGAAGTATCCGTCGTAGAAGCCGGCTATGGCTTCGCGCATCGCATTGATGCCATACGTGAAGGGAAGCCAGGGGTTGAGGGCCTGGAAGAAGCCGGGCATCATCTGGATCGGGTAGGTGCCCGAAGAGCCGGGGATCTGCACGACGATGAGAAGGACGCCGATGGCCTTGCCGATGTGCTTGAAGGCGATCGAGAGCGCATAGATGATGCTGACATAGACGAAGGATTCGACGAGGCCTGCGAAGACGAAGGCCACGGGCGAGAGGCACTGGATGCCGAGGCAGAGGTCTCCTATGCAGCAGCAGAGCGCCTGGACGATGCCGAGAAGGTTCAGCAGGAGCCAGCGGCCGAAGTAGCCCTGCCAGGGCTTGAAGTCACCGATCCCCTCATGGTCGACCTCGAGCTTGTAGATGGCAACGAGGACGAAGCCGCCGACCCAGAGCGCGAGGTTCGTATAGAACGGCGTGACGCCGGATCCGTAGTTCATGACGGGGTAGATGGGCTCATCGACGATGTTCACAGGGGAGCCGAGATAGTCGCCGAGGCTTTCCGGGTCGATGTCCATGAGCTTCGAGAGCTGCTCCACGATATCGGCGGAGGCAATCGTGTCGATGTCTCCCGCAAGGACGCCGAGGTCGCTCTTGGCCGTGGCGACAGAGTCCTTCGTGCTGTCGAGGACCGAGGTCGTCTGGTCAAGCGTCGTCTCGAGCTGCTGGAGCTGGGCGGTTGTCTGGTCGACAATCGGCGTCACGGCGTCGAGCGTCGAGGCAAGCTGGTTGCCGACATCGGAGAACGAGTCGAGCGCAGAGTCGAGTGCCGGCATCGTCTGGGACTGGAGGTCTGAGTCGAGGTTCTGGAGCCCTGTCGCGGAATCCTGGATGGCGGTGTTCACGGATGAGGAGAGGTCCGTTGCAATCACCGTGTCGTTCTTGATGGAGTCGGAGAGGTCCTGGAGCTTCTGGATGCGGGCGGCCTGGTCGTCGACGAGCGTCTGGAGCTTGTCGATCTGGGCATCGAGCTTTGCGAGGACCTGGTCCCTGATGTCTGAGGTCACGCTGTCAGGAAGCGAGAGCGCTGCAATCCTGTCGCGGATGGACTTCACGCGGTTCAGCACGGACTGCGTCTGGGTGTTTGCATCCTCGAGGACAGAGAGCGCGTTGTCGACCTTGCCCTGCGCACGCTCGATGCCGGCTGCGGCATCGGCGATGGAGACATTCGCATTCGTCGAGAGGGAAGAGATCGTGCCGGCACCATTCAAGAGCGAGTTTCCGAGCTGCTGGTTCAAGGTGCGGGCCTGAGAGCGGGTATCGGTCAGGGTGCCGAGTGCAGATCTCAGAGACGTGGCGGCATCGGCTGCTCCCGAGTCGGCGTCTGCGAGCATGGAGGCGGCAGAGTCGAGCGCATCCTTCGAGGTGCCGATCGTCGTCTGGGCATCTGTCAGGTCCTGGTCGAGCCCGTCAAGAAGCCCCTGCGCATCGCGGACGTCCTGCGCGACGGTATGGGAGCCGTCGACGACCGTATCCTTCGCATTGCCTGCGGCATCAGCGATCTTCTCTCCGACGACCTTGCCGACCGTCTCGACGAAGGTCGCATCGATCTGGGTCTCGATCGTCGAGGCGCCGGTATCGGTCACCTTCGGGGCGACTGCATTGGCCTTCTCGTTTGCGTAGTACTGGATGTGCGCCTTGTCGGTCTTTCCGTCAAGGACACCTGCGAGCGTGCTCGTGAAGTCTGAAGGGATGACGATGGCAGCATAGTAGGTGCCGGACTTCACGCCGTCCATCGCTGTGTCCTCATCGACGAACTTCCAGCCGAGCTGGGTGTTCTCGCTGAGCTCGTCCACGACCATATCTCCTGCATCGATGTAGCCCATGCCGGAGATGTCGGCGCCGGCATCCTCATTGACGACAGCGATTGCAATGTCGCTCGTGTTCTTGTAGGGATCCCAGTTGGCGATGATGTTGAACCATGCATAGAGCGAAGGCAGCACGCAGACACCGAGCGCCACGATGACGGCGGCAGGGTTATGAATGAGCCGCTTGAGATCACGGAAGAAGATAGCGAAAACGGTCTTCAAGAGTGCCTCCAGTGATTTCGGTACCTCACTTGCAGGAAAGATTCAAAAATGAACACGCTACACTATTGCACAAAAGCGCCTGTTCCTATCACCCTTTTTGAAATACGGTCAAAAATATCCGTTTATGGTGCTACACTTTACGCAAATTGCAGGCCCGCCTAAGCGGGAAGAAAGGACCTTACGAATGGCAGAAGCAGGCGAACAGTCGAAGCATGATGCAGTATCTGCTACGGCTACAGCAGCGATTGAGGTCCACGAAGCGATCCAGAAGAAGCTGCAGTCACAGAAGAAGCAGCTGAAGACCGCAGGCTCGCGCATGAAGACACGCAAGAGCACCAGGACGCGCCAACGCATCATCGATGCCGCCAAGGAGATCATCGACGAGAAGGGCACGACGAACTTCCAGATGAGCGAAGTCGCCGCGCGCTGCAACATGTCGAAGGGCGCCCTCTACTATTATTTCAAGGACCGCTCGCAGATCGTCTCCAGCGTGAACGAAGAGATCGGCCAGGGCATCATCTCCGCTGTTGAAGACATCAGCTCGCATGAATCGTCTGCCGTCGATGCGCTGCAGGACATCTGCGAGTCCTTCGCAATCGCGCTCTCCGGCAACCGTGCAGGCTTCGGAGCGCTTCTGGGCGAGTTCATGCACCGTGGCTATGACTCTGTCAACGGCCTGGACAATCGGTACGGCAAGCTTGCGGCGCTGACCGAATCTCTGATCGAGCGTGGCAAGACGGAAGGGGCGGTCGATCCCGAGGTCAATACATCGCTTGTCGCGAACAGCCTGATCGGCATGTTCATGTTCGCCGCCGCTTCCTATCTTGGCCAGGAGGATCTCATGGATACATCTGAGTTCTCGAGCCAGCTCATGGGCATCGTGCTCGAAGGCATCGGCACCAAGCAGGGGGTCCAGAACGCCTGACAGGATCTTTGCTGAGATTTTTTGAATATCATTCAAAAAAGACCGCTCTGACTATTTACAGCACTGCAAAAGTGGCATATCGTACGTGCCAGCTCGTCAAGAGGCATTCGAAAGGATGCACAGAGCCGAGGGACCGAGCCCTATGACGCTCCGGCAACCCGCCCGCAAGGGAAGGGTGCCAATTCTCGGCAGGCTCAAAGGCCTGGAAGACGGGGGCATACGTGTCTTGTGCACAGAGTCCCTGGGTAAGGTACAGGGGCTCTGTTTTTATGAGCGCCTGTGCGAAGACGTTCAGAGAAGGTTGGTTATGTCTCACAAGAACTACCTCTTCACCTCGGAATCAGTGACCGAGGGCCATCCTGACAAGATGTGCGACCAGATCTCCGACGCAATCGTCGATGCCATCTTCGCGAAGGAGGCAAAGCTCCAGGAGCAGGGCTACGTCGACTCCGACGGCCAGGCTGCCAATGTCGACAACGTCCGCTGCGCCATCGAGACCTTCACGACGACCGGCACCATCGTCGTAATGGGCGAGGTCCGCACCGAGGCCTACGTCGACGTGCAGAAGATCGTCCGCGACACGGTAGCCAAGATCGGCTACACGCGCGCCAAGTATGGCTTTGACGCCGAGACCTGCGGTGTCATGAACCTCATCCACTCCCAGTCCCCGGATATCGCCCAGGGCGTCGATGGCACGTTCGCACGCGCCAATGACCAGGATGAGATCGACAAGATCGGTGCTGGCGACCAGGGCATGATGTTCGGCTACGCCTCTGACGAGACCGACGTGCTCATGCCGATGCCGATCTACCTTGCACAGCGTCTCGCGGAGAAGCTTGCCGAGGTCAGGAAGGCCGGCTCCCTCACGTATCTGCGCCCGGATGGCAAGACGCAGGTGACCGTGCGCTACGAGGACGACAAGCCGGTCGAGGTCACGGCCATCGTCGTCTCCACGCAGCATGCCGCTGACGTGAAGCTCGCACAGGTCCGCGAGGACATGATCGAGTTCGTGATCCGCCCGGTCCTCGACGAGGTCGGCATCAAGTGGGAAGCCGCCAAGATCTATGTGAACCCGACCGGACGCTTCGTCGTCGGCGGACCTATGGGCGACACCGGCCTGACCGGCCGCAAGATCATCGTCGACACCTACGGCGGCATGGGCCGTCACGGCGGCGGTGCCTTCTCTGGCAAGGACCCCACCAAGGTCGACCGTTCTGCTGCATACGCTGCACGCTGGGTTGCCAAGAACATCGTCGCTGCGGGCCTTGCCCACAAGTGCGAGATCCAGCTTGCCTACGCTATCGGCGTCCCCCAGCCGCTCTCCATCATGGTCGATACCTTCGGTACCGGCTCTGTGGACGATGAGGTGCTCGCACGCGCTGTCGAGAAGGTTTTCGACCTTCGTCCGGGCGCCATCATCCGCGACCTCAAGCTCCGTCGTCCGATCTACCAGAAGACCGCAGCCTATGGCCACTTCGGCCGCAAGGACCCGGACTTCACGTGGGAGGCAACGAACCGCACGGACGAGCTCAAGGCAGCTGTCGCAGAGCTTGCATAGCAGCATCTGATATCTGTCAGAGCGAAGGAGCCAGGGGAGTGCATCCCCTGGCTCCTTTCTTATGACGCGCATCCAGCCGTGTGCCTTTTGCTGTTCCAGCTATTCAGCGATTGTCGTAATGTGACTGACATTGAGCGATTTCAAGGTCTATGCCAACGATTCGATATGCAAGCCGGTTCTTGCTGTCAATACGGCGAGACCACCATCCAGAGAGATCTCCACGCAGCTGCTCTGGCTTGCCGATCCCTTGTGCACATCCGTTTCGTTCAATGTCCTTGACAAGGGCATTGATGCGCTTCAGCGTCTTCTTGTCCTGCGTTTCCCAGCCAACGTAGTCTTCCCAAGCCTCTGGTGCCCAGACCTTATTCAGCTTCATCGGGCTCCTTCAGGTCATGCGGCTGACCGCGGCCAGCATCGAGCGATGCAATGGAGGCCCTGAGATGGGCCATGTTCTCATCCGAATAGAACGGGTCTACAGATACTTCGAAGGGTATGCGGTGCTCCCTCGCAACCTTCTTTGCATAGATCACGAATGCTGTCGTCATGCTCATGCCAAGCTCTCGGCAGGTTTCTTCCATGCCGCGCTTCGTTTCGGCATCCATACGGATGTTAACCATCGTAGAACCAGCCATTATGTCCCCTTTCCCTATAATGTATATAATATGACTATACAACAGCTATATATACCCATAGCTTTCATCTCCTTGGCGGGATAGGGCAGCAGATCTTGAGAGTGCTTCCAGACAGCCTCAATGAAGCTGATTCCGTTCGCTCTGTAATCCGGGTAAACACCTTTGCTGATGAGGGCCAAAAAGCTATCGGAAGGAAACCTTCCTGGCAAAGTGCATTGATTGTCTGCGGAGCAAAGAAGTCAGGAAAGCGGAGTGCATCCGCTGGCTCCCTCTTCGCTGAGATAAGATGGAGCACAAAAGGGCCATCTAGCTTATACGGTACGATGCCTTGAAGGGGAGATATCCATGAGCCTTGCGATTGCATGGGCGGGCCATGCGCTTGTGGCTGCCATCATCATCGGTATCGTTCTTGCAATCATCGGCAAGGCCAAAAGGCCGCATCGTCCCGTGCCGCGAGCGTCCGTAAAGGATCCGGATACAGACGAGACGCTCCGGCAGATGATGCTCGACGATATCGCTACGCATCGGGAAGGGCCAGACGGTGGGAAGGGCTAGCCTTGCAGAATGTGCTGGCTCCATGTTCCGGCGTGCTGCAAGATTGCCTGCTATGAGACAATGGGGCTGAGATGCGCCGGAGACGTTTGAAAGGCAGATATATCCATGTGGTTTGCTGATGTAGCACTCGATATCCCGACAAGGGCGCTCGATGGCTGCTTCAGCTATGCCGTGCCGCCTGAGGTTGCGGCCTCCTTCGGAGAAGATCCCGATGCGGTGAGATCGGGCCTTGTCGGCATGACTGTCCTCGTCCCGTTCTCGGGCAGGAAGGCCATAGGCTACATCCTGGGTGCCTCTGAAGAACCGCCGCGTGGCCTTGATGCCGGCAAGCTCAAGATGTTCGAGCAGGTGCTGGCGCCTTCTGCCTTCGATGAGGTGTCGGCGGGGCTCATCCGCTGGATCAAGGAGGGCTATGCCTCGACCCTGGCCGATGCGGTGCATCCGTTCCTGGCACCGGGACAGTCAGTACGCGTCAGGAAGAACGATCAGACAGGCCATTGGGAGCTTGTCCAGCATGCTGCAGGGCCGCGCGATGTGCGCTGGGCAGAGCTTGCACCGGATGCCGCCGACTTCGTGCCGCGTGCCAATGCCTCGAAGCAGAAAGGGGTCCTGAAAGCCCTCTCTGAAGGTCCCTGCCGTGTCGCCGAGCTCGAGGCGCTCCTGCCGGGAGCCTCTTCTGCCATCCGCACGCTTGCCTCAAAAGGTGTTGTCCGCATCTTCCAGGAGCGTGAGCTCAGAGAGCTTGAGGAGACGACGCTCTCCTCTGCCTCGGCCAGGCGGCCCGAGCATCTGACAGAAGGGCAGAAGAAAGCCCTTTCTGCCATCGCAGCAGCTCAGGCCAAGGGTGCAGGAGATGTTGTCCTCATCGACGGCGTCACAGGTTCGGGCAAGACCGAGGTCTATCTCGAGGCCATCGAGAAGACGCTCGCAGAGGGGCATTCTGCCATCGTCCTTGTGCCTGAGATCTCGCTCACGGCACAGACCGTGGGACGCTTCCGTTCCCGCTTCGGCGACAAGGTGGCAGTCCTCCATTCGCGGCTCTCGCAGGGAGAGCGATACGACCAGTGGGACCTTGCCCGGAAAGGGATTGCACAGGTCGTTGTCGGTGCCCGCTCAGCGCTCTTCGCCCCAGTCCATGATCTGGGCCTTCTCATCATCGACGAGGAGCACGAGGCTTCCTACAAGCAGGATTCGGCTCCGCGCTACCATGCCCGCGAGGTCGCCGCAGAGCTTGCAAAGAGAAGGGGAGCGGCGCTCGTCCTGGGCTCTGCCACGCCTTCGCTCGAGAGCCTCTGGCGCTGCCGGGAAGGAAGCTTCCGCGGAACCCAGTGGACAAGGGTCGAGATGCCGGAGCGCCCGGGCACTGCAGAGCTTCCGGCTGTCCAGATCGTCGATATGGCAAGCCAATTCTCGCACGGAAACAAGTCGATCTTCTCTGAGCCTCTCCAGGAGGCGCTCGATCAGGTCGTAGAGAAGAAGCAGAAGGCAGTCCTTCTTCTGAATCGCCGCGGCTTTGCAAACTTCCTCATGTGCCGCGAGTGCGGCTGTGTGCCGGAGTGTCCGCACTGCGCGACGGCGCTTACCTACCACGAGCGGACGCATTCGCTCATGTGCCACAGCTGCGGCAGGAGCTGGCCCATCAAGGCCTATCCCGACCCGACAACGCGCTGCCCGAACTGCGGATCGCGCTATCTTGCACAGTTCGGTGTCGGGACGCAGCGTGTCGAAGACGAGCTCAGAGCGCTTCTTCCGGACAATGTCACCGTCGTGCGGATGGATGCCGACACGACGAAGGCCAAAGGAGCGCATGAGGCGCTCCTGGAGGAGTTCGACAATGCGGAATGTGCCGTGCTTGTGGGAACCCAGATGATTGCAAAGGGGCTGGACTTCCCCGAGGTCACCCTCGCTGCTGTCATCAATGCGGATACGACCCTGAAGCTGCCGGACTTCCGTGCAGCCGAGCGCACCTACGACCTCCTTGAGCAGGTGGCAGGACGTGCTGGCAGAGGCGAGGATCCAGGAAAGGTCATCATCCAGACCTACTGGGCAACGCATCCTGCCATCGAGGCAGTGCGTACCCACGACAAGGAGACCTTTGTCGAGTGCGAGCTCGAGGCACGTTCCGAGGCCCACTATCCGCCATTCTCAAGGCTCTCGAACATCGTGCTCTGGGGCAAGGATGCCCGCCAGGTGCGCGAGCTCAGCATCGAGTGCGCCGAAGCGGTGAGGAAGAAGATCGGATCTCGATCGGGCTGGGAGGTGCTCGGCCCTGCCGACTGCGTGAAGGCAAAGGTCGAGGACCGCTACCGCCGCCATGTGCTCGTGAAGTCGCCGGTCGAGGCAGATGTCGGAAGGCTTCTCGCAGATGCCGTAGCCAGCTTGCGGAAACCGCATGGAGTCAGCCTTGCTATCGATATCGATGCCTACGACCTCATCTGAGAGCTGGGTACTATAGAAGATTGTAAAGACAAGCCGGAGCAGCAGCGGCTGCTCCCGACCATAAGGAGAATCATGGCTAGCAAGAAGCAAGAGGAGCTGCTCGAAGATATCGTGCTCTCGCCCGACCCAAGGCTCGAGGAGGAGTGTGCACCGCTCACGGAAGAGGAGATCGTGAGCCCTGAGACGAAGAAGCTTGCCGAGCGCATGCTCGACGACATGTACGCTGCAGATGGCTGCGGCCTTGCCGGTCCCCAGATTGGCGTCATGAAGCAGATCGTCGTGATCGATGTCGACTATGTCGGCAAGAAGAGGAACCCCTACGTCCTTCTCAATCCCAAGGTCATCACGGCCGATGGCCCGATGAGGAGCTACAGCGAAGGATGCCTCTCCTTCCCGGGCATCTCGGTCGATGTGGAGCGTCCGTCCCATGTGATCGTCCATGCCTACAACCTCGACGGCGAGCTCATGCAGTACGAGGCAGAAGGAGACCTTCTTGCCGTGTGCCTGCAGCATGAGATTGACCATGTCCACGGCATCACGATGGTCGACCATCTCTCGCCGATGAAGAAGGTCAAGGCCCTTCGTGCCTACAACGAGGCACTGGCCAATGGCGCCCGTCCGGGCGATGTGGCGGAGTGATCGGCATGCGCATCATCTTCATGGGCACCCCCGATTTCGCGGTGCCATCGCTTGCGGCCCTCGATGAGGCGTTCGACGTCGTCGAGGTCGTGACAAGGCCTGATGCTGTGCGCTCGCGCGGCAAGAAGCTGGAGCCCTCTGCTGTGAAGGCAGAGGCTGCACAGCTCGGCCTCCCGGTCCTTGAGGCCAAGCGGATGACAGAAGAGACCATTGAGCACTTCAGGTCCCTTTCCCCTGACATCATCGTCGTCGCTGCTTTCGGCTGCATCCTGCCGGATGCAGTGCTCACGCTTGCACCTCTCGGATGCATCAATGTGCATGCCTCCCTTCTGCCGCGCTGGCGTGGCGCTGCCCCGATCCAGCGTGCAATCCTGGCAGGAGATGAGCGTGCCGGCATCTCGATCATGAAGCTCGTGCACGACCTCGATGCAGGCGACTATTGCCGCCAGGCATCCGTGTCCGTGGGCACGATGGGTGACATGGAGCTCACGCAGGCCCTTGGCGAGCTTGGCGCGAGAGAGCTCGTGCCTGCCCTCAAGGAAATCGAGGCGGGGACCGCTCAGTGGACGAAGCAGGACGAGAGCCTTGTGACGTTCGCCCCGAAGGTCATGAAGGCAGAGATGCGTCTCGATCCGGCAGACTCTGCTGCCCAGAACCTCCACCGCGTCCAGGCCTCGAGCGATGCAGCACCGGCACGTCTCACAGCGTCCGGCAAGGGTCTCCGCATCATGAAGGCAGAGTCGGCAGATGCTCCTGTGGCTCAGGGCAAGGTGGAGCTTGCCGGCGGCAAGGTGCTCTTCGGCTGCGCCGAGGGTGCCTTTGCAGCGCTCTCCGTGAAGCCTGATGGCAAGCGCGAGATGGAGGCCTCTGCCTGGGCACGTGGCCAGCATGCAGATGAGCTCACCTGGGAGCATCTCTCGTGACAGGAAGGAAGACGAAGCTCTCTCGTGCCCGTGCAGCAGCGCTCTCGCTTGTCTCTGAGCAGAGGAGGCGCTCTGCACGCCTGCGCGACCTCATGCGCACCTCTCCTGTGCTCGAGAAGCTCTCGCCTGAGGACCGGGCGCTCGCTTCGAGGCTGGCGCTTGGCTGCGTCCAGACAAGAGGCACGCTCGATGCTGCCATCTCTTCGCATCTCTCCCGCAAAGGGCATCTCGAGCCCAAGGTGAAAGATGCCCTGGCGCTTTCTGCCTTCGAGCTCCTGTTCATGAAGACGCCGGCTGCCGTTGCCGTGAGCCAGGGCGTCGAGCTTGTGCGCTCCCAGAGCCCCAAGGCAGCAGGGCTTGCCAATGCGGTCCTCCACCGCATCCTCGAAGAGGATGTGCCGGCCTGCCATGAAGCGCAGACAAAGCTTGCGGATGCACCGGCGGCGGCAACGGCAGAAGATCTGGCATGTGCCACAGGCCAGCCTGTATGGTTCTGCGAAAGGATCGCTTCCTCTCTTGGCATGCCTCAGGCCATCTTGGCGCTTTCCTCTCTCGCGGAGCCGGCACCGGTCTATGTAGCCGCAAATCTCGGCGTGACCGATGCCTCTGCGCTTGAGCGGAAGCTTACGGAGGCAGGCCTTGCCCCGGAGGCACAGGGCCTGCCAGGCGCTTTCGAGCTCAGGCACCCGCAGAAGCTCTTCGCTTCGGGCCTTGTCGGTGCGGTCTCAGCCGTGCCGGCAGATCTTTCCGCCCAGGAGGTCGCGCTCATCGCGGCGCCGCGTCCAGGCGAGAGCATGCTCGAGGTCGGACAGGGAAGGGGCACGAAGACGCTCCTTCTGCTCTCGACGCAGAAGATGCTGGCAGAACGCGAGGGCGTGAAGGCAGACAAGGCGCGCTACGTCGCGCTCGATTCCGAGGAGTTCAAGACGAAGCTTGCCCAGGAACGCCTTGCCAAGGGCGGCTGGGATGGACGCGCGAGCTGTATCGCGTTCGATGGGACAAAACTCGGCGAGGAAAGGAATCTCCCGCAGGAGCTGTCCGGCACATTCGACGCGGTCTTCGTCGATGCACCATGCTCAGGCACAGGTACCCTCCGCCGCCATCCCGAGATCTCCTGGTCGCTCGAGCCTTCAGCCGTTGATGCGGAGAGCGCAGAAGGGCTGCCGCAGTTCCAGCTCGCGCTTCTTGCGGCTGCGGCAGCCAAGGTCGCGCCCCACGGCAGGCTCGTCTATGCGACCTGCTCGGTGCTTCGCGAGGAGGACGAGGATATCGTCTCGCGCTTCCTCAGCTGCGAGGCAGGTGCAGGCTTTGCGGTCGAGGATGTGCGCAAGGCACCGGCATTGGTGCTCTGGCCTGAAGCGCAGGATGCGCTTCCCGTCACCGACGAGGGCTTCTTCCGATCGAGCCCTCTGCTCGGAGGGCCCGACGGGCACTTCTGCTGCGTCCTCAGGAGGAAGTAGCAAAGAGCAGGGAATCAGACGGATATGCCTCCCGCATCCAGCAATGGAAGCGGGAGGCATAAACGTATTGAGGCAAAGAAAAAGCACGGCATCTGCCGTGCTCCATCTTTATCTATGACAGGATAGAACTACTTCTTGTCTCTCTGGTCGGTGTTGTAGAAGCCTGAGCCCTTGAAGTTGATGCCGTACGGCTCGAAGACCTGCTGTGCCTCATGGCCGCACTTCGGGCAGCTTACCTTCGGATGGGCGGACATGGGATGCTCCACCTCAAACGTCGTGCCGCATGCCGGACATTTATAATCATAGCGAGCCATCTGTATGCCTCCGTCGTATTCAGATATAGGATGCAGGATGTACCTGCACACGAGCCAGCAGGATTAACTGTACCCAATAGCTGGCATTTGTGCCACCAAGACACGTAATGCCCAAGACTGGACGGATGGCGGGAAGGATACGCGTGAAGGCATTGATCGTCGGAGGGTCACCCGAACCCTCGAGCACAGAGCTTGTAGCAGAGCTTGCCCATGAAGCAGACTATGTGATTGCAGCAGATAAAGGCGCAGAGATGCTCTGCGCAGCAGGCATTGCGCCCGACCTCTTCTGCGGCGACGAGGATTCTGTCGGCAAGGGGGCGCTCGAGACGATGCGGAGCCTGCCTCTGCCTGAGAAGCGCTATCCCTGGATGAAGGATGACACGGACTTCGGCCTTGCGGTGAAGCTTGCACGGCAGGAAGCAGAAGAGCGCGAAGAGCCGCTCGACCTTGTCTGTACCTGCGTCTCGGGAGGGCGTCCTGACCATGCGCTCGGCGTCTTCGGTGTCATGGCAGAATCTGCAGAGCCCATCTCGCAGGCCGGTGGCTCGCTCGTGCTTCATGAGGACAGGTTCGTGTGCCGCATGCTGGTGGCAGGCACGTCCTGGAAGCTTGGGGCCGAGGCCAAGGGCCATACGTTCTCGGCACTCTCTCTCGCAGCGCGCTCTGTCGTGACCGAGCGTGGCATGCTCTGGTGCCCTGACCACTCGGCGCTTGGCATCCTCGACGACCGTGGCGTCTCGAACCAGATCACGGAAGACGTGTCAGAGATTGTCTGCCATGAGGGAACGGTCGCAGCGTTCCTGCTTCAGGAGCTCGGACACACGGATTAGGGGAGCGGAGGCACTGCGTTCCGCCTGCCATTACCAGGCAGAGCCGCTACAGAAAAGGAGCCGAGGCACGTGGCCTCGACTCCTCTCAAGCATGCAGTGTGTGCGCAGCCTACGAACGGGCAACCTTGCCGGACTTCAGGCAGCCAGTGCAGACATTCATCTTCTGCTTGCGGCCGTCGACGACGACGGTGACGTGCTGGATGTTCGGCTTGAACTTACGGTTGACGGTACGGTGCGAGTGGCTGATGGAACGCCCAGCTACAGCGTGCTTACCGCAGATCTCACAGACCTTAGACATTTCTTTGACCTCCCATGGGCGGCGCAGGTGCGCCCGGATTGGCATAGCTTTCTAAATATACCACAGGCTATTAAGCCCGCAAGCTTCATCGCGAGTTCTTGGGACATTTATGGAGAAACCCGGAGGTGCAGCGGAGCAGGGCGGACCATGGGGGCAACTCGTTTGCTTGCAGAGATGTATTGTAGCTCCCCAGCAGAAAAATGCCAGCTCGTCCATAAAAGATGCCCTGACATTGGCGGAGTTGCTCTTGGGGTTCACAAGGAGACCATATACCATGGAGAGTGTGGCAAGACCCAAGCATCGAGGGCGATTCTGCGTGCTTGGAGTATACTCAGCTTGATTTGTCTTTGGCCCGTGTCCCGCGCGGGGCACGTGAGAGGAGATAGATATGGCAAAGCCCGTTCCAGGAGGCCTGAGGGTTTCGAACGACTGCATCGCCGACCTTGCCGGCTATGCCGCGATGGAGTGCTATGGCATCGTGGGAATGGCAGAGATCGGAAAAGAGGATGGGGTCATCCGGCTCCTTCCGACTGCGCGCCTGCGCCGTGGCATCGGCGTGTCCCATGAGGATGGCCATGTCGCTATCGATCTCCATGTCGTGGTCGAGCAGGGCGTGAATATCGCTTCGGTCACCCAGAACCTTGCGAGCGGCGTCAAGTTCCTGCTCAAGCAGATTGCCGAGCTGGACAATGTGGACGTGCGCATCCACGTCGAAGGCATGCGCGTCCACTGACAAGCAGCCTGGCCCATCGGAAGAGCAGAAGAGAACCAAGGGGTTCAAGAATGATTTCCACCGCAGTACACACATGCTTCCCTGTTGCCGCCAAGGTGCTGGCAGACAAGGCAGAGGAGATCAACAAGCTGAATGTGTTCCCGGTACCTGACGGAGATACCGGCACGAACATGTCCCTCACGCTGAACACGGTCGTGAAGGAGGTCGAGGCGCTCCCGAGGGATGCCTCGATGGAAGAGATTGCCAAGGCCATCACCCATGGTTCCCTCATGGGCGCCCGTGGCAACTCGGGCGTCATCACGAGCCAGATCCTGCGTGGCATCGCTGAAGGCCTCTGCGATGCAAAGGGCGAGACGGCGACGACGTCCGATATCGCCCATGCCCTGCGCCGCGGCGTGAAGGTCGCCTTCAAGGCAGTCCGCAAGCCGGTCGAGGGCACGATCCTGACCGTCCTCAAGGATGTCTCTGCAAAGGCAGACTCCTGCGAGCTCAAGCGCATGAGCCCGGACGAGACGCTCGACGCAATCGTCGTCGAGGCCTACGAGTCCGTTGCCCGCACCCCGGAGCTCCTGCCAGTGCTCAAGGAGAACGGCGTCGTCGACTCGGGCGCCTTCGGCCTTGCCACCTTCATCGAGGGCTTCGTGAATGCGCTCAAAGGCAAGGAAGGCCAGGTCTCCGATTTCAAGACGACCGTCGAGAGCACGGATGACGCGAAGTCCCATGTCTCGGATGTCGTGGACATCGAGCTCAATGATGACTGGGAGGGCTCGCAGTACCGCTACTGCACCGAGTTCCTCTTCAAGGCAGACAGCCCCGACTTCGACGAGGAAGGCACGCTCAAGTTCCTCTCCTCCATGGGCGACTGCGAGCTTCTGGTCGGCACGAACCCCGACTACAAGATTCATGTCCATTCGAACCGTCCTGACCAGGTCCTCGGCCACATGCTCGAGCTTGGCCAGATCTTCAAGGTCTTCATCCACAACATGGACCTCGAGGCGCATGAGCGCACGGAGAAGATTGCAGCTGACAAGAAGGCAGCAGCCAAACCTGAGCGCAAGGAGCTCGGCTTTGTCGCAGTCGCAGCTGGCTCTGGCGAGGCAGATATCCTGAAGTCCCTCGGCGTCGATGTCGTGGTCTCCGGCGGACAGACGATGAACCCCTCGACGGCAGACATCCTTGCTGCCATCGAAGAGGTCAATGCGAAGAACGTTATCGTCCTTCCGGACAATGGCAACATCCGCATGGCAGCAGAGGCTGCCGCCAATGCCTGCGATACGGCCAAGGTGACGGTTGTCCCGACGAAGACCGTCCTTCAGGCCTTCGCTGCGATGTTTGCGGTCGACACGAGCCTCTCTGCAGAAGAGAACGCCGAAGAGATGGCCGATGCTATCGCCGATATCCGCGACGGCGAGGTCACAACGGCCGTGCGCGACTCCGCAGCCGCTGACGGAACGCCGATCCATGCGAACGACGTTATGGGCATCGAGGGCGGCGAGATCGTCGTCGTCGGCAAGGGTGTCCAGGATGTCTGCGTCCGCCTCATCAACAAGATGCAGGAAGACGAGGAGGGCGATACCCTCACGATCCTGGCCGGCAAGGACATGTCCGACGAGGACTTCGAGAAGCTCATCTCTGCCATCGAGGAGGCACAGCCTGACCTCGAGATCGATTCCCACCGTGGCGAGCAGCCGCTCTATCCGGTGGTGTTCTCCATCGAGTAGTCCTTGGCAGCGAATGATTCCATGAGCCGTCCGAGCATCGGAGCAGCATCGGAGCGCCTTCTGCGCACGAGTGCCCTCTCCGATGGTATCGGACGGCTCCGCTATGTATCGGGCACACGCCAGGAGGCGCTCGAGCGTCTCGGGATACATACCGTCCAGGACCTCTTCCTGGACCTGCCCCGCCACTATATCGACCTCACCCGTGTGACACCGATCGCCCTTGCCGATGTCGGCACGCAGGCGACGGTCAGAGGCGTTGCTGACAAGGTGAAGGTCAAGCAGCCACGTCCCCGCATGAAGATCGTCGAGGTCTCCGTCCTCGACGATACAGGCGTGCTTGTCGTGTCGTTCTTCAAACAGCCCTGGATAGCAGACCAGATCCACGAGGGCGATGTGCTTGTCCTTCAGGGCAAGATCTCCTTCAGCTATGGCTTCAAGGAGATGAAGAGCCCCTTCTTCGAGAATCTGGGACCAAAGGACCAGGCAGGCGCTTCTGCCCGGATACTTCCGGTACATGCCGTGGGAGAAGGCATCACGCAGGCCTGGATGAGGCGTATCGAGAGCTCCGCCGTGGCAGACTTGGGCGATGTCTCTGACTTCATGCCAGCCTCCCTTGTGGCGCTCCATGGGCTCATGAGCGAGGCCAGAGCCATACGGCAGGTCCAGTTCCCGCATAGCATGGCAGCAGCAGAGCGCGGAAGAAGGAGGCTTGCCTACGACGAGCTCCTGCTCCTGCAGCTTGCGCTCCTGACACGCACGCGGCTCGAGTCCGAGGGGCTTGCTCCCGTGCAGCATATCGTGGACGGACCTCGTGTGGCAGCAGTCCGCGCAGCGCTTCCCTTTGCACTTACCGATGAGCAGGATGCTGCCGTATCCGAGATCTTCTCCGACATGGCCTCTCCTCACCTGATGAACCGTCTCCTTCTGGGAGATGTCGGCACCGGCAAGACGGCGGTTGCCGCCGTGGCGATCGGCGCCGTCGCCGATACTGGCACCCAGGCTGCTGTCATGGCACCGACCTCGGTGCTGGCGCGCCAGTATGCAGAGAAGATGGGGCCGGTGCTCGATGAAGCAGGCATCAGGTGGGCACTCATAACCGGTGCCACGCCCGAAGCTGAGCGCAGGACAGCAACGGAAGGCATCCAGTCGGGAGCCATCACGGCCGTCTTCGGCACGACGGCGATACTCTCCGAAGATGTCAACTTCTCCCATCTCTCGCTTGCCGTGATCGACGAGCAACACCGCTTCGGCGTGGGGCAGAGGGCGCTTCTTCGCAACAAGGGTGCAGGTGCAGACCTTCTGACCATGACAGCAACGCCGATACCGAGGACGCTTGCGCTTTCTGTCTACGGCGACCTCTCTGTCTCGAGGATCAGGAAGCGCCCTGTCAAGGGTGCAGGGATAACGACAAAGGTGCTCGCGCCTGAGAATGCCGATCTTGCCTATGGGGCCATACGGGAGGCTGTGGCAAAAGGGCAGCAGGCCTATGTCGTATGCCCGCTGGTCGATGCGAAGGACACGGGAGACGAGCTCGACGATGTGCCCGATGCGATGAAGGCAAAGCCGAAGGAGCTCCATGCGGCAACCGTGACGGCAGAGCGGCTTTCCCGCGATGTCTTTCCCGGCATGCGTGTCGCCCTTCTCCATGGACGCATGTCTGCCCCGGACAAGGATGAGGTGATGGGGCGCTTTGCAGCAGGCGAGATCGATGTGCTCGTCTCGACGACCGTCATCGAGGTCGGTGTCGACGTCCCGAATGCCACCGTCATGATCGTCTTCGATGCAGACCGCTTTGGGTTGGCCACGCTCCATCAGCTGAGAGGCCGTGTCGGCAGAGGCAAGATCTCGGGGCAGGTGTTCCTCGTTGCGGCAGCCAGGAAAGGCTCTCCTGCAAGAAAGCGCCTCTCTGCGCTCGAGAAGAGCTCGGATGGCTTCGAGCTTGCAGAGCTCGACCTCTCGCTCAGGCATGAAGGCGAGCTTCTGGGCTATAGGCAGTCGGGAGGCGTGGCGCTTCGCGTCGCAGACCTGGCCGAGGATACCGATCTTGTGCAGTATGCTTACGTGGATGCGCGCTATGTGGCAGAGGAAGACCCGGCACTGGAAGAGCCTGAGCATGTGCTTCTGGCACAGGAGATGAGGGCACGCTTCGGTGCCTATTTCGAGGAGGTAGAACGGGCGTGAGAGTGGTCGGCGGCATATGGAAGGGGCATCCCCTCGAGGCGCCTCAGGGACGCTCTGTCACACGCCCGACGACGGATAGGGTGAGGGAAGCCCTGGCTTCCATGATGGAGAGCGCCTTCGGGCTCGACCTCTCGGGCAGGCATGTGCTCGATGCCTTCGGCGGCTCTGGTGCCTTCGGGATCGAGATGCTCTCCCGCGGCATGGAGCAAGCGACCTTCATCGACCAGGACAGGAAGGCAGCAGCCCGCATCAAGCGAAATCTTGCTGCTGTCGGGGCAGGACGCGAGCAGGCCCATGTCATCTCCTCTGCCACGGCCACAGCGATTGCCCGGGGCTCTCTTCCGGGCGCTCCTTTCGATGCGGTCTTCCTCGATCCTCCCTACAAGATGCCGTCAGAAGAGGTGGCGGCCCTTGTCGATCAAGCCAGGAAGCAGGGGATGCTCAAGGAGGGCTGCCTTGTGCTCTATGAGCGCTCTGCCACGGGGGATGCGCTTCCGCTTGCAGGAGCAGAGCTCTTGAAGTCCAAACGCTATGGCTCCACTGCCGTGGAGCTCTGGAAGATAAAGGAGTCATGAATGGCTGCATCATCCACCATCACGCACCTCGTCGTGCCGGGCACGTTCGATCCGGTGACGTATGGCCATATCGACGTGATTTCGCGCGCGCTCAAGATCTGCCCAAGGGTCACGGTCGGTGTCGCGCTCTCCCGCGGCAAGCACGGCAATGGCACGATGTTCACGCTCCAGGAGCGTGTCGACCTCGTGAAGCAGGCGCTCGAAGAGGCCAACGTGACAGAAGGCGTCGATGTGAAGCCGCTCACGGGCCTGCTTGTCGACTTCTGCCATGAGGTAGGGGCTGGCGGCGTTGTCAAGGGCCTGCGCGCGATTACGGATTTTGAATATGAATTGCAGCAGGCAAGCTTGAATTCGCGCCTTGCTCCGGATATAGAAAGTATATTTGTCATGTCGAGTCCGGAATATGGCTATGTGTCGTCTTCGATCGTGCGCGAGCTTGCCTCATTTGGTTCGGATGTGGATCTGCTCGTGCCGCCGAGTGTCTCCTGTGCCTTGAAAGAGCATTTTGCACAGGCACGCTGATACACGAAGGTCGCATGAAGCGGTATTCTGGTACGGAATATGAAGTGATGCCAGAAGGGGCATGCTGCCCCTTGCGTGTCCTGAAAGGAGCCGAGAATGCAGCCAGGTGAGGAAACCGAAAGCCTGCTCGATGAGCTTGAGCAGCTTGTCACGGAGGCGAAGACTCCCCTTACCGGTGGTGGCGGCCGCAAGATCGTGGATGCGAACGACATCTACGAGATCATCGACGATATCCGCCGTGTCTTCCCGACGGAGTTCCAGGAGGCACGCCGCATCGTCAAGGAGCAGCAGGAGACCATCCAGCGTGCGCAGCAGCAGGCGGATTCCATCATCGCCGATGCCCAGCAGCAGGCCATGATCCTGGCAGGCGACCAGGAGGTCGTGAGGATCGCCCAGCAGCAGGCTGACTCCATCCGCGACCAGGCTGCCCAGTATGAGCGCGATACCCGCTACAACGCGGAAGAGTATGCCGACACGGTGCTTGCACACCTCGAGGACAACCTGAAGTCGCTCACGAGCACGGTGACGCGCACGCGCCAGACGCTCTCCGAGAACTCGGGCCCGCGCAACAACACGAACGATGTGCCTTGGTAGCGTGATTGCATGAGCAGAGATTTCAATATCACGATTGCGCTCGATGAGCGCCTGGCCAATCCCGGCGATTCCGTGCCCCAGGTCGGGCATGTGGATATCGACGGCTATAGCCTGGGCGACCATGACTTCGAGCTGCCGGGCGGCTTCGACTACGATGTCGTGCTGACGAATGCCGGCGAAGGCATACTTCTCACGGGCATCTTGAAGGCTCATGTCGTGGGAACCTGCGACCGCTGCCTCGAGCCTGCCGAGTTCGATGTTGCAGGAGAGGTGGATGAGTACTATCTCTTCAAGGCTCCGGACGATGCGGCCGAGCAGGTGAGCGAGGACGAGGATGGGGAAGAGGCAGGCGTCGACTATGCGCTCGTCTCTGACGATTCCACGGTCGATATCACCGATGCCCTCATGGGCGCGCTTCTGATGGATACGCCCTACGTCGTGCTCTGCAAGCCTGACTGCAAGGGCCTCTGCCCGACGTGCGGCGCCAACCTGAACGAAAGCGACTGTGGCTGCGCGAAGAAGCGCGAAGAGGAAGAGCTTGCGCAGAACCCGTTCGCCGTTCTGAAAGATCTCCATCTGGACAAGTAGCACAAGTAGCACCGAATAGGTCCAAGATGTAGAATTGCTGTTCGCGCGCATCGATAGCATGTGCGTGGTATAGTGTCTTATTGTGTGTTTCTGAGGCAAGACCGCCGGTATGCACTCCGGCGTCAGAAGGTCAAAGAGAGGTCAAGATGGCAGTACCTAAGCAGAAAAAGGGTCGCGGCGCCACGCACACTCGTCGTTCGGCCAACAGCAAGCTCGCCGCTCCGGCTCGTTCCATTTGCCCACAGTGCGGTGCACCTAAGCTTCCGCATCACGTGTGCCCGAACTGCGGCTACTACAAGGACCGCGAGGTCGTCGTCACCGAGTAGTTCGCGCTATCCAACAGAGACGTGGCCTGGGAGGCCGGCCCTTCTAGGGCCGGCCTCCTTCCTTATGGGGCCAGGCAAGAGATGGGAGCAGACATGACAGCCATCTGTGTCGATGTGATGGGCTCAGACAAGGGGCCCGAAGTCGTCCTCGAAGGCGTAGCGCAGGCGCTCGCCGCTGATTCCGATCTGACGGTCCTTGTGGCTGGAGCAGACGAGTATGTCACGCCGTTCTGCGAGAAGCATGAAGGGGCACGTCCGCTGGTGACGACCGAGGTCATCCATATGGACGAGCATCCTGCCAATGCCATCCGCACCAAGAAGGATTCAAGCATCGTGCGCGCATCTGCAGCCGTGCATGCAGGCGAGGCAGAGGGACTCTGCTCCTTCGGCTCCACGGGCGCCGTCCTTACGGCTGCCACCTTTGGTATTGGTCGCATCAAGGGCATCAAGCGCCCGGCGCTCGCATTGCCGTGTCCCGGCGTCGGCGGCCACAAGACCGTGATGCTCGACCTTGGCGCGAACGCCGATGTGAAGCCTGAGGTCATGGTCCAGTTCGCCCATATGGGACGTGCCTATGCAAAGGTGGCGCTCGGCACCGACAATCCGAAGGTGGGCCTCCTCTCGAATGGCTCCGAGGATACGAAGGGCTCCGAGATGGCGCTCGCATACCATGCGGCGCTTGCCGAGGGCAATTGCGGCTTTGTCGGCAATGCCGAAGGCACGGATATCCTGAACGGCACGTTCGATGTGATCGTCACGGATGGCTTCACGGGCAATGTGGCGCTCAAGAGCATCGAGGGCACAGCCAAGTTCCTCGTCGCGCAGATCAAGGAGCAGGCGGGCTCTTCCAAGAAGACAGCCATCGGTGCCCTCCTCATGAAGCCCGCCCTCAAGGCTGTGGCATCGGAGCTTTCCGGCGACCGCTACGGCGGTGCGGTCCTTCTGGGCCTTCGCGCTCCTGTCGTGAAGGGCCATGGGTCCTCGAATGCAGCAGCTGTCAAGGCAGCCACGCTTGCCTGCGCAGAGGTCGTGCGCGCCCGTCTGCCGCTCGAGATCCAGCAATCCTGCAGCCTCACGAATGACCGGGTACAATAGGCCTCGTATATCCAGACAAGAGAAAGGCGGAGCTCATGACCCGCGATGAGATTCTTGCAAAGGTGAAGGACATCGTCGCCGACACGATCGACGGCGCCGATGCTTCGAAGATCACAGAAGCCACGACGTTCGAGGACCTCGGTGCAGATTCCTTCGACCGTCTCGAGCTTGTCACGGCCTTCGAGGAAGAGTTCGACGCAACGCTTCCCGACGAGGTGCTTGCGAGCATCGACTCCGTGAAGGATGCTGTCGACGCGATTGAGAAGGTCCTGTAGGTGCAAGAGAACAATTCAGCTGCATACGTAGACGAGCACGTCGCTGCTGCAGAGAAGATGCTTGGCTACCATTTCGAGAACCGTCAGCTCATCGTCTCTGCCATCACGCATCCATCGGCCGTGGAGAACGAGCCTATCTGGGCCTCGTATGAGCGCCTCGAGTTCCTTGGCGACTCCATCCTCGGCGCGATGGTTGCGACCGACCTCTTCGAGAAGTTCCCGAACATGGACGAGGGACAGCTCACGCGCCTCAAGATCTCGCTTGTCTCGGGAGCGACGCTCTCCGAGGTAGGCGAGGCTTTGGGCATCGGCTCTCTCATCATCTTCGGCGAGTCGGAGAAGGGGACGGGTGCCCGTGGCATGCACTCGGCGCTCGAGAACGTCTACGAGTCCATCGTCGGCGCCCTCTACCTCGATGCAGGGTATGAGCGGACGCACATGTTCGTGCGCGATACGCTTTCGCCCTACATGGTGGCAGAGCGTGCACAGCGCCCGCTCTCTCCGAAGAGCAGGCTCCAGGAGGTCACGCAGAAGGACCTCAAGTGCGCTCCGGTCTACAAGCTCGAGAGCGAGGAAGGGCCTGCACACAATCCGACCTTTACGAGTGTCGTGCTTGTGCAGGGCAACCGCATCGGACGTGGATCCGGCTCCTCGAAGAAGGAGTCCGAGACGGCAGCAGCAGAAGATGCACTGCGCCGTCTCAAAGAGAACTTCCGCAAGCCAATCCAGTAGCAGTCCTTTTCCTCCCGCATCCGAAAGGCTTTCCCACCCGTGTACCTCAAGTCGCTGACCCTCAAGGGCTTCAAATCATTTGCCGACAAGACCAGCATGACATTCGACCCAGGCCTGAATGTCGTGGTGGGACCGAATGGCAGCGGCAAGTCGAATGTCTCCGACTCGATCCTGTGGGTTCTGGGAGAGCAGTCTGCCAAGATGCTCCGTGGCCAGGCTATGGAGGATGTCATCTTCTCCGGCTCCTCGGCCAGGCAGCCCGTGAGCATGGCAGAAGTCACGATCGTGCTCGACAACTCGGACCATACGCTGCCGATCGACTTCGACGAGGTGGGGATCACCCGCCGCATGTATAGGTCGGGCGAGTCCGAGTATCTCATCAACGGAGCTCCGGCACGTCTTCTCGATATCCAGGACATCCTCCATGACTCGGGTCTGGGCAAGGACACCCATTCAATCATCTCCCAGGGAAAGCTCGATTCGGTCCTCGCAAGCAGGCCGGAAGACCGCCGCGAGCTCATCGAGGAAGCAGCCGGCATCTCGAAGCACAGGAGGCGCAAGGAGAGAAGCGAGCGCAAGCTCAAGAGCATGGACCAGAGCCTGACCCGTGCCAAGGATGTGCAGCGCGAGATCACGCGTCAGCTCCGTCCGCTCGAGCGTCAGGTCACGAAGGCACAGAAGAGCCATGAGATCCAGGACCGTCTCTCCGAAGTCACGCAGATTTTGGCAGTGGACGATCTTCGCCAGCTCCAGGCACAGCATGGAATGCTCCAGCAGCGCCAGAAGGAAGCTGATGCCGCCGTCGACCTCGGCAAGTACCAGCTCCAGAAGAAGACCGACGAGCTCGACCATCTCCAGGCATTGCTCGAGGAGAAGGGCCTCTTCGTAGGCGACCTCGGCGAGCAGCGCCGCCACATGCAGGACATCCAGTCCCATCTCGACTCAGACATCCGCATCCTGGAGGAGAAGGGCAAGAACATGGTCTCCCGCCTCTCCGAGATGAGGTCGAGCCTCTCGTCCATGGAGAAGCAGAAGGCAGATGCCGCACGCGAGCTCTCGGAGATGCAGGGAGACCTCTCCGATGCCCAGGTGCAGACAAACGAGCTCAAGCGTCAGGTACGTGAGCTCACGCCTGAAGTGCAGAACGCAGCCAACAGGCGCCGCGAGCTTGGAAACCGCCAGTCGAAGCTGGTGGGCGAACAGCGCGCAGCGCAGCGGGAATCCGACCAGGAGACCGTCGCCTATGCGCGTCTCAAGGACCAGATCTCGAATGCCGAGGTCGAGGACCAGATGTATGCAAGCAGGATCTCAAGCCTCGAAGAGACGCTCTCTGTCTGCGAAGAGACGCTTGCAGAGAGGCGCGGACGCAAGGCTGAGCTCGAAGAGGCGAGGACCGCTGCACAGGAACGTGCAGATGCGGCCCACGAGACGATCCGAAAGAGCCAGGACGAGGCAGCAGGTGCACGGCGTACCCTCGAGGATGCACGCCGCAAGCTCTCGCAGGCCGAAGCCTCGCTTTCGGCGCTTCGCTCGGTCGATGCTTCGCAGGAAAGTGCAAGCCCGCTTGCAGGTGCTCTTGCCAAGCGCGGCGATGTGAAGGAGAGGATTGTCTGCCGCCTGGGCGATGCGCTCGACGTGCCGCCTGAGCTCGACGACCTCGTGGAGCGCCTTCTGGGCGACGATATGGCAGCCCTTGTCGTGGAGGATGCTGAGGATGCTGCAACGGTAGCGTCGTCGGCTCTCGGGATCCGCGGTGCCAAGGGAACGGCGACGATCGTCTCGAAGAAGGCAGCAGCCACAGAGCTCCCTTCAACAGACGGCGTGGCAGGCACGGCCCTGATCGATTCTGTCCATGCACAGAAGGGTGCAGAGAAGCTGCTCTCCGCTCTTCTCGGCGATGTGCGCATCGTCGACACTGCGCGTGCGGCAATAGAGGCCCACGAGCAGTGGCCTGCCTATACCTTCGTCACGAAGGACGGCGTCACGGTGCTTCCGGACGGACGCTGCGTCGTCGGCTCTGGCCGTGGCGTCGAGCAGGGCGCCCTTGAGCGCAAGCGCCGCATCCGTGCCCTCGAGGACGGCATGGGAGCGCTCGAAGCGGCACAGAAAGAGGCAGAGACCAAGGAACGCTCGCTCGAGAAGGCGCTGTCCGGTGCCCGCGACAGCGAGGCCAAGGCAAAGGGCGAGCTTGCTCAGACCCGTGCCGAGCTCAGCTCCGTGACCTCTGAGATAGGACGCCTCGAGCAGCAGGCACGCCAGGCAGCGTCCGAGAAGGCAGGCGTCGAGAAGCGCCGCGAAGAGGCGAAATCGAAAGTCGAGAAGGCACGCTCCGAGGTGGAGCTCCATCACGGCAAGGCAGACGAGGCAGCTGCCCGCGTGAAGAAGCTCACAGAGGAGCTCGACGACCTCTCGAGCAAGCGCAGCGAGGCATCGCGCGAAGAGTCCGATCTCGAGCGCAAGCTCTCCGACGCGAAGCTCAGGCTCGCGACGGTCACGGAGCGTCTCCGTCATCTCGAGACAAGGACGAACGAGCTCGAGAAGAGGGACAAGACGCTCACAGAGCGCATCGATGCCACAAAGAAGGCGGCAGAGGCGCTCGATGTGCTGCGCGATCGCGTGGACCCGCTCCATCAGCGCTACCGTACCCTCATCGAGGCAGCAGACGAGTGGGGACGTCGTCTCTCCGATCAGGCAAGCCTCGCCGAGGCAGACTCTGAAGACCTCAAGAAGACGATCCACGAAGCGAAGGCAGCAGTCGATGAGGCCTCCGCTGCGCTCGAACGCGCAAAGACCACGTCGCAGGACCTCAAGGTCGAAGGCGGCAAGCTCGAGGTGCAGGTCGAGAACGCGATCAATGCGATTGCACAGACAGGCGCCGTGCTCGAGGAAGCGCTCAATCTCCCTGAGCCCGAGGACAGGGGAGCGCTCGAGGAGGAGCGTGACTCCCTCAAAGCGCAGCTTGCCAAGATCGGCCCTGTGAACGAGGTCGCCATGGATGAGTACACGCAGCTCAAGGAGCGTGCAGACTATATCCACGAGCAGGTGGAGGACCTCGAGAGCGCACGGGCCTCGCTTGCGAAGATCACAGCTGCCATAGAGCGGAAGATGAAGAACCGCTTCCTTGCGGTCTTCGACCAGGTGAACACGAACTTCCAGGACATCTTTGCGATGCTCTTCCCGGGAGGGCATGCCCACATCGAGATGACGGACCCGGACCATCTCTCCGAGACCGGCATCGAGGTCGTGGCGCAGCCTGTGGGCAAGAGGATTGCGAAGATGACGCTCATGAGCGGCGGCGAGAAGTCGCTGACGGCTCTTGCCCTCCTCTTTGCGGTCTACAAGACCCGTACCGTCCCCTTCTATGTCTTCGACGAGGTGGAGGCGGCACTCGACGAATCGAATCTCGGGAAGCTGCTGATGGCAATAGATATCCTGAAGGAATCGACGCAGCTCATCGTCATTTCCCACCAGCGGCGTACGATGGAACAGGCAGATGTCCTGTATGGTGTATCCATGCAGGCGGATGGTGTGAGCCATGTCGTGTCGCAGCGGCTGGATCATGCTACAGGAAAGGTGGTCGATGCCTAAGATGGGACTTTTTGACAGGCTGAAGCATGGCCTCTCCCGCTCGCGCGAGGCCATGAACGAGCTCTTCTACATGGGCGGCGAGGTCGACGAGGAGTTCTGGGAGAACCTCGAAGACACCCTTGTCATGGGCGACATGGGAGCAGAGGTCGCCATGAAGGTCACCGATGACCTGCGCGAGGAAGCGGCACGCAAGAACCTGAAGACAGCGCCGCAGCTGAGGGAAGCCCTCGCCAAGCGCCTTGCCCAGGAGTTTGCTCCTGTGGAGCGCGACCCCTTCACCGATCTTCCGTCCGTCGTCCTCTTCGTCGGCATCAACGGTGCCGGCAAGACCACGACCGTGGGCAAGCTCGCGGGAGATGCCCACAGGCATGGCAGGAGCGTCCTCATCGGCGGCGCCGATACGTTCCGTGCTGCTGCCATCGAGCAGCTTGAGGTCTGGGGCACAAGGGTCGACGTGCCCGTCATCACACGCGAGAGGGGAGCAGACCCGGCGTCTGTCTGCTACGACGTCGTCGATGCCGCAGAGAAGATGGGGGCGCAGCTTGTCCTCATCGATACGGCAGGACGTCTCCACACGAGCCCCGAGCTCATGCGCGAGCTTGCCAAGATCGTGAATGTCACGAGGAAGCGGAGCTCCTATCCTGTCTCGGTCGTCCTCGTGATCGATGCCACGACGGGCCAGAACGGCCTTCTCCAGGCCAAGGAATTCAACGATGCCCTCGATGTGGACGGCCTCATCGTCACGAAGCTCGACGGCACGGCAAAGGGCGGCATCGCTGTCGCCATCTCTCATCAGCTGAACCTGCCCATCTACCGCATCGGCGTCGGCGAGGGAGCGGAGGATTTCCAGTCCTTCGATGCCCTGTCGTTCTGTCGTGCGCTTGTGGGAGAGAACGAAGGGAATCGATAGATGTTCAACAGCCTTTCTGACCGCCTGCAGGACACCCTCGACAAGCTGCGCGGCAAGGGCCGCCTGACCGAGGACGACATCAATGTCGCCATGCGCGAGATCCGCATGGCCCTGCTCGAGGCGGATGTCAACTACCGCGTCGTGAAGGACTTCGTTGCCTCCTGCAAGGAGAAGTGCCTCTCGGCCGAGGTCCTGGACTCGCTCACGCCGTCCCAGAACGTCGTGAAGATCGTCCTCGACCAGCTGACCGAGCTTCTCGGCACCTCCGAGTCGAAGCTCACGCTTGCACAGAACAGGACGCCCAATGTCATCATGCTCGTCGGCCTCCAGGGCTCCGGCAAGACGACGGCAGCGTCGAAGCTTGCCTACCTCTTGAAGGGCCAGGGCCACAAGCCCCTGCTCGCTGCCTGCGATACCCACCGTCCTGCTGCAGCAGACCAGCTCGAGACCTTGGGCAAGGAGATCGGCGTCCCTGTCTACCGTGGTGACGGCAAGGACGCTGTCAAGGTCGCGAAGGAGTCCATCAAGGCTGCTGTCGGCGGCATGAACGACATCGTGATCGTCGATACGGCAGGTCGTCTCCAGATCGACGAAGAGATGATGCAGGAGGCTGTCGACATCAAGGATGCGGTCAAGCCCGACCAGATCCTCATGGTCGTCGATGCCATGACCGGCCAGGACATCGTGAACGTCGTCTCGACCTTCGCCGAGCGCGTCGACTTCGACGGTGTCATCATGTCGAAGCTCGACGGCGACGCCCGTGGCGGCGGCGCCCTCTCGGTGCGTGCCGTGACCGGCAAGCCCATCAAGTTCGTGTCCATGGGCGAAAAGCCGGACTCCCTCGAGGTCTTCCATCCTGATCGCATGGCAAAGAGGATCCTCGGCATGGGCGATGTCGTGGGCATCATCGAGCAGGCCCAGAAGACGGCTGACGAGCAGTCCATTGCAGATGCCGAGAGGATGCTGCGCGAGGGCTTTACCATGGACGACATGCTGACCCAGATGCAGCAGATCCGAAAGATGGGCGGCGTCAAGAAGATCATCGCATCCCTGCCTGGCGGCGAGCGCATGCTCAAGCAGGCTGGAGACATCGAGGACGAGAAGCAGCTCAAGCGCATCGAGGCCATGATACGGTCGATGACAAAAGAGGAGAGGGCTCGGCCTAAGACCATCAATGGCCAGAGGAGAAAGCGCATTGCTGCCGGTTCCGGCAGGACGGTCCAGGAAGTGAACCAGCTCCTCAAGCAGTGGAGCGAGATGAACAAGATGATGGGCAAGATGCGCCAGATGTCCCAGCAGGTTTCGAAGAACGGCAAGATCTCCAACCGCCAGCTCCAGCAGATGATGAGACAGGCACAGGGTATGGGCGGCATGCCCGGCATGGGTGGCATGCCTGGCATGGGCCGCGGCGGCAACCGTGCGTCCAGAAGACGTGGCTGGTAGCCCTATTCAACAGACCTGAACGTCATGACCCCTCCCGCATACGATGCGGGAGGGGTTTCTTGTATGGCGGCTCGTGTGCAATGGCGTCGGGAGATGCAATACCGCTACTCGATAGTCCTTTCACTCTGGTGCAGCTTGTAAGAAATGTGGGATAAAGTAGACATAAAACTGTATGCTTCAGGCTTCCTGCTTCTGATGGCAAACCCAGACGAAAGAAGATCCACTTGTCGCCTGGATGAAAATCGGAGTCTTTGGTCCGACAGCAGTTGCAAGAAGCTACACGTTGAATATGAGAAACGGTTGAGGTCAAACGTGATTACTGGTGCAGTCAAGAACAAGGTCGACGATATCTGGCAGCGCATGTGGGAAGGCGGCATAACTAATCCCCAAGAAGTCATCACGCAGCTGACCTATCTCATGTTTATTCGCTCCTTGGATGAACAGGAGCTAGAGACAGAGAGAATGGAGAGCCTTCTCCATGTACCAGGAGAGCATCTCTTTCCGGATGTTTTTACCAAAGAGGATGGAAGCTCCATCTCTGGATCTGAACTGCGCTGGAATGTTTTCAAGGACTTTGAGCCCCAGCGTATGCTCGAGGTTGTCCGTGATTGGGTATTTCCGTTCATCAAGCAGCTCCACGACGACACGCCATTTGCGCGAAGCATGGCTGATGCGTCGTTCGGCATAAACAATCCCCGCACGCTCCAGAAAGCGGTAAGCGGCATCGACGATCTGATGCACAGCTTTGATGACAGCATGGATGATCTGGGCGATCTCTATGAGTATATGCTCTCGAAGCTTTCTACAGCTGGTACTAACGGCCAGTTCCGTACACCGCAGCATATTCGCAAGATGATGGTTGCAATGGTGGATCCAAAGCCCGGGGAGGCAATCTGCGATCCAGCAATGGGAACTGCTGGTTTCCTAATCAGCTCTGCAGATTATCTGCGGGAGAAGCATGAAGATGATATGCGCGATGAAGACTGGAAGGCCTTCCGCGGAGAGCCGGATGAAAAGAACGCTCAGGGAGATCTGATTCATGCCGGAAAGCACCAGTTTTCGGGTGGCGAGACCGACAGCACCATGTTCAGGATCTCTGCAATGAACCTGTTGCTGCATGGCATCAAATACCCCGATATTCGCATCATCGACTCTGTGAGCAAGCAGAATACTGCAGCCGATAAGTACGATCTTGTACTTGCTAATCCTCCATTCACGGGAAACGTGGATGAGGAAGACATTGCCCCATCGCTCAAGGCCATCTGCGACAGCAAGCAGACGGAGCTGCTCTTTGTAGCTCTCTTCCTTCGCATCTTGAAAGTGGGAGGTCGTTGCGCCTGCATCGTGCCGAACGGTGTCTTGTTCCGCACGAATGCCAAAGCATACAGAGCGCTCAGGAAGGAGCTTGTTGAGCATCAGCAGCTCCGTGCCATCATCTATATGCCAAGCGGGGTATTTAAGCCTTACTCAGGTGTCAGCACGGCAGTGCTTGTCTTCACCAAGACAGATGCCGGCGGTACAGACAAGGTCTGGCTGTACAACATGGAACACGATGGTTTCACGTTGGATGACAAGCGCGATCCGGATGACGCACATAATGACATTCCCGATATCTTGCAGCGCTGGGAGCACCTGGACGAGGAAGAAAGCCGCGATCGTAAGCAGAAGAGCTTCTTTGTTTCTAAACAGGACATCGTGGATAACGACTATGATTTCAGCTTCAACAAATACGTTGAGACCGAATATAAACGTATAGAGTATCCTCCTACAGATGTCCTTCTCAATGAGTTGGATCAGCTGAATAGGCAAATGTCTGATGGGCTTGCAGAACTCCGTTCCATGCTGGGTGGTGGGCAGGATGACTGACAAATTGCCGTTTGTCAGAGATGCGATTCGAATGTCGGATCTTCTCGACGCATCGTTCGCAGGCGAGTGGGGCAAGGCTGAAGGATCAGCGCTCACGCCCGTTTTTCGCACCGCTAATTTCAATGAAGACGGCACTCTTGACTATGCGAATCCGGTAATGCGCTGCATCACGGAGAAGAAAGTCCATGAAAAGAAGCTGCGTCGCGGAGACATCATTTTGGAGAAATCTGGCGGAACCCCAAATCGGCCCGTCGGAATCCTTGCCTATTTTGACAGCGATGACCTCGCTCTTTGCAGCAACTTCAATCAAGTTCTGAGATTCGATGCGCGCATAATTGTTCCTCGTTACGCCTTTTACCAGCTTAGATGGCTAAAAGATAGAAACGCGTTTGACAGATATATACACAAGACAACAGGTCTGCAAAACCTGGAGATGAAGCGGTTCGGCGAACTCGAATTGCTTGTTCCCGAACTCTCTACTCAGCTCCACATTACTGACACTCTAGATAAGGTTCTTGGTGCACAGCATCAGCTTGATGCTCAACTTGCCAAGCTCGACTCCCTCGTCAAATCCCGGTTTGTCGAGATGTTCGGGGACGGGGATTTCCCCCGTTTTCGTCTCGACAAGGTAGCCGATGTGCAAGGGGGACTTACTAAGAATAGGCGTCGTGAAACACTGCCCATGAGGTTGCCATATCTGCGCGTTGCCAATGTTGGCCCAACTGGAGGCGTGGATACAAACGAAATGTTATCTATTGGGCTTACCGATGTAGAGGCTAGGAAAACACTGCTTAAGACTGGCGATCTTCTATTCGTTGAGGGCAATGGCAGTAAAAATCAGATTGGGCGCGTCGCTATCTGGGATGGCTCAATCGATCCCTGCGTTCACCAGAATCATCTAATTCGTGCTCGTCTGTATAAGGACGTACTTCCGATATTCGCATTGACGTATTTCTCATCCCCAGATGGACGCAGGCAGATAACCAATAAGGCCGCCAGCACGTCAGGTCTCTTCACGTTGAGCACAGGCAAGATCAAGTCTTTGGTACTTCCGGTCCCGCCGCTATCTTTGCAGCACGAGTTCTCCGATTTTGCCGCTCAGGTCGACAAACTGCGAGTTGTTGCAGAGAAAGAGAAGCAGACACTCCAGACCCTCTACGATAGCCTCGCTCAGGAATACTTTGCGATATAGGACATGCCATGAACTTCGGTTTCCTCAAGAAAATCCCTGAATATGAGCTCTTTGCACAGCCTTGCATTGATGCAGAGAGAACCTTTGCCGCTAGCCCGGAAATGTGTGCCGTAGCTTGCCGGCGTGCAATGGAGCTTGCGGTTAAATGGGTCTACGCGGCTGATCCAACAATCAAGGAGCCTTGGCGTGACAATCTTGCCTCCCTCATTCATGAGGCGAGTTTCAAGAGCGCGATGGACGAATCTACGTGGAGTCAGATTCGCTATATCTGGAAACTGGGTAATGATGCTGCACATACGAAGCATCGCATCGAGGCAAAAGATGCTGTAGTGGCATTACGAGGACTCTTCAACTTCATGGAATGGATCGACTATTGCTACGGTCCGTCCTATGAAAGGCGACGCTTTGATCCTCGGCAGATCCCTGCCCTCCAGGATGCGCTCAACAAGAAGAAGCTGCAGGAGGCTCTTGCTAAAAGCGAAGAAAAGGATGATCGTATTGCACGGCTGGAGGCAGAGATACGTGCGCTTCAGCCGCAGTTTGCAGCTGCAAAGCAGGAGAGACCCGAACAAGAACCCTTCAATCCGGATGAGATACCTGAATATGAGACACGCCAGCGGTACATCGATATAGATCTCGCCTACGCCGGATGGACCATGGACGACGACGTGCGATGCGAAGTCGAAGTTCATGGCATGCCTACCGATAAGGGTCTTGGCTATGTCGACTACATGCTTCTAGGCAAAAATGGAAAGCCTCTTGCCATCATCGAAGCAAAACGCACCATGTACGATCCGATGAAGGGGCAGCAGCAGGCAAAACTCTACCTAGACTGTCTCGAGGCCCAATATGGATATCGGCCCTTTGCTTTTCTGTCGAATGGGTTCACTACCTACTTTATGGGTGACGGCAACTTCCCCATGCGCAAGTGTTCTGGCATTTTCAGCCGCGATGACCTGCAGAGGATGATGAACCGTCGCGGCCATGTGAAGCCATTCTCTGAAATGCAGATTGATGAGAATATTGCTGGTGGCAATGGGCGCTATTACCAGGTAGAAGCTATACGCGCGGTCTGCCAGCATTTGGAGGAGGGACATCGCAGAAGCCTTGTCGTTATGGCTACAGGCACTGGCAAGACCCGTACCGCAGCTGGTCTCATAGATCTGCTCATGCGTGCAGGGGCGGTTACGAATGCTCTCTTCCTGGCAGATCGCGTTGCGCTTGTGAGCCAGGCAAAGAATTCCTTCCAGAAGTGTCTGCCATCAGCAACAATGTGCAATCTGTGCATGAGTGCCGATAAGAAGGATGCAGCCTCCTCGCGAATCGTCTTCTCGACCTATCCGACCATCCTCAACGCAATAGATGCCATTAAGAGCGAAGACGGAACTCGCCCTTTCACGCCAGCCCACTTTGATTTCATTGTCGTCGATGAAGCGCATCGTTCAATCTTCAAGAAGTATCGAGAGATCTTCGACTACTTCGATGCGCCAGTACTCGGTCTTACCGCGACACCAAAAGATGATGTTGACCGCAACACCTATGATTTCTTCGAGGTTGAGCGTGGCATCCCCACCTATCTCTATGAATACGATACGGCTGTATATAAGGACCACTTCCTGGTGCCTTATTACAACATCGAGACGAAGACCACTTTCCAGTCAGAGGGCATCACGTATGACGACCTCTCTCAGGAAGACAAGGAACGTTACGACGATGACTGGGAGGAAGCGCAAGGCACAAGTGCGCCTGCATTTACACCATCCCAGATGGTCAACCACTTTGTCTTCAATGAGCAGACCGTCGACCTAGTCCTGACAACCCTTATGGAGGAGGGGATAAGGGTCAAAGGCGGCACGGAGCTGGGAAAGACTATCGTCTTCGCCCAGAACCGCAAACATGCCGATCTCATCTGCAAGCGGTTCAACAAGCTTTACCCAAAGCTTGGAGCGAAAAACTACTGCGCACGTGTCATTCATACGGATGACTATGCCGATACGGTGATCACGGACTTTGAGTCAAAGGATATGCCTGTAATTACCGTCTCGGTTGACATGATGGACACAGGCATAGACGTGCCGGAAGTCGTGAACCTTGTCTTCTTCAAGCAGGTACGCAGCAAGGTGAAGTTCTGGCAGATGATTGGCCGTGGAACAAGGCTTTGCCCTGGCCTAGGAGTTCTTGACAAACAAGGTGCTCATAAGGACAAAGAGCGCTTCTACATCTTTGATTGGTGCCAGAACTTCGAGTTCTTCAGGACGCACAAGGAACTTGCCGAAGGGCGAAATCCTGAAACTATTCCTGAACGCATTTTCAAACGACAGGCTCTTGTCGTACAGGGCTTGCAGGATGCAGCATACGCTGGTGACGAGTACCAGAATCTGCGGAGCATGATAGTCAGGCAGATGGCAGCTCAAACGAGAGACCTGCGCGAGCCTCTGACAGCGACTGTGAAGCTACACATCCGTGAGATTGACAAGTTCGGACAGGAAGAGAGCTATCAGTGTCTGAGCGACGCTGATGTCGCTAGCCTCAGCGCTATAGCCCCTCTTGAGGGGCCTGTCCAGACAGATGAATATGCGTTGCGCTTCGATTCGATAATGTATGGCTTTATGGCAGCTCTCATGGGTGGAGAAAAGACAGAAGCCTTCCGTCAGAGCGTAGTCAGTCTGGGGGTCAAGCTTCAGCGAAAAGCCAGCATTCCACAGGTTGCGAGCAAGCTGCCATTCATCAACAAAGTGTGCAGTGAGGGCTACCTTGAAGATGCCGGTGTGATCACGCTTGAGGAAGTGCGTGAAGAGCTACGCGATCTAATGAAGTTCCTCAAGGAAGAGGATGACGGGCGAGCGGTTGTGACCAGTCTGGTCGATCCGGTGCTTGATCGAAAAGAAGGAGATGTACTGCATCCCGGCGAGAACTATGAGGACTATAAGCTCAAAGTCAATCGCTACATCGAGCAGAATTCCGATAAGTCTGTCATCTACAAGCTCCGCCATAATCAGCCTATGAGCTCCTACGAGTTTGAAGAGCTGGGAAACATCTTCACTCATGAGCTCGGGAATGAATCCGACTATCGCTCTGCATACGGAGAGACGCCTTTCGGACGCCTGGTTCGTCAAATTGCTGGCATGGACCATACGGCAGCGATGGCAGCATTCGCAGAGTTCTTGAATGATGAGTCCCTCAACCGTGCGCAGATGAACTTTGTGCACAAGGTAGTGGACTATGTGGAGCAGAACGGATATATGGACTTGGCGGATCTGAGCAAGCCACCATTCGATCAGCCCCAGAGATTCGTACGTCTCTTCGATAACAAGCATGCCCAAAGACTCATAGCTCTCATAAGCTCAGTGAACGACAACGCTACGAAGCCTGCAGCATAAGTTTGTTCCCTAGGGCGGACTTACTCGCAGCCATGCGAAGAATGGCATAAAGCATGCCGGTCCGCCCGAAATTCAGCATGGTCCAACTCGTTGGAGGCGGATTATGCACGAGATGAAGAAGACAATCGAGCAAATTGAGCGGATGATGGCGCCTTCTCTCAATCAGAGCCAATCTGAGCTCTTGCATGCTGTGCTGCAGCATTGCTTAGATGACGAGACAATTGAAAGCGATGCTCGTGCCGCTGCATCTAACGACGAAATGTTGAGTGCATTCCTTTCGGCTAAACGATTGGAGGGGTGCTCGGAACGCACAATTGGTTACTACACCTCTGTGCTTACAGCCTTCTTGGGAGAAACTTCCAAAGGTCTTCGAGATGTCACGACTGATGACGTGCGTGCTTATCTCATATCTTATGGCGAGCGTGCTGGTGTCTGCAAAGTAACGGTCGACAATGTGCGCCGAGTCATATCAAGTCTATTCTCTTGGCTTGAAGCCGAAGACTATGTTCTCAAGAGTCCCGTGCGTCGCATCAAGAAGATTCGCTCTCCCAAGAGTATGAAGCCTGTAATCTCTGACGAAGAAATGGAAGCTTTGAGAGATGGCTGCAAGGAGCTGAGAGATTTGGCGCTTGTTGACCTGCTGGCTTCAACGGGTATGCGTGTAGGTGAGCTGGTCTTACTCAATCGTGGAGATATCGACTTTGAAGGAAGACAATGTGTTGTACACGGCAAAGGGGATAAAGAACGGCGTGTCTACTTTGATGCGAGGGCGAAGGTCCATCTCCGTGAATATCTAAATGCTCGGCAAGATACTAATCCAGCGCTATTTGTGTCTGTAGATGGACGCGCCCAGAGACTAGAGATCAGTGGCGTTGAGCTTAGACTTCGGGAAATGGGCCGCCAGCTGAACATCGGAAGGATTCATCCTCATAAGTTCAGGAGAACCATGGCTACGCGCGCGATTGATAAAGGTATGCCCATAGAGCAAGTACAGGTGCTTCTGGGCCACAGCAAGATTGATACGACGCTTTGTTATGCAATGGTGGAACAAGAAAATGTACGGCAGTCTCATCGTCGATACATTGCTTGAGCTTGACCAAATTGCCGTTTG
>Ga0256406_1001179_pt1 | contig 43253 bp, 32 predicted proteins | sample RumenRJG_03DNA_FD_185986 | JGI IMG/M metagenome (GOLD analysis project Ga0256406, IMG submission 185986) | Bovine rumen microbial communities from Lethbridge, Alberta, Canada - RJG_03 | ecosystem: Host-associated > Mammals > Digestive system > Stomach > Rumen | place: Canada: Alberta | collected... | reverse complement strand
ATAATAAGTTTGATTTTAATTAACAACAAAACCCTGTATGCTATTGTTCTTTTGCAGACTCCGAAAGATAAAACGAAAATAGGCATAGTACCATGTGAGAACAGCGTGTTTAAAAGACTTATAGAAATTCCAACACACCCCGGAGCCTTTATGCTGTGTGAGGAATTTGGCTGTCAGCACTGTCAGAACCTTCATAGTTTGGTTTTGGCATATATCTAGAAATCCTTGCACCATGAATAAATATTTTGCTGCCAAAATATTTATTTCAGCAGACTTTATCAATGCGAACTCTGTAAAACATTTGATTTTACACGAAAAATTTTGACAATAGTCATACTTTTTCTAAATGCGATTGAAAATCGCATTTTCAGTGAGCATTATTTATATCAATTGTTATATCCATTGGTCTGATACTGTTAGGATTATCCAAATTTTCATATACCTCATCGTATGTACCGTTAAATCTCTGCTCAATAGTTGCCAGCACTTCAACATCACTGCTTTCCGCAACTGATTTGGTATCCCCGTAAAAATCATCATTCATAACCGGAGCAAGCTCATACGTTTTCAATATATTATTGACCTCCTCCATATACTCCATCATATCAGAGCCCTCGCCGCTTTCATTCATCACCTCTATCATCTCGCCATCAGTTAACAGATATCCCTTTATGTCAATTGCATATCCATCGCTTATCAAGTATCCTGACATATAATTTTCACTAAACGCATAGATTTCACCATTAAAATCTTTTATAAATATCTTTGTCCAGTCTGCACTTCCTACAAAATTGTCAAACAAATTCAATATGCTTTTACTGTCCGTCTCTATTGCTTCGCCATTTGAAATTTTATACAGCTTAAACCTAAGGTTGTTATTTTTCACTTCCGCAGTAAAAATATCATCATTACCATCCCTGTCAAAATCATCTATGTAGTATGATAAAATACCATCATTCATATAGTAGTCCTCAAGTATAACAGGCGCACCATACTCATCGTAATTTGTATTGGCTATTATCCTTCTCTCATCATTTACCTTTTTAATCACGCCTTTTTTTTCGCATAATTTTTTCAATGCCTCATTTGTTTCTTTGTTTTTTATGCGCTGTTCAATATCCTCAATTTCAGAGAAATTTTCCGAGCTAAGATATTCTTTTAACCAGACATTCAAATCATTATATTCTTCATTTCCATAATTATTTTCAAGCCAGTATACCATTAAATCACTTTTTGATTTATAGTCTTCTGAATTTAAAATCTGCATAAGATACTTATTCTTTTCGGATTTGTCGAAGCCATACTTAAGTAACACAAGTGCTTTTTCTATACTTGTGTTCGCAGCCCTATCATCCCCTTCCAAAAGCTCTGCATTTGCTTTTGCAAAGAAAAGCTCAGCACTTCCGTCATCAATTAGTGCAGCCTTATCAAAGCTTAAAATTGCTTCCTCATAATTCCCCTTATTCAATTCTTTCACAGCCATTTGAATATTATGTTCAAACGGATTCATGATTCCCGACAATGCTGCAAAACATATAACAGCAATAATTGCAATTATACCAATTGTTACAAATACTACATTTTTTTTATTCATATGAAACCTCTTATTGATTTTTGTGTTTTTTTTGAGTTACAATATAATACTGCCATTTACAATACTTACTAAAAATGCTCTTCTATCCAACAATTCTTTTTATAGAATATCTTCTTCAGGTTTTCCTCATTACCATGCACTTTGACATCAGGGAAAATTCCGCACTCCTCAAAGGAATATCTCCCGAGTATGGCTGATGTAAAGGCTTTGATATCCATTTCAATATCAGGTGTTTCTCCCCTGCTGACAATTATTTTATCGCCGAACTCCACCTTAAAGCAAGCATTGTTCCACGGGCAATATTCATCGGTTATTTTTATGGAAGCAGAGCCTTCACCAATATATTTTACCTGTTTTAAAAACTCCTCCACATCAATAACCTTGCTTGTTCCGTTATCGAAAACGGTTTTGGACGCATTTTTCTTTCCCCATCCGCCGCATGGGTCGATTATTGCAGACAGGCTAATATCGGATGGCAGTTTTATTATTACATTTTCCGCATATGATTTCTGCAGCAAAAAGTATGATAACAGTCCTCTTAATCCGTCATAAGAGGTAAACCAGAACCTATCGGCTTGCAAATCCATTGGTCTGTCAGCCTTTTCCACAGTTTTATAAGACATATATGCATCAGCCTCACCGTTTGTATAGTGGATATACGAAAACACCCCTGATGTATATGCATTATTCTCTGCAAAAAAATTCTCCCACTGCTTTTCTGTTCGTTTTATTGCCATATTATGCTCCGAGGCAAACTTATTGTAAATGCTTATAATTTGTTTTTTCATTGCTTCGGAATTGTCAAATGCCCTAAAACAGCCTGTTTTGTAGGGAATTATGGCTGTTATGGGAATCCTCCAGATCGCAAATTCACAGCTTACCTCATATCCGTACTGTCTGTAATAGTTAGCTTCAAAAGGGTATAAGTGTGAAATATACACCTCTTTTTCCCTCATCAACTCAAAAGCCCTTTTATATATCAGCCTAACCGCTCCCCTTTCGGGGCATTCAGGGTCGGAAACAACACCGCCAATTCCGTACATCCGGCATTCCTTTCCATCAATATACACATCAAACGGAATAATCTCTATTGCCGCATATAAAACACCGTCTAAAAACGCTCCCAGCCTTATAAAATCCTTATCCCGAGCATTGTCCTGCTCTATCAGCTTTTTTTTATATAATTCTTCATTGCCCAAGTCGGGATTAGGGCAGCGAAACAGCTTTGTACATATTTTCTTGTACCTTAAAGCCTCTTCTCCGTAAAACTCTCTTATCTCAAAATTATTCATGTATTCATCTCCTTTAAGTAATGTCTTTAGCCACGTGCAAAACTCCAAACATATTGAGTTTATGCGGTTTTACGGATGTGGCAAACCCGTTTTGTCACTAAAATTTTACTTCTAATGTATATAAAAAACCACTCAAATTTGGTATAATATAGTTGTAACAAAAATTAGAGAAGTTTATAACATTTGCTTCGCAGCTAAGCATTACACCACCCAGCCGGGGTAAATCCCTTCGAGGATTATTAACCATAACACCCCGGCTACAGGTCAGTATCGAATTTAAGCATGATTTGTGAATGGCATTTATTACCTGAATTCGCAGTTATCCATTTTGAATTTTCGAACATAATATAATATTCATCCTTGCATTTTATAATTATAGTCAGGCATTATTATTCCGCATTCTCGGCAGACAATGTTTCAATACCACAGGCATCCTATACTTTTACCTAATTTACGCTCAAGCGTCTTTAAGATATTTTTATTGCATACTCCTCTTTTCACTTTTCCAAAAATCCGATGCTTTGTCCGATGTTTCCCTTTTATCCCTGCTAAAGCTCGGCGCATATTTATTTTTACAAACTCTTTTCAGAAAAAATATTTAAACTTCTGTCTAATCTGCGTCTTATGTCTCCATATTCAAAATCACACGAAAAGTTCTCCGGCAGCTTTATTTCAAATTTTATTTTTGTGCCGTCTCTATGCCATTTAACTTCGACTTTGCCGTGAGGTGTTTTTACGCCACCCTTTGCATATGTCATATCATGAGGGGTATGCGGCGCAATAACCATATCCGTATATGCGGCAGAAGTATCCTTTTGACTTATTCCCAAAACAGATGTAATAAGATTTTTCGCACTTGCTCCGAACATAGGATGGTTATGTGAGCCCCAACCTCTCCAATATTCCCAGATTGTTGTTGCATTATTATCAAACATATAACCAAATCCTCCCGGCTCATGTGATGTCAGGAGTTTATATGCTACGTCATCACCGCCGTTATCAAATAACAGCTGCACCAATATGGGTGTGCATAAAAATCCGGTATCGAAATGTCCCAATTTAGCATACTTTTCGATAAGATTTTCAAGTGTTTTTTCATTGCCCAATCCCGCATATATGGCAAATGCATCAGCTCCCTGAACACCGTCTGCAAAAGATGATGTTTCTTTATTGTAATACCGGTCATATATGCTCTGCTCTGCCGCTGCACGCAGTGCATCAAATCTGTCGTTATCCTGTGTATTTCCGATAATTGCCGAAATCTCCTTCATATACATCAGAGCTCGAATGAATAAACAAGTATTCACAAAGGGTTCAGGAATAACCGTGGGGTCAAGCGTAGCCCAGTCTCCAAGACACCATCCGCCATCTTCCTCTCTTACCACAAGACCGTTTTCGCTTCTCGATGCCAAATAATCTATCCACCTTTTCATATTATTATAATATTGTTCAAGCGGTTTTTTATCGCCAAATTGTTTATAATAATTATAAGGAACCGTTATCGCAGCATTTCCCCAGCCGCCCGGACCTCCTCCGCCTCCCGCAAACGGCGCGGTATGGTTTACATGACCTCCGACCTTATCCTGTGAATCAAATATATCTCTTATCCATTTTCGGTAAAATGCTTTGCAGTCAAGCATAAGCATTGCTGCCGGTGCGCATACCTGTCCATCGCCTGTATATCCCAAGCGCTCTCTGTGAGGGCAATCGGACGGAACTCCGCAATGCATATTATCAAGCTGCGTCCTTAAATATGCGTCAAATAACCGGTTTAATTCATCGGAGCTACTTTCAAATTCGGCAATTACATCTGTGTCACTGTGTATCACCGCAACATACACAAGGTCAATATTGCCCTTTATTTCAAAATACCTGAACGAATGCCACACAAATTTAGGTGAAAACTCATGTGAAGCACCGTCTCCTATAAAAACATCCTCCATTATCTGAGGCACACCTTGAGGATTTATATATTTTGAACCTGTAGTCTCAAAATCAAGATTATTGTTATTTATATTTTCGGAATATCTTATCCGTATTTCCTCGCCATCAGCGGGAGAAGCGGTAATCACCGCAAATCCGCTTATGTTTTCACAGGCATCGTAAATAACCGTATCACCGTCTGAATACACCATTTTGGGCTTAATCCGACGAATTTCCCTGTCAGGCACAGAATCATCCTCGGTCAAAATTGTGTCCAGCAACTCAGTTACCGTTACGCCCGAATATGTATAGTTTCCGTCACGCTCAATACGCGCATCGTATCTTTCGCCATAAAATAATTGACTATATAGGATAGCACTGCTTCTGCACCATTCGCTGCCATCCGAATATACGGTATGTACTCCGTTCATGTCAGAAACAAAAATTTCGAATATTGTTCCAAGAGCGTCTCCGAATGACATATCTCCTTCGGCGGTTCTGTCCGTCTGACGATACCACCCATCCCCCAAAGCTATTTCCAATAAATTATCTCCGTCGTGTACATATTCCGTTATATCATATACGCTGTAATAACATCTATATGTAAACTCATCGGAAATCGGATACAACATAGTTTTACAATTGCGTTCCCTAAATATACTGTTGGATGGGCGAAAGTATTCATTACCTATGCGTACACCGTTTACATATGCCGTAAAAAAGCCAAGTGCACTCACTGCAATTTTACACTCCTTCGGTCTGTCCAGGACAAATTGACGTCCGATGACCGGTGCAGCTATACTACTCGGTGCCGTAATCCATTTTGCCCGTTTTATTTTGCAATCAAGTATGTTGGACATATTCTCATACTTCCTCTCTGTTATTTTTTAACTGCTGCACTAATAACAGGAAACCTCTAAAAATTGATTCCCAATCATAGTATTTTGCTATTTCGATTATTTTTCAAAAATCAAAGCAAGAAATAGCCAATCGCCATTGATTCTTGCTAAATATTCAGGGAGGATAAGCTCTGAATATTCAGAATTATTCTCATTTGGGCATAGTTATCCCATGCACACCTCCTTTTGTTTTAAAACAGTATATCTGCAAAAGTTATAAACAAGGTTTGTAAGACATATATTAAACTCTGCTCGCCTTATTCCAATGGAACGCACAGTAAGACCATGCATGGATACGGTAATAAATCCAAACACATACTCAATTCTGCATCGAATTTTTGATTTTCTTCGATTGCTTTCTTTTTGTTCATCAGTCAACGGTTTGCCGGCTTTGCTTTTACGTTCTTTACATTTACCTTTTCAAGCAAAGGTCTGAATGATACAAAGTCTGTAACGTTCAGTTTTTCCAATGAAGCTCCGAGCTCGGATAATCTCTGTAATTGTGTTTCTTCCGCAAAAAGATTGATCTGCATTGCACTTCGACCGCCTTTATTATAGTATCTTTATTATACCATAATCTGACGATTTTTTTAACACTTTTTTATGGATTTTTAGAGGTTACCTTCATTCATAATGTTTCTCCTCGTCAGTTTAACCTTAATACATCTGATTATAAAACTCTAAATTATTAGGTTGGATGCAATTTTTATAGCTCCTTCATAATATTTTTCTCAGTGTTCTTTTTAATGGCTGTTTACATTATTTGGCATTTCTCGTGCCGTGGTTAACAATCATCTGTAGATTCGGCATTTCCGCCTGCGAATATAAACGTGCGGAGCATAACCATCGGTGTGAACACCATTAAGAAATCTCACATTTTACCTTGAGGATTATTATACAACACATTTTCGAGATTTGCAAGAACTTTTTCATATTTTAGAATAAAAACACATTTATCAGTAAATTTTTTTGATAATAAGTAATATAATAATACTATAAGACAATTTCAGGCTCATAAAAAACGAAAAAAACGGAGGTCATTATGAAAGGAGAGCTGTTCTTTTATTGTCCGATACTCGGCAAACGGGTAAAAATAAGCAGTGAGCTTAGTGAAAACAACCGACAAAGCTTTAACAGGAGCGAAAAAAAGGGCTTTTGCAGAGTAAACTGCGGAGTATGCTCCGGGAATTGTATCGGGTGCAGTATGCTGTAAATTATTGAAAGGATTGTGGTATAATGAATAACAGCGCAGAAAAAAAGCTTGAGGGTATTTTATCCTCTCTTGACAAAAACAAAATTTCTGAGGCAAAAAGCAAGCTAAATGGTTTTATGAACACTCCGGAGGGACGCAAAATAGCGCGTGAAATCAGCGGAATAGATAAGAATAAGCTGATGAATACATTTATGTCTATAAATTCCTCCGACGTAAAAAACAAGCTGAATAACGCAGATTTATCGAAATTATCAAGCAAGGATATTGAAAAGATACTCAACCAATTGAAATAAACAGATAAAAAGGGCCATAAGGAAATATTTCAGCAATGCCGATATTTCCACAGGCGGCAGAAAATAATCATTTTAACGCCGCCTCAAGGGCCCGTCATATGAAAGGAGGCTGTAAATGAGCAATGGCAGGAAATGATTTACTTAATTCTCTACGGGGGATGCTTGGTGATAATGCAGACGAAAAAATAAATGCTGTAATGAATATGCTTAAAACGGACAACAGCAGTGCAAAAAATACCGTAAGTCAAATAGAAAACGATATAACAATTTCCGACAATTCAAACGTTTCCGACGGTCCGGGCAATACTGACACACTTACCGTTTCGGCTGCCGAAAGCAATCCTGCTCCATTATCTGATGAGGGGATTGAATTTATCGGCAAAATCAAGAATATTATAGACGAGATGGGGTCCGCCAACGACCCAAGGTCAAACCTTCTCATGTCTTTGCGGCCGTACATGAGAGAAACAAGAAAAAAAAGCATTGATAATGCTGTTAAAATTTTGAATCTGAGCAGGTTCTCAGGCTTGTTCAATATATAAACAAAATATGTACAGAAGGTATTACAGCATCAATGATATGCCGCAAATCAAAGATGCAGCGCCAAAGATCTGCGAGGAGGAAAAAAAGCCCTGCAATTTACATAAAAACGTTGAAGAACAGATAGGCTTTTTACGTGACGGCAAGGTTCTCGGTAAATTTGAGGTTGATGATATTATTCTTATCGTTATTGCCATTATTCTGCTTGCGGATGACTGCGACGATAAGCTCCTGATTTTTGCCTTAGGCTTTGTATTTCTTTCAGGTCTTTTATAAGCATAAAACGTGCGCACACAGCATTTCTGCCCTGCGCACGTTTTCATTTTTAATTCTATATCCGCTGATGTTTCTGTCACATAGTTTCTCGTTCTATAATCTCCCATGCGGAGTCATTGCTTGAGCAAAGAGGTCTTACGCCGTCTCTTTCATTATCGAAAAGACAAATTTCAGCCATTTCACACCAGCGGCAGGCAAGCTCCGATTTATCCTTGCTCGGCAAAATTCTGATATCTCCCCCCTTTATTCGTCTGTTATAGTCCTTTATTCCTTTTTTTGCATATTCAATCAGCTTTTCAAACTGCTCTCTTGTAAGATATTCTGAATTTTTTGTAACGGCACCGGATTTTGTCAGCTTGAATTTAAGATATTCGCTTTCCATATTATCGCTTATACCTCTGTCCATAAGCAATGCAGCCGATATATCAGGCATACCGTTCTCGGCTGTATCAAGTACAACCGCACCGTTCAGCTTCATTTTACTGCCGACTGCCTCGCTGACAGCGGCGTCGTCATCGCCGTTTTCCAATCTTGCCATATCATCTCTCAGCTTGTTATACAATATACCGGTAATTTCCGCAGAAAAATCACCTCTTGAATATTTAAGCTCTCCCCTGTTGTACAAATCAACCGCCGCCATTGCATAAACAACAAGCTGAATGTCTATCATATTGCAGACAGATGCAACCGAAAAGCTTTTTGAGCCTGATTTATAGTCAATTATTCTTATTTCCGCTTTTTTATCCTCCTCGGAATACGCTATATCAATTCTGTCAATTATCCCCTGAATGCAAAGTGAGCTGTCCTCATCATCGGGCTTAAACATAAATTCCTTTTCATATTCCGCCGGAATATATCCACCAAGAGATATGCTTTTTCTGATAGTTTCGGAGGAACGCTTCAGCGTCCTTGTCATTCGGTCAATCAGATAATTCATTTTACCCTCATCACGCTCAATCGCCGCAGCAATCTTCTCTTTAATTTCCGCCATAATGCTGTCGGTTATCTCGTCACATTCCTCCTCCGTTAAGTTGTCCCAACGCTGCTTAAGCTCTGCAAAGCTGTTCGATTTTCCTTCAACGGCATTACAGAAGCGCCATACGGCATAATGCATAAGAGAGCCGAGGTCAAATTTTTGTATCTGCCATATTTCCTCCTCCTTTGCCCTTAAACCGTTTTTTGCAAAATACCTGAAGGGACAGCTTGAAAACTCATTCAGTCTGCTTACGCTGTAGGCGGCCCTCTTTTTATACAGCTCACAAGAATTTTCAGCCGAAATTTTTGCCGCCGTCTGCTTATAGTTGTCGGCAGTTTCTGCCATTTTCAGCTCAGCCTGCCATTCGGGATGTTCTTTAAACCATCGGTATATCTGTGCCACTGCCGGATCGTTTTTGTTACGTCTGTTCTGCAGTAAATAATCAAGGGCTGCCTTTGGCGAATATACCGTTTCCCCGTCCACAAGCTCAGACAGCAAATCATCGCGGCAGGTAAGCCTCGGGAATAACCGTTTCATATCATAGGTCAGCTGTGCAGGCACCTGCGCATCGCCCTCAAAGCTGTTTACAGGATAGCTTATACATAGCTTTTCCTCTGCATTAAACAGAATCTTATAGAATCTGTATTCTGCTGCCGCCTTTTGCTCGCCGGGCAAGCTCAGCTCATTTCCGTCCTCCTTAAAAAGCTCAGACAGTCTTTCTCTTTCACTGTCCGCAAGCATTCCCTCACTGCCGGCTTCCGGTGGAATTTCACCTCTCGTTGCTCCGATAACAAACATAGCTTTAACGTTTTTCTGTACCGATACATCAACTCCCGTAACGGTTACACAATCCACAGAAGACGGGATAATCCCTATTTTACATTCTCCCAATCCCGCAAGCAGATAGCTTCTGTACTGCTCCTTTGAACAATGCTCACTGCCCAGGGTGACTACAGTCTGATTTATTACCTCAATAAGCATATTCCACACCTGAGAAAACTGCTCCGCTTCGTTTCTCATACCTATATCATTCAGTCTTTGAATTTCTGATAACAGCCCCTCATAAAGATGTATTTCCTCTAAAAATTCATACAATGCCGCCGCAAAATCGGCAGCGGTTTTTCTTCCCTTTGTTTTTTCGATAAACCGGCGCAAAGGCAAGACAACAGTTTTTCTGGTTATGTTTATCCTATCCTCCGCCGCCGAATCGGCTTCGGCTTCTCTTCCACTAACAGCGTCCGAAAGCCCTGCCGAATTGCAGCGCCAATCATCATCGGAGAGCCACTTTTTCTTTCCTCTTATTCCCTTTTTCAGCACGTATGAAGAAAGAAAGTCAATATCATCATCACATACAGGCTTTATTCCCTCATCATCATTAATATAAATAAATCCCGACTTCAGATAGGTAAAAACCGAATCATAGCTCCAATCGGAAGAAATTATGTCAAATATACTCAAAACGGTTATCAGAATCGGATGGTCTGTCACCGCAAGCTTTGAATCCATAAAATAAGGAATTTTATAATCACCGAAAACCGCATTTATTATGCTGCTGTAATTATCTGTTCCGCCGCAGACAACGGTAATATCCGAATATCTGATTTTTTCGTCCGCAATGAGCGCAGCTATACGTTTTGCGGCATATTCTGTCTCAGAATAGGGATCTCTTGCCGCAAAAAGCGTTATGTCCTCTGTTTTTTCGGGATATGGCTCAAAGCCCTTTTGAAAAAAAGAAGCATAGTTTTCATAAAAAAAACGTATCTCGTCCGATTTAAAGCCGATTCCGCTTTTTGAAAGCCTTGTTTCACTGCAGGCAATTCCGTTTTTCTCTGCCAAAAAATTAATTCTCCTTTTTGTGTCCTCCGGAATGGCGGACAGCTCGGAAGAGCTTTTATCATCTATGGGCAGGGTGATAAAGATTTCCTCGCATTTTTTCATAAGTGCTTCCAATACCTTGTAATGCTGCGGAAGAAAATCCGAAAATTCATCAATAAATATATATGCTCCGCCAAAAGCTGATCTGGACACAATAATCTCTGCAAGGCGCAGTAAATCTTCCTCCGAATCAAGAAACCGTCCGCCATTCAGCAGTTCGTATTCTTCATATATGTCTGCTATTGCCGTCAGCTTATGCTTAAGCATTCCCTCCTCAAGTCTTTCCGACGCCAAACGCAACATTTCGGGAGTAAGCATATATCTTTTCATCTCGCTCAGCATTGTAGCCGCAGTATTTACAAATCCTGGCTTTGACGCACAGCCCGAATATATACTGTCGCCCGTACAAGCCTTTTCAATGGCTCTTGTAATAAGAACTGCCTTGCCGGAGGGGGTAAGATAATTTTTAACCGCTCTTGAGGAGCATCGCTTTGACATACGCGAAAATGTCAGAACCTCAATGTTGTTAAGTCCCGTACCTCCAAAGCTTTCGGTCATAAGCTTTTCCGCAGCATAGGAATATTGCTCGGGAACAATCATTACTATACGTGCTTCCGGCTCTTTTGACTTTATTTCATTAATTTTTCTGATACATTCATAGGTTTTTCCGGAGCTTACTCCCCCGGTAATAAAATTAATCTTCATTGCAAGCCCTTTCAATATAATATAAACAGGTTATTGATGAATACAGAACCCGAATAAATACGCAAATCCTTTAACTTGCCTTTATTTTAACCGTTCATATAACCGCCGCAGTACAATATAAATATTACAGCCGCAAGCGTCAGCGCAAAAGCAATCGGAACGGCAATATTAAAGCTCAGGTGCTTTGTCTTGTGACGAAAGCACTGCATTCCTGCCAAAGCTCCCACCCCTCCCAGGAAAAATGCCGAAGAAAGCAGTCTTTTCTCGCTGATTCGTCCGGCTCCCTTTATTGCCAGGAGCTTGTCTGCACCGTAAAGAATAAAAACAATAATATTCCATACTGCTATTAATAATATCAAAATATACATAGCACTCTCCATATACATATAAATATATTATAACAAATTTTCTGTCTGTCAGACGTCAACGGCAAAAGGTCAATTCCCTCAAACGTGCAATAACGGCAGCCAATATTGTTTTATATATTTCCTTCCCAATATACATTCTACCACTTATTTATTGAAAAATCAACACTTTTAATAATTAACGCAGGATTTTTTATCCTGACAGAATATTAAGTCAACAATAAAACAAAGCCGCTTTGTTCATCTCAAGGAGCAAAGCGGCTTTGTTCATATTAATTCAAACAACAAGCCCGATTTTATTAATAATATTCACAGTTCTCCGACTTAAAGTAATCGGCAAGATTTATAAACGGTCTGTCAAGACTTTTTGCGATAGCAACCGTCTGACCCGTCCCACCGTGATTTGTGGTTTTATAAACAATGCCGCAGCAGGAGCTTTCAACCATTTTACGGTTCCTGTTTTTTAAACAGGTGCTTGTATAGCCTGATTTTTCAATCACCTCAATTGAGTCGGCATAAAACTTAATAGTGCTGAGTATATTCTGGTCATCAATATTCCAATTGATATCGGAATCATAGCAGGGCAGAAACAAAATAAGACGCATTTTTCCGTACAGCTCAAGATTTTCCTTAAGCCTTATAACAGTCTGTGCGGCAATCGTATCAAAGCCGAGGGCGCCGCCGGAAATAAAATCGGTTATGCCGGCATTATATTTTTCAATAATACTCCTCTCAAGCAGCGAAATAATTTTATCTTTTTTTATCGCCGGAAGTATTCTGTGACCTGAAAAAAAACAGGTTTTCTCGGTTTCTATCATCAATGCTTTCCCTCATTTTCAGCTGAGCCTTTCAGCCCCGTAATCATATAGTACCTTCATCATATCATCAAACCTTTTTCTGTCCATTTTACCCAAAGGCAGACGTGTTTTGCCTACACGGTATCCCAATGTATTCATTGCACTTTTAACAGGTATTGGGTTAACCTCAGAAAACAGCTTTTCATTCACTTCCGAAAGCCCGTTCTGCAGCTTGGCAGCCTCTGCTGTTTTTCCGTCAAGCATCAGCCTGCACATTTCATGGACACGGTCGGGGAAAATATTTGCGCAAACCGAAATGACACCCACACCGCCCAGAGCCATAACAGGTACGACAATATCGTCATTGCCCGAATAAACTCCTATCTCCGGCACCGAATATCTGATTTTTGAAACAAATGCCGCATTTCCGCTCGCTTCCTTGATTCCGACAATATTATCAAGCTCCGAAAGCCTTTCTAACGCGTCTACAGGCATTGACATTCCCGTCCTTGAGGGAACATTATAAATTATTATCGGTATATCGACAGTATGTGAAAGACATTCGTAATGTGCCGTAACTCCGCTGTAATTCGCTTTATTGTAAAAAGGTGTTACCGACAGGATTGCATCAGCGCCGGCATTCTCAGCACGTTTCGCCTTTTCGATTAGTGCCGCAGTATTATTGCTGCCGGCTCCGGCTATCACAGGGATTCTTCCTGCGGCGAATTTAACCGCAAAGCCTATAATTGCCTCCTGCTCATCATCTGTAAGGGTAGACGCCTCTCCTGTTGTTCCGCAAATAACAATTGCGTCGGTTTTATGTCTGATGTGCATTTCAATAAGCTCTGATAAACTGTCGTAATCTATTTTGTTATCCTCGGTGAAGGGCGTAACCAATGCAACGCCCGAACCCATAAACGGCAGCTTTTTCACTTTAATAACTCCTTTACGATAACATCAAAAATTTTATATCCTTTGTGTATCATAAAGACAAAATAAGTATCAGTCCATATATCCCTTTGCGGTAAGAAGCTCTGCCATTAATACTGCACCGCCTGCCGCACCTCTCAGAGTGTTATGTGACAAACATACAAACTTATAATCATACTGACTGTCCTCTCTCAGACGGCCGATTGATACAGCCATTCCCCCCTCAAGATTTCTGTCAAGTCTTGTCTGCGGTCTGTCATTTTCTTCAAAATAATTCAAGAATTGCTTTGGAGCGTGAGGCAAATTAAGCTCCTGGGGTACACCGGCAAAATCCTTCCAGTCTTTTTTTATTTCTTCTATTGAGGGCTTATTTTTAAAGCTGACAAATACAGCCGCCATATGTCCGTTGGAAACAGGCACTCTTAAGCACTGTGTTGTGATTGCCGGCTCTTTTGCGTCAACAATTTTATCCCCGTCAATTCTGCCCCATATCTTAAGCGGTTCAACCTCGCTCTTTTCCTCCTCACCGCCGATATACGGTATCATATTGTCAACCATTTCCGGCCATGTTTCAAAGGTCTTTCCCGCGCCTGAAATTGCCTGATAAGTAGTTGCAAGACATTTTTCAACACCATATTTCATAAGCGGATGCAATGCCGGAACATAGCTCTGCAGTGAACAGTTTGATTTAACGGCGATAAAGCCCCTCTTTGTTCCGAGACGCTTTCTTTGAGCGTGAATAATTTCAGCGTGCTCAGGATTAATCTCAGGTATAATCATAGGAACGTCATCTGTATGTCTGTGAGCGGAGTTGTTGGAAATAACAGGGCATTCAGCCTTTGCATAAGCCTCCTCAAGAGCCTTTATTTCCTCCTTCTTCATATCAACCGCACAGAAAACAAAATCAACCATTGACGCTATTTTTTCAATATCTCCTGTTGCATCCATAACAATCATATCGGCAACCGATTCGGGGATATCCTCCTCCATTGCCCATTTCTTTCCTACAGCGTCACTGTATTTCTTGCCTGCGCTTCTTGGGGATGCGGCAAGCACCTCGATAGTGTACCACGGGTGATTGTTAAGAAGCGTAATAAAACGCTGACCTACCATTCCCGTTGCACCGATAATTCCGACTTTATAATTTTCTTTCATCAAAAACAACCCTCTCATTTGTTTAATATGCATATGAAAATTCATTTATGCATTTTAAAATAAATACAATAGCCTTTAAAGCTATTGTTACATAATATATTAACATTATTAAAATAATATGTCAATATTTTTTTGTCTATTTTGTCACTTTTAAATAAAAAAGATAAAAAGGATTAAAAAAACTCTTGATTTTGTACAAAATATGTGATATGATATACGGGCAAAATTACGGATGGTCCTCTGCCTCGGTCGGCACGAACGTCCTTGAAATGAGAGGAGGGCATAATGATGAACTCAAACGAAATCATTAATGCTGTAACAAAAGACCAAATCAGAACAGATTTACCCGAGCTTAAGGTTGGTAACAATGTAAAGGTTTACCAGAAAATTGTCGAGGGTAACCGTACCAGAACTCAGATGTTCGAGGGTACAATTATCAAAGTTCAGGGCGGCGGCATCGGCGCTACCTTTACCGCAAGACGTTTGTCTTACGGCGTAGGAGTTGAAAAAACCTGGCCTGTTAACTCACCTAACATTGAAAAGATTGAAATTTCAAGACTTGGTAAGGTTAGAAGAGCTAAGCTGTATTATCTCCGTGACAGAGTCGGCAAGGCTGCTAAGGTTAAGGAAAAAATCTGATTTCCTGCATATATGAGTTTAAAAGGGACAGATTATGTCCCTTTTTGCTTATATCCCCTCCGGCTTATTGGAAATTAAATTTATTTTTCCATAACAATTTATTCATAATTTTGTGATATGATATGTATTATAAAATTATCGGCGAAAAAAATTAACATAACAGTGCATTCACAAGTGAAAAAACCTGAAATGTTTTTCAAATTTACCCGAACTTTAAGAATAAAGGAGACATAATTATGAGTGATTTACCCGAAAACGAAACAAGAGCCGAGGCAAGTGTCGAGACGGAAGCAGAGGCAAGCGTTACCGAAGAAACCGCAAAGGAAGCCTTTAATTTGAAAAAGGAAGTCTTTGAATGGATATACACAATTGCCGTTGCGCTTGTAATAGCATTTTTAATAAAAGGCTTTTTATTTGACGTTGTGCGTGTAGACGGTCCTTCAATGGAAACAACTCTTTTAAATAATGACAGATTAATTATTACTAAGCTCGGCTATAAGCCTCAGACACAGGACATTGTTATTCTTGATTCTACTTATAAGAACAGAGAAAACTATTATAAAATTCTTGAGCAAAGCGGCGAAAAGTTTAACCCTGTTACAAAATTCTTTAACTATTTCTCCCTTCCCCGGGAATATAAAAGACGTTACTATGTAAAAAGAGTAATCGCTCTGCCCGGTCAGACAGTAAATATTGTTGACGGAAAGGTTTTGGTTGACGGAGAGGAGCTTTCTGAACCGTATTACAGCGGCGAAACAACAATAACCGACCCATCTGTTGAGTATCCGGTTACTGTTGCGGAGGACTGTGTTTTTGTTATGGGCGATAACAGACCTCACAGCAAGGACAGCCGTTCCTCAGAGCTTGGTCAGGTTCCCATAAAGGCTCTTTTGGGCAAGGCACAGGTTAGAATATGGCCGCTTAATTCAATAGGGCTTACAAGATAGTATTTTAAAGAAACCGTTGCCGCCGGGCTGCGGTTTCTTGTTTCATAATAATAAAAACAAAAAGAAAAGAGATGATCTCTATGCAGCAGATACAATGGTTCCCCGGGCATATGTCAAAAACAAGACGAATGATTCAGAACAATATCAGATATATTGACGTTGTTGTGGAAATTCTTGACGCAAGAATACCCTTATCCGGCAGAAATCCTAATTTTAACGACATTTTAAAGAACAAGCCCCGTATAATAGTTCTCAACAAATACGATCTTGCGGACAAGGCTGTAACCGATTTATGGATAAAGGCTTATGCAGAAAAGGGCATAAAGGTAATCCCCGTAAGCTGCTCCACAGGCTTTGGCATCAATAAAATAGCTCCGGCAGCAAAGGAATTAATGCACGACAGGCTTGAAAAGGAAAAAGCAAAGGGTATCACAAAACCGGTCAAAATTATGATGGTAGGTATACCCAACGTAGGAAAATCCACGCTGATAAATAAGCTTGTCGGAAAGAGCAAAACAGAGGTCGGAAACCGTCCCGGTGTTACAAAAACCGAACAGTGGGTAAGAATCCGCGATGGCTTGGAGCTTCTTGATACGCCCGGGCTTCTTCCGCCGAAATTTGAAAATCAGGAGCTTGCAAAAAATCTTGCCTACACCGGTGCAATAAAGGACGAAATTATCAACACCGAGCTTCTATCCTACTCCCTGCTTGAATATCTAAGAGATAATTACAGCGAATTGCTTGCGTCACGTTATAAGCTGACAGAGGACATTTCACAATTGCAAGGACATGAAATTCTTGAATATATCGGAAAAAAGCGTGGCTTTATGATATCGGGAGGCGAAATAGATATGGAAAGAGCCGCAAACACCGTTCTTGACGAGTTCAGAGCCTGCAAGATAGGAAACATTACGTTGGAAAAACCAAATTACAAGGAGTGATTTATATGCCGATTAAGGTAACAGACAAGCTGCCGGCAACAAAGCAGCTAAGAAATGAAAATATATTTGTAATGAGTGAAACAAAGGCAATGCACCAGGATATACGTCCCTTAAAAATTGCCATAGTTAATCTTATGCCTACAAAAATCACTACCGAAACACAGCTTTTAAGGCTTTTGAGCAATACGCCCTTACAGGTAGAGCCCGATTTAATTGCAATGAAATCCCACGAATCAAAAAACACCTCATATGAGCATCTATCATCCTTCTACAAAAGCTTTGACGATATCAAGGGCAACAAATATGACGGAATGATTATAACCGGCGCTCCGGTGGAAAACCTTGATTTTGAAGAGGTAGACTATTGGGAAGAACTAAAGGAAATTATGGAATGGTCAACTACCCATGTTACCTCCACTCTTCACATCTGCTGGGCGGCGCAGGCAGGGCTTTATTACCATTACGGCATTCCCAAATACTCCCTCAAGGAAAAATGCTCCGGCGTTTTTCTTCATAAGGTAAACAGAAAAACAGCCAAGCTCGTAAGAGGCTTTGACTCTCAATTTTATGCGCCACATTCACGCTACACCGAGGTTCGTGCCGAGGATATTAAGCAGATTAAAGAGCTTGAAATTCTTGCCGATTCGGAGGAGGCCGGAGTATATATAGTCTTTTCAAAGGGCGGCAGACGTATATTTGTTACAGGTCATTCGGAATATGACGCCAATACGCTTGCCGATGAGTACAACCGCGACCTTCAGAAAGGCATTAACCCGAAAATCCCCAAAAACTACTTTCCCGATGATAATCCGAAAAAAACACCTATCGTCCGCTGGAAAAGCCATGCAAGTCTGCTTTTTTCAAATTGGCTTAACTATTTTGTATACCAGATTACACCTTACGATATTGACAGCATTAAATAACGGAGAGATATACCCTTATGAATTTACCAAATGATTTTGTTGTAAGAATGAATACAATGCTCGGTTCGGAATATTCAGCCTTTGAACAGGCATTGGAAAACAATCAAATCAGCACCGGTCTGCGTATTAACACACGAAAAAGCTGCGCCAAGAATATAATGAAAGCGGTTACGGACAAGCTCGACAAGGTAAGCTGGTGCGATAACGGATATTACTGTGATAAAACAGTCATTTCGGGAAATCACCCTTATCACATTGCAGGGCTGTGCTATTTCCAGGAGCCGTCTGCAATGGCAAGTGTTGAAGCGCTGAAAATCAAGCCGGGGGATTATGTCCTTGACCTTTGTGCCGCTCCCGGCGGAAAAGCCACTCAGGCAGGCGCATATATAGGCAAAAACGGTCTGCTTGTGGCAAACGAAATAATTCCCAAGCGCGCCACAATTCTTGCAGAAAACATTGAACGTCTGGGGATTTCAAATTCAATAGTCACAAACGAGTCTCCCGAAAGGCTTAAAGATAAGTTTCCCTGTTTTTTTGATAAGATTATAGTTGACGCACCCTGTTCGGGTGAGGGTATGTTTAAAAAGGAGCCGCAGGCAGTTACGGAATGGAGCATTAACCATACAAAAACCTGTGCCGTAAGACAAGCGCATATAATGGACTGCGCTTATCAGATGCTGCGGCCGGGCGGCAGTATAGTATACTCAACCTGCACCTTTGCTCCTTGTGAGAATGAAGGTATTGCCGATTATATGTTAAAAAGCTACAATGACCTTTCCCTTGCAGATACAGGACTCGATGGTCTTGACAAGGGTGTAGGAGAATGGGCTGAAAGCAGCTTTGACCTATCCTTATGCCGAAGAATATTTCCCCATCACCAAAGAGGCGAGGGACACTTCATTGCCCTGTTCAAAAAAAACGGCAGCAGTGAGCCTCGGCGCACCACAATACTCGTAAATCAAAAACAAGCGAAAGCAGGAATCAGCCTGTTTAAGGAATTTGAAGCCGCCGCCTTGAATACAGATATCCACGGCAGCTTTACAATGTTCGGTGACAATCTTTATCTTGTTCCCGACGATATCGATACTGACGGACTTAAGGTTGTAAGAGGCGGTCTTCACCTTGGAATATGTAAAAAAAATCGGTTTGAGCCATCACACGCACTTGCCTCCGCTCTCAGCATCTCCGATTTTAAGCAACATATTTCCTTTAGTGCAGAGGATACGCTGCTAAAAAAATATCTCCGCGGAGAAACAATCCCCTCGGAGATTAAAGGCTATTGCTGCATAGCTGTCGGCAATGCTCCCATAGGCTGGGCAAAAGGCTCAGACGGAGTTCTTAAGAACCGTTTTCCGAAGCAGCTCCGTCTTCCCTGATTTTATTTGATTTTTACAGCATTGCAAGAAAGCTCTTGATAATCTCGGCAGAAAGAAATGCCGTTTCCTTTTCAAAGGCTTCATAGGATTCGGCGGCAGAGCCGTCCGCAAGATCGGACAGTGCGCGGACTACCGCAAAGGGTATGTTATTTGCCTGTGCTGTCTGAGCTATTGCCGCCCCCTCCATTTCAGTAACAAGAGCGTTAAATCTGTTTTTTATCTCACTTTTTTTCTCCGCATCGGAAACAAATATATCTCCCGTTGCGATAATTCCTTTTTTTATGCGCTGTGCCGATATATGCTTTAATGCGGCATTTTCTATCAGCTCTATAAGCCGTTTATCGGCCATATACTCTGTCGGCTTGTCCTTGTCACCCAAAAACATATATCCCTTGGCATATCCAAAGCCACTTACGTCAAAATCATGCTGAACAAGTGACTCACCTATTACAATATCCCCTACCGAAAGCCCGTCACCTATTCCGCCGCCGATACCTGTGTTGATTATTGCAGCTACCGAGAACCTGTCGGCAAGAGTCTGAGCGCACCTTGCGGCATTAACCTTGCCAATTCCGCATTTTACTACAATTACCTCTGTACCGTTTAAGATACCCGAAAAAAATGTCATTTCTCCAACCTTTTCGGTTTTGCAATTGTCAATTGAAGCCTTTAAGGTATCAACCTCAATATCCATTGCGCCTATTATTCCAATCGGTCTGTTATTCTTCATATACAGTTTTCTCCTCTGTCCAATCCGAAAGTACGGCTGTCATATCCTGCGCAACTGCTTTTGCTCCCTTTAAATCATGCTCAAGATAGTTTCCGCATTCCTCTTTTCTGCTGCCCGGGATCTCACCCTCAAAGGCGGCAATAAAGGCAAATGCTTCTTTTACCAGCTTAATTGCCTCATCTGTTGAAACAATATCTCTCATTAAAAGATAAAATCCCGTTCTGCACCCCATAGGACCCACATAAACCACAGAATCGGAAAATCGACTGTTTCTTGCATAAGTGGCAAAAAGATGCTCAAAGGTGTGCATTGCTCCGTTTGAAAGATAGTCACCGCCGTTAGGCTTTTTCATTCTGATATCATAAGTAACAACATCACCGTCTGTCCTTGAAATATACATTCCCTTTTCAAGCTTATCATGATTTACCGTAAAGCTTGCTATTTTTCTCATTTTCCCCTACTCCCTTCTTTGCAGTTTTTATCCTATCTATTACGGCAAAATGTTACCTGCCGCTCTATAGATTGCATACCATTCCTCACGAGTGATTTTGACCGCCGTCGCCTTTATACAGTCTGTAAGTCTTTCACTGTTGGTTGTACCCGTTACGGGCATAAGCCTTGCAGGGTGCCTTAAAAGCCACGCAACAGCCATAGTTGTTTTGCTGACACCGTACTTATTCCCTATTTCCCCAAGCACTCTGTTAAGCTCAGGATAGTCCTCATTATCAATAAAGCAGCCGCCGAAAAAGCCTGTCTGGAACGGAGACCAGGGCTGAATTGTAATATCCTTCAAACGGCAGTATTCAAGCACTCCTCCGTCACGATTAACTGCCGAATCATTTAACATATTGACGTTTATTCCTGCCTGAATCATCGGAGTATGCATTATGCTAAGCTGAAGCTGATTTGCGCATATGGGCATATCAAGATACTTCTCTAACAGAGCCATTTGCATTGGATTCTGATTTGATACTCCGAAATGCCTTACCTTGCCCTTTTCCTTAAGAATTGAAAATGCCTCGGCAACCTCCTCCGGCTCCATTAAGGTATCGGGTCTGTGCAGCAGAAGCACGTCTATATAGTCTGTCTTTAATCTATTCAGACTTCCGTCCACCGCTTCTAAAATATGCTCCTTTGAAAAGTCAAACATCTTGCCCGGTACTATTCCGCATTTTGTCTGAATAATCATCTTTTCTCTTAATGACGGTGTCATTTCCACAGCGTCGGCAAATAATTTCTCACATTCACCTCCGCCGTATATATCGGCATGGTCAAAAAAATTCGCCCCCAATTCCATTGCACCCTTAATCAGCTTATCTATCTCTTTTTTGGCAAGAGAATTTATTCTCATACAGCCGACTGCAATTGTGGGAACCTCAATTCCTGTTTTTCCCAATTGAATTTTATACATTGCCTCATACTCGCTTTCTTAAATTTGGTATTTTTATTTTCAGCAGCAAACAGCATCTTAAATAACTGTTCCTAAATCAGAAAAAGGTTGCAACCTCTTGTTCGGGCTTTTCTGCCTTTTCTATGCTCTGCACAATCAGAATAGGCCCTTCTCCTCCGTAAACCTTATGCTCGGCAATAACAAGCTTTGCGGTTATGATTACCCATTCTTTATTTTTAACCTCTGCCGGCTCCTTTGTTTTGCATATAAGTCCTCTGAAGGCAATATCTGCCTCACAGCAGGTCATAACATGACGCCCGAATATAAAAGCCTTATCACCTAACTGCTTATCCCTGCCGACTATTCCCTTAAATTTAAGAACTCTTCCGACATATTTTGCGGTGTCCTCACTCAAATCCCTGTACCAGAATGCATAATCCTTATCCGCTATTTCGATAACATCGGCATTTATATCAAAGGGCAACGGATCCTCTATATTATCCTCCTCAACGTGACCGTCGGTAAATTCGTAGGCAATATCCGTTCTCAGAGATGTACCTCTTACTATCCTGTGCAGCTCCTCCTGAGGGGTTACGGGAGTAACACGGTTAAACATAACAAGCTCGCAGCTTTTCAGCTTATCAACCACAAGACTTCTCATATTCTGGCTGTAATTGATAAAGGTTTGGGAATCCGCTGTAAAAATTTCCTGATATACACTCCAATCCTCGGGAAAGCTGTTATATAAATCGTCCAACTGCCACATTCCGTTATACTCAATAATAACTCTTTGAGCCTTATATTTCTTTGACAGCTTCTCCAAATTCTTTTTGTTGATTTCTTCAGGTGCATCTATATATGCAACAGAGACATTCTCAACTTTAAATTTGTCTTGTTCAAGCTCCTCAATACCTTCCTCGCATACAATGACGAGAGTATTTTCGCCTGTGTTAAATTCTTCGTTTTCAAGTGTTTCCTGAATGAATTGTGTCTTTCCTGCCTCAAGAAAGCCTGTAAACAAATAAACGGGAATTTCCATTTTAAGCACTAACTCCTTTGCATTTTCCTGATATTATCTGCTTACGCTTTAAACAGCGTTTTCAGCTTATCTTCATCAATTTTTGAACCTATTACGCAGATTCTTCCGCACACAACGGCACCTCCGTACCTTACGTCAGGCTCTCCCGGAACATAATCGAAATGAATCCACCGTCCGTCATCGGAAGCAACAATACCCTTAGATCTCAGAATTGTACCGTACTCCTCCTCATCGGTAAGCTGCTGTAATATTTTCTCCATTTCCTCCGAGGTATACTTTCTTGCCGTTTCAAAGCCGCAGCTTGTAAATATTTCATCAGCATGGTGATGATGCTCATGGTGATGCTCGTGGTGACATTCCTCGCCGTCATGCTCATGATGGTGGCCATGGTGGCACTCCTCGCCGTCATGCTCATGATGATGGCCGTGGTGACACTCCCCTTCCTCATGATCGTGATGGTGTTCGTGATGGCACTCCTTGCCGTCATGCTCATGATGATGTTCGTGATGGCACTCGTCTTCCTCATGCTCGTGATGATGCTCATGATGATGACCGCCGCAAACAGGACATTCCTGTTCTTCCTTAAGTCTTTCAAGCTCCTGCTCTATTGTGTCCTTTTTTTCCATTGCCGACAGAATTTCCTTTCCGTCAAGGCTATCCCATGGCGCTGATACTATAACAGCATCAGGATTATGCTCCTTTACAAGCCTTAATGCGGTCTGAAGCTTTTCATCAGATAAATTTCCCGTATGACTTAACACAATACAGCCGGCATTTTCAATCTGGTCATTAAAAAATTCACCGAAGTTTTTCATATACATTTTGCACTTATTTGCATCAACAATTGCCGCAAGAGCATTAATGCGAACGTTATCAATGCCTGTTCTTTCAACCGCTCTTATAACATCGCTCAGCTTTCCCACTCCCGACGGCTCAATTAATATTCTGTCAGGTGTATATTCAGATATTACCTTTTTCAATGCCTCGGAAAAATCACCTACCAGACTACAGCAAATGCAGCCGGAATTAAGCTCATTAATCTGTATACCCGAATCCTTTAAAAAATCACCGTCAACTCCGATATCACCAAACTCATTTTCAATAAGCACAAGCTTTTCACCTGAATACGCTTCCTTGATCAATTTTTTTATCAACGTAGTTTTTCCCGCTCCGAGAAATCCCGAAAAAATATCAATATTTGTCATTATTACCATAGCCTTTCATAATATTATTACAATGTTTAAAGCTGCCGCAACGGCGGCAGCCTTAAATTACACATTATTCAGCTGCTTCCTGACCGGATTCAGCTTCAGCGGAAGCGTCCTCGGCAGGCTCTCCCTCAGGTGCTTCACCGTTATCGGCGCTATCCTCCGCACTGCCTTCTTCAGCTTCCGGCTCAGCATTGTTTGCCGCCTCCTGCTCTACAAGCAATGCGTTGGTTTTTTCATTAATCTTGTCCTGAATTTCCTTCATCTTGGTTTCACCTGTTACCTCATCGCCAAGACCGTAAAACTCTTTAAATTGTTCAACAGCTCCGCCGCTGTAATCATTGATTGTCAGCTCACCCTCAACAATATACCAGGGTGTGTTTTCATCAATAGGCTGAATCTTGTCCTTTACAAAAACAGACTTAATTTTATCTATAAAGGTTTTCGGAGTGTTGGGTGTAGTTTCATCGGGAATATTCAGCTCAGTTTTCAGAGCTTCAAAATCATCCATCCCAATCATTGTTTGCAAATACATTTTTGCCGGCATAGAATATATTGCCGCAATTTCGGTTGTGTCACCGGGCATATCCTCAGGAAGACCGTACTCACTTAAGAAATCCTTAAGCTCAATACCGGCTTCATCGGCAATGTCCTGTACTGTTCTGCCGCTTACATTTACGTAACCCAGCTTATTATACTTATTTCCACCAAAGCTGTCAGAGAATAAAAGATATGCAATTAAAATTATTGCGGCAGCAATAACAACTATTAAGGCTATAACAGGTGCAGCCGATTTTTTCTTTTCCGGCTCTTCCAAAGCTTCAGAAACGTCGCCAATTTCACCGTTTTCGTCGGTATCAGCTTCACTATCCGCATCTGTCAATTCTTCCGACGGATCTTGAGTATATTCTGCTTCATTGCCGTCCTCATCACAGACCTCCGCTTCATTCTCTGCAAAATCGTCAGCAGCTTCCTGCTCACCTACTTCCGGAGCGGCTTCTTCAGTAATTACCGCATCTTCTTCCCCTGCTGTCTCCTCCAAAGCTTCAGCTGCTGCCTCCTCTGTCATTCCAACAGTAGCCTCCTCTTCATTGTTAAAACCGTTTAATTCCTTTTCTTTTGAATCCATTATACTTTCCTTTCTGCTCAAAATAAGCGCTTTATTATTGATTATTCAGCCTCATTTTCGGCTGTATTGTCTGTAGCTTCCGTATTGTCCTCCGAGGCAACGTCCGCTGTATCGGCATCTGCATTTTCAGCACCCTCTGTTACATCTGCTTGGGCAGCAAAAATCTCGCCCATAAGAGCATCATCTGCAAAGGTATCGTCAATACCCATGCTTTCTCTGATCTCCGCAACCTCAGAACCAATCATCTTGGCATAATTTGCAAGAGTCATATATTCGGTTGCAAGTGTCATTTCCATATACGGTGTTACCTCTTCATTTGAATCAAGCCCGTATTCCTTTATAAACTCCTCGCCTGTCATTCCCAAATTCTGTGCATATTCCTCAATTGTAGGAACACTCTGTTGAGCGGCATCCGCACTTGTATCCTGTGAATCGGCCTCAGCCTGAGTCTGTGCCGCATTGTTCTGATACTTTGAAGCAACAGCCCAGCCGCCTAATCCCAAAACAGCGACTATCGCAACGCAAATTACTATATTTGTAATGATCTCCGCCTTCGATTTTTTCTTAACAGTCTTCACCTCCTCTGCCTCACTCTTTCTTCTTATTCTTGCTTGTCTTTCACTCATTTAATACATTCCTTTCCACGGTATTATATTTCTTATTCATCCTTAAAATAAATCTGAGCTTCTTCATATGCCGCCGGCGTTCCGATATCGATTATCATTTCATCAAACGTGAACGCTTTTACCTTTGTTTTTGTAATAAGCCACGGTATAAAGTGCCCGGGTGCGTCGGGATTGTTTCCCTCCTCAAGATAGCGTTCGATAAGCCCCAGCGTTTCCTTCCTGTAGGCATAAAACGGCGGTGCGCCGTAATGCGACTGCGGCTCAGGCGGCTTCTCTGTAAATTCCGTAACAAAATTGTTTTCATCAAGCCTTAATACACCCATTGCCTTAAGCGTTTCCAAATCCTCAATATAATGTGCTGATATGGTGTCACAGCCTGACGAATAGAACAGTTTTATCATATCGGTCAGAGAAAATCTGAACGCATTATCACTTGCAAGCACAAAGATATCATTATTGATATTCTTCTGCCTGATTACATAGTGCATATCACCGATAGCGCCGAGCCTGTTGTCATTAGATGTTGTCCCGTCATCAATAACACTTACGTTCAGCCTGCCGGTGTAGCTATCTGCCCATTTGCGAAAAAGCTCTGCAAATATGTGATTGGTAACAATATAAACATTATCTATCTCATTAATTTCAGAAATCTTTTCCATAACCATATCAAGAATGGTCTTGCTTCCGAGCCTTAACAAGGCCTTAGGCTTATCCTTGGTAAGCGGATAAAGTCTTGTTGCGTATCCTGCAGCCAGCAAAATACAATCCATAATTTACCCTCCGTTCCACTGCTTTTTCGGCAGCTAAAAATCAAACGTAAAACAAGCAGTCTGTTATGCTTTAATTCCCGTCTTTTTGTTTTCAGTCATAAAACAAAACCATGCTTATTCTTACGTATAAAAAAACAGCCTTATATATTATATAATTTAATTCCACATATGTCAATATCTTTTGTAAAATTAACAAAACGTTAAAAGTCAGTTTATACAATTTCAATAACTGATAATTAAGCATAATATACAAATTACCTATTATTTTGTAAGTCCTTCACCTTATATATCATTATTTCTCTGTATTTCTGAGACAAAATTTTGTAGACAGCAGCAATTTTCCTTTAAAAATATTATTCATGCACCCATTAAATAAGAAGATATCAGTTGTCGGGAAACAGCTCCTCACACCTGATATTTATGTATTTTTTATTGTTTTTCAGCATTAATGCTTAGGAAAATAATTAAATCTGTCGATTGACATTGTATATTTATTGGTGTATAATTGATAAGATGCTGAATTGGAGGAAATACATATGAAAAATCAGAAATTAAAAGGAAATTTACTGCTCCTTCTGACAGCCTTTGTATGGGGTGTATCATTTATCGCTCAAAGCAAGGGTGTTGAGGAAATATCACCTGTAGCCTTTAACGGTATAAGGAGCGTACTCGGCGGAATTGTTCTTCTGCCCGTAATATATTTTCTTGATACAAACAAGAAAAAGCATAATTTGCCTGTTCAAAGGCTTGATAAAAAGCTTGTCATAGGCGGTATAATCTGCGGTATTTTTCTATGTCTTGCCAGCACCATTCAAACAATGGGCATGAAATATACTAGTCCGGGAAAGGCCGGTTTTATTACGGCGCTTTATATGGTTATTGTGCCGATTATCGGACTATTTACCGGCAAAAAACTTCGCCCCGTTATGGCTGCTGCTGTGCTTGTAGCGGTATGCGGAATGTATCTGATGTGTATAGATTCCGAGCTTTCGGTTAATAAGGGTGATATACTTATCTTTATATGCGCATTTCTCTTTTCGGGACATATTCTTGTGATTGATTATTTTTCACCAAAAGTTGACGGAGTAAAGCTTTCCTGTATACAATTTTTTGTCTGCGGAATACTGAATATTATTTGGATGTTCTTATTTGAAGAACCGCAGCTTAAGCCAATTCTTGATGCATGGATTTCTATAGGCTATGCCGGCATTTTCTCATGCGGTGTTGCTTATACCCTTCAAATTGTCGGTCAGAAATATACCGACCCCACCTCTGCATCTATTTTAATGAGCCTTGAATCGGTTTTTGCCACGCTGTCAACCGTCATTCTTGTGGCTCTCGGCTGGAATTTAACAGGCGGTCAGATGAACCTTAAGGAGATAATCGGATGTATTTTTATGTTTGCCGCAATTCTTCTTGTGCAGCTTCCCGAAAAAAAACAGGACAGTCTAAACGCTGAACGCCTTTAACATTTGCGAAACCATATTCACACGCAGAAAGACTGCTTAACAATTATAAAGCGCAGCCTCACATCGGCTTACAAGCGTTTCATAATTGTTCAGCAGTCTTTATGTAGGCAAAATTGTAGTACAAAAATTATACCTACACACAAAATTTGTACTACAATATGAATAAAATACAGAAACCTTCATTATCTCCATCTTCGATTTAAAATCATTGTATTTGGCAGTGTCAAGGTCTGTACAGTCTGCCCACATATCATCAAGTATTGCCCACTTGACAGGTATCTGCTTTTCCTTAAACTCTTCACACTTCTGTAAAAGGTTTTCTTACGATACTCTTATCTGAAAAAGATGAATAATTTAATAAAATCAGCCTTTACACATATACTGAGCTTTAATTGTCGAATAATGGAAAGGGGCAGATAATTCTACACTTGATTCTTTCACATTCCAAGCAGACATCTACCCCATAATACCGTCAAGAATTTCTGTTTATTTGATTAAATCATTTTCCTTTATAAACTTAACCAAATCGTCAACCGTTGTATAGGCAATTCCCACAACGGTGTCAGCACATCCATAATACATAGCAATCCTTCCCGTCGGTGCGTCCACCAGACAAGCACAGGGGAACACAACATTATCCACATCTCCGTATCTCTCATATTCGGTTTCGGGTGCCATAAGGTATTTATCCGATCTGTGCTTTACTATCCAAGGCTTATCCCTATCGAGAATTGCCGCGCCAACCATATAACGAAGCCCGTTACAGGTGCTAATTACGCCATGATATAACAACAGCCACCCCTCGTCAATTTCAATAGGAGTTGGTCCTCCGCCTATTTTGTTGCTCTCCCAATTGGAGGCAGGCGTCATAACCAGCCTATGCCGCCCCCAAAATTCCATATCATTGCTTTGGCTTAAATATATATCACCCACATTTCCCGAAAATATCGGTCTTGAGAGCATCATATATTTTCCGTCTATCTTTCTCGGAAACAGAACTCCGTTTCTGTTTTCGGGCAGAAATGCGTTTTCAAGCTGATAAAAAGTCTTAAAGTCCTTTGTATATGCACACCCTATGGTAGGACTCCAATTTGAGCTGTCCTTGCCTGTAAATTTGTTGCACCATACTATATAATATTTATCGTCAATTTTACAAACCCGAGGGTCATAACCATGATTAAATTCCGGAATTTCATCATTCGTTCTTATGAACTCTATTTCTTTATCCGATATTTCCCAATCATATCCGTTTTTGCTGAATCCCACATGAAGCCCCGAATGATATGCCCTGTCGTCAACTCTGAATACGCCGGCAAACACGTCACCAAACACTACCGCCGCACTGTTTAATATTGTACTTGCACCATTTACCAAGTCTTTGGTTATAATCGGATTTTTTTCACTTCTCCAGAATACATCCTTATGCCCTGCCGGTCTTTCTTCCCATGGCATATTATTGATTTTTGTACCGTTAATTACTTTTGTCATATTAACCGCATTCCTTCTTTCCTCATTTATATGATAAAAACAGCTTTATGATTAATGTCTGAGTAATCAATCTCTCACAGGTCATTAATAATTTAATATAATAACTGCACGTATGTTAGCGCTCTCTGATATAACAAGTACCCTTGAACAATTCTTTCCATAGGAATCATACGGTCTTATATCGTCATCTGTTAATGCTTTAACAACAGGTGTTTTAAAAGAATAATCAACAGATGCATTTTTTCCATCAGAGTATACTATCCAATTCTCAAAATATCTGTTATCTCCTTCAATATAATTGCTTGCAGTCAAATCCTGTGTTGTTAAATGCATGACATTATTTTCATATGACACAACACTTCCAAGTGTTACTTTAATACCCCACACTCGTATTTTCATCGCTTCGGTAGCATTTAACATACTGAATTGCACATTATTGTTTACTGTAAATATGTATGGATTATTGTTAGTCTTGGTTGAATCAAACACAGTATTTGTTCCCGCAAGCCAGCCGGGCTTTGCTTCAGTTGAGGTTTTATGAGCTGTGTCACTTGCATCATAAATCATATAAACCCTATCTACCATTTCATTGTCATAATCCTTTGTTTCAACGTAAATTACATCTCCCGCTTCCACATTATATCTATTTCCTGTTTCGGGCATATCCATACATTCGTCAAACAAAGATATAGGCATACCACTTGCATTTGTTGCATCACCTACAATACTTGAAAACTTAACTTCGGTAACAGTTCTGTCGGCAACCTTATAGGCTTCAACAATCACTCCGGGTTCATCATCTACGCCACAAAGCCCTCCGTAAACCTTTTTAACAATATAAAGTGGCTGATTCAAATCTTTTTTATTTCTTGAATTTCCTTCACATACTGCATATTCAGTATATGGAATTTTTTTGTTGGTTCCGTAAAGATGCATCTGATATATACAGCTACTCATAAACGTAGAACTGCCTAAACAATCATAACCATCATTATGATTTTTATAAAACATAGTGAATTTATTCACATCGAAATAGCTTTTAAGGTTATCGTTTACCAAACAATATTCTGTGCCCATCTTTGCCGCTGACCAGTTAGTGGTATAATAAAATTCGTTGTTGTTACCAACACCAAATATCGCATTATAATCGTAAGGCTGACCGTCTGTTGATTGAATACTTCTATCGGTAAGCGGACGTTCAATATAGACAACCTCTTCTTTATCGTTTAGCTTGTAGCGAATAAATCCGGTATAGCTTGAAATCACCCCATAAAGTCTGCCATCATCCTTATAGCTTTTTCTCTGTCCGTTTTGGTCCTTGTACACAATTCTTTCAGCCTGGATATAATTCTTGGTCATTTCGTCCTGTCCGGAAATCTTCAACATAACCTTTCCTTCATTTTCATCAGACGGTACAACATTCCGTAAAACACCTGTTAATACTTCATTTACAAATACGTTGTCCACCCAAACTACGTTATTAAATGTGTTTAAATGAAGGTTATAAATATTTCCCGACTTCAATTCTGCAAAGTCCTCATTATTTATATATTTGTTCTCAACCTTGTAACGAGTATTTCCGTCTGATATAATGGTATATTCATCATCGAGCTGAACACTTGAAACTGTAAAGCTTTCAATGATATTCTTTGAATATCTGAGCTTTATATACTTTCCGTTTGCCGCAATTGAGACAATATTTCCAATTTCTATATCGTTAAATGATATATCGTTAAGATCTGCATCTACAGCGGAAATAATCTCATTATCATCAAAGTCAATACTCTGCCTAACATATGTGATTTGTCCGTTTAAGGAATTAATAAGCCTACTTTCTTTAAGATATATTTGCTTATTATTACTATCAATACCTGTTATATACCAATCCTCATAATTATCTATTACAACAACATCATATACATTGCTGCCTTTAGCAGAAATAAGAGTTATCGTTCCGTTTGTTATATCAAAATTACTGCTGTCATAGCTTGGTATTGCAATACCGTTATATATAACATAAGCACCGTTTTTTATTCTTATCGTTTTGTTCTTATTCTTCTCCTCGTACGTTATAACATTACTATTAAAGGAAGGATTATTATCCTGAGTAAGAACAACGGCAGTATCCTTGCCCGAAAGTGTTAAATATACAGCCTCGTTATCATCCTTACTATAATATACAATAACATCTCTTGCAAGATAATCGTTATACTTTTTGTTTTTCTCGGGAAGTGTAAGCTTTACACCGTTAACAGATATATATTTTTCACTTACTTCTCTCGAAAAATCGGTATACTGATTCTGAAGCATTCTTCCAGATACCTTTTCAAGACCGAGCACCTTTTCGGCGAATGTATTAGTTGTCTTGACAAACTCTGCACTTTTACTGCTTAGTGTCCAATCTGTCATTTGTGCATCAAGTGCATTATATAAAAGCTGTGCAAAATCCTTGTATGTGATATTATCATCATAGCCTGCCGAAATATTTTTCTTTAAATTCAGATCCTCCGCAACATAAACATATGCGTTTGGATAACCTCCGGCTTCGGTTAACACCTTTTTATATCCGAGAATGTCTATAATTGTTTTCATACTCTGCTTTAAAGTCATAGCCTCATTGGGATAAAAAAGACCTTCGCCCATTCCGTTCATAAGTCCGACACTTTTACAATAGCTTATATAGTCATAGTATATTGAGTCTAAGGATACGTCAACAAACATATCGGGATCCTCATTGTTATTCTGTTGTGTTGTGCCGGTTTCTGTTGTTTCGGAGAAAAATTCATTCTTCCATTGTGAATCGGAATTATCATGGTATTTAAACATATTTGCAAGTATGCAAGCATACTCCGCTCTTGTTAAAATACCATCCTTGCTTGGATTGTTACAGCCGTCAAGTAATCCAAGGTTTTCAAGCAACTCAAAATGAGTCTTTTCTTCCTTTTTGTTCTGTTCATCAGAAGCATCTGAGGTGTCTGTCCATTTATTTACCATAAAACCTTCAGGATATGATGACGGATACTCTAATGTATTTTTATCACTTGTGAAAAATCCTTTTATTTCAAAGGGATTTTCCTCTGTATCGGCAACAGAAAAATCAATTTGTTCTCCGCCGCTTAATGACGTCGTTGAATAGGCAACCATATCCATTGGACCCGAGTAGCTTGAATCGGGATTTGCGACATTTTTGCCGTTGACATCAATTTTCAGCACCGAGCCATTTGCCGAACGGTTTGCAAGTACCGTAAATGCATTGCCGCCCGCTGTCATGCTCAGGGTTCCTCCCGGTTGAATAAACAAGCTGTCACCCGTAGCCTCTGCACCGTTTCCTGTTATTATACCGTCATTGTATGCTTTTGCGGCAGTAACATAATCAGCATCTATCCACGAATAATTGTCCGTTCTCTTTGGATTTCGCTTTATAAGAGGATGTCTGAAATACTTCTGCGGATCACTCGTCATAAGAGCGATGGCATAATCACTCCACTCTGCATGACCTTTTCCGTTGGGGTGAACCTTGTCCTCACTATAATAATAGTTTATTCTTGCATCAGTTGTATCTTCAGAAAATCCCATTTGTATGAATCGTTCTCTGAAATCAATCTCCGGGATACTGTAATACTGTGCAATTTCTTCATATGCCGCCTTATTATTCGGTGACATATTTGCCGAATGTGTATAAACAAATACTATAATCGGGGGATTATCAAGACTCTGCAAACGTCTTACGATACCTTCTACACTCTTCGCACTTTCATCAAGCGGTCTACCCCCGTCATTTAATGCAAACTCTACAAAAACCATGTCAGGCTCAAGCGGAATAACATCTCTGTTTAAACGCATCAGTCCGTAAAGCGAATTTGTACCGCCGACTGCTGCATTGTGATTTGTAATCGTTCTTCCTTCAACAATGCCCTCATACTGTTCTTTTATATATTTTCCTATCTCAACTCTCCAACCTTCTGCATAGGTTATTGAGCCGCCGAAATAGACAATATTAACATCCTTGTCACCGTTAAAAGGATCATAAACTCCGGTATCCTCTGCAAATACAGGAATGAATTGAAAAACTGAAATCAATGATAGTATAAATGCTAAAATTTTCTTTTTCATATCAGTTGTTTCCCCCCTCTAAAGCTCTGTCAATTATAACCGCCGCCTGCGCTCTTGTGCATGACTGCTTTCCTTTGAAGCTACCATCTGAAAATCCTGTGATTATATTTTTTGAAGCAAGCTGTAATACCGACTGTTTTGCATAATCGGATATTTCATCAAAATCAGTAAAGCTTATATTATCATCAATCTGTGAAGTATTTAAAATTCTCGAAATAATCACAGCAAAATCCTGACGTGTAACCGGCTGACCTATACCGAAAAGATTATCTCCGATACCGTTCATAATACCATTTTGGGAAACAGCCTTAACATAAGGCGCATACCACTTTGCGGAATCCATATCGTTAAATGCGGTATATTCCGCATCTGTACCCGAAATTTTAAATGCCGTGCATATGATTTTTGCCATCTGTTCTCTTGTAATAAGTTCGCCGGGAGCAAACTGCTCGTTGCCCACACCCGCAATAATACCCTTTTTGTAAAGCTTTTCTATTGCATTCTTTGCCCAGTCATAGCCTGTCAAATCAGAGAAAATCAGACTTTGCTCTGTACCGGTATTTGAACCTGAGCTTATAGGAATATTAATTGAGCTGCTATTATTTTTTGAAGAACTGCTGCCCGAACCAGAGCCACTACCAGAACCTGTACCGCCGGTTGTCAGACTCTTTTCAGCTTCTTTGGCAGCTGCCGAAACAGCACTTTCCAAAGCCTTTTCATCTGCATATCCATTACCGTTTAGCAAAATAACTGCAGCTGCTGCCTTCTGCTGAGAATTAAGTGCAAGATAAGCGTTTATGTTAATTCCTGCAGCGGCGGCATTTTCGGAGGTCAACAGCTTTAATATATGTTCATGTCCCGATTTTTCACCGCTTGTCACACCAACTGCCATCGTGTTTTTTACAAATTGCTTTTTTAAATCGTCAATGGTCTTATAATTTTTATTTAACAGTCCCTTAATAATTTGTTTCTTTCCGCTTTCGTTCAAGAGAGTAGAAAAAGCATTATATGCGGTACAGTTAAGCTCTGTATCTGTTTTCTCAAGTTGGATAACATCATTTTGTTTCAACTCAGAGCCTGCAATACACACAGCTTCAAGTCCTTGATTAAATGCTGTTATAACTGAATTTTCATATATCAATGATATAACTGTATCAATGCTGAATTCTATGTTTTTCTCATTTAACAGGTTGGCAAGCCCTTGCTTATCAACCGCGCCAAAAACATCGGAGTTATACGAAAGTATATTTTTATAAGCTTCCAGCTTGTCTGCTGTTATGCCGTCGTTTAAGTCATTAATTGCATTTTCCCTCAGTGACATAGGCGCAAAAGGAATTTTCTTTTCAACCGGCACATCAAAGTCGTCGCCGCTTATGTAGATTACCAAATCACCGGCAGTTTCTATACTGTCGCTGTTGATTGCTACATCAAATTCAAATAAACCACCCTCTGAGGTAACTGTCGAATAGCTTGTTTGAATACCTGAATAATCGTCACCTGTATTATCCTTTGTATATCCCGGGTTTGTTATCAAAATTGATACTATTTTCCCTGCCTTTTCAGAGTCTGTCTTTCCTGTAATAACAATTGTATCATTATCAATATTCAGCTTTGGCTCATCTACATATCCGGCTGCAAGCGCAGCTGTCTGCAGCAGCATAAGTGCTGCAGACAAAATACTTGCTGTAATTCGTTTTTTCATTCTGTCAAATCCTCCCTTTTTACTCTTCTGCCATTATATTGTCATCAGTAATCTTTTTAAATTCCTGATACATCATATCCATATTGTACGGTACGCTGCCGTTATACATATAAAAACTATTGTTGTCAGTCAATATAATTGAATTATCTATTCTGAATGTATACAGCTTGTATTTATTTTGAATAACATCTCCCGCAACAGCCTTTGCATCACCTATTGTCACTATATCTGCATCAGACGGCGTAATTCCCATAGATGCAAGAACCTCACACGGGATATATACCTTGTCATCCTTTATCAGCGTTGCTGTCGGTGTTTTGTATCTTCTGAGCTTTCCTCCATAATAATACACAGCTGTTCCGTTTGCCAATACAGCGGTTTTCTCGCTTGCAGTGTCATCTACAAGCCACTTACCCATTTTTTCTGCCGCCCTGTAAATAGCATCGTCTACAAGCTTATCAAAATCCTGATTGACATTTCCCTCATAAGGCTTAATTGTCATAGAGGACCCCTTAGTTGTATAGAACGTCAGACATCCCTCTTGTCTAAGCTGATTCATGGTGTCATCGATAAAGTTGAATACAACCTCTCCGTCTACCATCAGTAATGACAGTTGCCCAAAGCCACAGTCATATGTACCGAATACAATATCATGCCACTGACCGTTTTTAATATACTTATTTTCGGCAGTTTCAATGATGCCTGAAAGTCCCGCACTTCTTATCTGAAATTCAAGAATATCTTGCTTTGCAATGATAAAATAATTATACTGACCGTAAATTATTTCTTTCTCGTTTCCGCGTATGCCTATGCCCATCCAATTGCTCGGTGCATTTCCGATAAAATCAAATTTAGCCTTAAAGCTGAAGAATACACCCTTGGACATATTCTTGACCGGCATCAAGCTGACACTGTCCTCGGTATTTCCGTCGTATTGTCCGACTGTCAGCATATTATTTTCCAGCGTCATGATTGGAGTATCTGTACGAGCTTCATACCAATTATCCTTGTTATCAAGATATTTTCCTATATTTGCAAATCCGCTGTTTTGCCATACATAGGTTGAAATGCTGTCTGTAAGCTCCTTCTCTGCCTGATCTACCTCCTCCTGTGAATATGTTCCTTTCGGACTGTTAATCATCTTGTCTGCCGCTGCAATTTTTTCTTCAATATTCTTAAGCGTTCCTATCTTATACTCTCCCGGTTCTGTTCCTTCAATAATTGTTTTCTGCTGTGTAATAACAGTATTCTTAGTTAAAGTCAAGCTTTCGAAGGTAACACTGTCAATTTTTGACGTGGTGAAAGAAAATTCTGCCGTTTCCGCTTTCCACTCGCCTTGCAAAGCTCTGGTTTCATTTATTGCGGTAACTCTCCAATAATATGTTTTTTCTTTGTCAAGCTCATCAACCACATACACAGTGTCATATGTATAATCTGAAACAAGAATATTTGAAAAATCCGGCGTATCGGATAATTCAAAGAAATATTTATCGGCATTAACCGATTGCTGCCAAACAAAATTTACATTCTTTCTCTCTATTCCGCCCGCTTTGTTTTGCGGATAAATCATCTTAAAATCTCTAAGATTTGTAACTCTTTCCTTTGAGCCGAACTCATCCCATTGAATACCGATTGTTGATAAATCAAAATCCTCGCTGACAATTTCCGGATGATCTTTATATACCTGTGAATCCTTTTTTATTCTATAGTCATAGCTATCAGGATCAACAAAAGCGTCATAATCGGTGTATTTGTCATTACCGTATGCCATACCGCCTCTATCAATAAAATATTGGTCGTCAGGCATTTCATCACCGATATTAAAACCAATGTTATCGGTAATAACGTTAAACAAGGCTTCACAAACTCCGTCCGGTGAGTTCTTATAAAATTCATATTCCTTCATAATTGCAGGAAATTTTTTGTTATAAAATTCATAAGCCTTTGGATCCATACCTCTTGAAACGGCATTTACCCAATTATTATACTTGCCAATCTGAGCAGCATACCATTGGCCGCCATAAGCATGAACATGATAACCGGTTATCATATTCACGGCTGTATTATCGTACACCTGTCCCGATGAACCACCGAAGGTGATAGCTTTATCGCCGTCCACAAGTATATTATGATGAATTATCTGCTGAGAAATTTCATCGTCACAGTAGATAGCTCTGTTGTGTTGACTCTGTCCGTCTATCTGATGGTTTACGTCCTTAATAAAATTGTATGAAATTTCCGTTCCTCTTCCGATAAGAGTACGACCGCTGTAAATCGCACCCGAATCAGAGGTGCTTTTTATTGCGTTATTAATCTCGTTGTATCTTATATAATTTCCTCTTCCGTTATCATTAATTGCATGGAAAGCCAGGTTGTGAATAAGATTGTTTTCAACATAAGCACCTCTGCAGCCGGTCAATGCTATTCCCTTCGTTCCTCCGGGGGCTTCAAGCTGTGCAAGAGTAACGTAATTATTCCTGAGCTTGTGATTTGACGGAGTTAAATCTCTCCAGTCGCCTCCGCCGACAATTTCAAGAACATTGGATGAAAGCTGATAAAAAATATTGTTCTCTATGACCCAATTGTTGCCTCCGTCTATTGTTGAACTATGCAGAGTTTCCCACTCGCTGTGCTCACCGAATCTTATATTTTGACCGCCTGTTCCCGCAATATATATGCTGCATCCGTCAATATTATGGAAGGTACAGTTTCTTATGGTTATGTTATCTGCACCCAAACCGCCGTAAATTCCGCCGCCTCGCGAATTTTCAAAGGTGATACCCTCAAAGGTGATATTATCGGGAGCGTTTGCTTTACTGTTGGTTGCTGAAAGCTTTATCATTCTGTCAGAAAGAACTGTGAGTTCCATTTTTGACTGTGAAAGATTATATCTCGGATAATAGTATAAAATCATATCCTCCCTGTCTATATACCATTCACCGGGAATATCAATCTCTTCAAGCAGATTAAACGCTTTCCATCTCTTTGATTGAGTTGACGTTACGCTGCCGTATCTCAATGTTATTTGCCTTTTTTCAGGATCTATTGATTGAAGTCTTGTACGATATTGTGTATAATCATAGTTGAAAAAGCCCTCAAGATATATATCCTTTGCATTCATCCATCTGATTGGGTTTGCGTCGGTGAATTCAAAGATACCGCCTTTTCCATCGCTATTAGCACCTGCCGAAACAGTTTTAAATGTCGCATACTCATATCTGCCGTTCGGCCACTGTGATAAGGGCTGTTCCTCTCCGTCCAATATAACGCTGACATCGTTAAAGGCATTATTATAGGCAATATCCGCTGCGGAACATATGGTGTTTGGTACACTCGGAATCATGTCCTTTGTTATTCCCTGCTCTTTCAGGTCGAGATATCCCACCTTATCACGGGAGGAATTGGGAAGTCTTTGCAATATTTCACCGTCAGTCACCTTGTGAAAGTCGGAAATATCAACACTTACCGCTCCCGAAAACGCAACATTTTCGCCGTCATAAGCTTTATAAACAATAGGGTTGTTCTCATAACCCGAGTCAATCTCGGTAAATTCAACCGATTTATTCAGCCTATAGACGCCCTCTCGAAATATAACTGTGTATTTGCCGTCTTTGCCGTTTGAACTCTTGTATTTTCTTATCTTGTCACGAGCCCCCTCAACAGTTGCAAGAGGGCTGTTTATTGTTCCCTCCGCAGAGTCACTTCCGGTTGGTGAAACGTATACTGTAAATTCCTTGCTTACCTCTGCAATTGCAGGCATATGAGAAAAGGGCAGCAAGGCAGTAAGGGTTATTATTGAAGCTATTCTTTTAAACAAAAATATCACTCCTTTTTTCTGTACGTCAATTGCTTTTTACTGTATATGACTTATATATTTGCTTTATGCTGTTTAAATCCTTTAATACTGTCGTATATATTTCGTATTCACCCTCCGGTTTATTAAATTCAGATGATATTGTATTCTTTTCTCCGGCTGATATCAGTGTCCCGCTTACAATATTTTTATCAACTGTCTTAGTGTATACTTTTCCGTCTGCTTTTGTTTCATGCTGCAATAACAATGTGAACACAACATAACTCTTTGCCTCTGTAGTGTCATCGCCTGTAATATCGAATTGCACATTAATTTTTCCGTCCGATTCGCTAACGACAGGCTCACTCAGACTCACCGGGGCTTTTTCTGTATATTCACAAAGGAAATCTTTACCAATATTCAAGCCATTAGTATTTTCTATATTTTTAGACGCTGTTATTTTGTATTTTCCCGAATAAGTCCTGTCATTGTAAAGAGTTACTCTCAGTGTTTTGCCATCTTCTAACAAAGAAACATCATATTCCTCAACCACAGAAGAACCGTTTAAAACAGTGAAGCTACTCTTATTAACAAATTCAGCCTTAACGGGATGTGTCATCTCAAAGTCAAAATAATAGTTTGAAATATCATCTGTAACCTTACAGCTTGTCATGCTCGGGAATATCGCGCCAAGTTGTGTATAATTTTCATATCCGGCAAGCTCGCTAATATCAACTCCCATATTCTGTAAAAATGCCATTGTGTTTGAAAGATATTGAACTTCCTCTCTTTTTGATGAATCTACTGTTGTAGCGTCAAGGCTTGCCGACATTTCGTTTGCAAGCACCTTTATATCATCTATGGAATAGTTTCCTACAATTTCGGGAGCCGATGTGCAGACAATATAATCTATGGCGTTGTTGTCGGCATCATCATTCCTTATCATAAATAATCCCGCGTCTCTATTCGGAGTTGTATCGGTATAGGAGAGCGTATAGGTTGTAGGATTATCCTTATACGCCTCAGTAGCGTATACGTCTACCTTTACATCTCCGCTTTCAAGGGTTGTGGTTACCATTCTGATTGTATACCACTGATCTTTTACCAAAGGAAATTTACCTGAACCAGCATATCCTCCCCCGGGTGCGTTTGCCTGATTGAAACCGAATTCGAAAATATGATGAACAGTGCCATCCGGCCAAACGGACAAATCATTAATCCATCCCGAACCAGGCCACCAATTAACTTTATATCCTTTCTCGGCATACCAATTCCAATTGCTGGTGTACAAACCGTCAACTCTTGTAACCATACTAAGTCCATGCGGCTGTGCGTGAGAACTCTTATACAGAATCTCAATTACCATATTGTCCGTAGCCCAGTCCTTATCTCTTGCAAACCATGTTCCCCCTGATTTCAAGCCTTCCTCTGTGAAGGTATAATTAGTATTACGCACTGTTGTATCCTTGAAATCCGTTTTTGAACTAGCCGTACTATATTCCACAAAATCCTTAGTAAATTCTTCTTCATTTATACAGTCGGTATATGCCTTTGTAAATTTCATTCTTACGCAGCGTCCGGTGTGGATTTTAATACCGTCGGCAGACTGAAAATCCGGAGTAATAACAAGGTTTGCATATCTGTCTGCAAATTTAACCGGCAGCTTAATACTAATTTCATTTGCTTTTGACGTATTTACACTAATCTCTGCATCAAGCTTTGTTCTGTCATCAAGAGCCAGATAAATGCAGTCATCAATCATTGAAGCATCAACAGGTCTTGTAAAGCTGACAGTTAAGTATTGCGCATCTTCTTTGCTTGGCGACACCTCGGCAACATCAAATCTTTGCAGCAAATCGCATTTATCAAGATAGCTTTGATATTCGGGAATATCATTCTCATCCATTCCGAAAATACTTAATTCACTTATAACTTCATTAAGCTGTGCAGTTTTTTCTGCAAGATTCTCTGTCGTTGTTAAAGCAAGAACCTCATCTATTATCCCATTAGCCTTTTCAATCAGCTGTCCGGATGTCACTGCTTCTCCCAGCCTAATTCCTGTTTCATATCTTACTTCATCTATTGCCCAATCGTAATCATTCACTGTCCATGCTGAAAAACCAAAGCTTCCGCTTGTTGAAACAGGCGCATCATCTGTATATACAAACGGACCGTCAAATGTACCGGTTGTGCCGGATGCATCTATCGGAGCTGTATATGCTTTAATAGTAAACTCATCATCTGTAGAGTTCACTTCAAGTTTAATCATATAAGTACCGTTAGTATATCCGTCATTTAAAAGTGCTGTTCTGTAATCAGCTTCTAAACCGTTTTGAATTGTATCGGAGGTTGAATTAACATTTTCAAATCTTTTCAATACAAGGTTACCTTTATTTATTCCGACACCGTAGCCAAGTACCGAAAAACTTCCTCTTGTAATACGTTTGATACCTCCCAAATTTACAAACGCCGTTGCGGTTGATGCATCATTAACCGCTTTGGCAGTGTATTGCATGGTGTAGGACTTAGCACTAAAGCTCTTGTAATCAAGCATCGGAAGAATTATATGATTCATTTTTTCTCCCACTGAATGCTTGTCAAGCTGACCTGCTGTCGTAACCGTATAGCTGTTATTAATTGTTTCCGTACCTTGTGACAAACAACTTGTATCAAGATAAACCCAATCACAATCAGAATTAAAGCCCTCGGTTATACTATTTGCGACAACCGGATAAACATATGCCTGTTCGATTTTTACATCATCATGTGATACGGTATCACCGGACACTACAAGCTTTGCGTTCTTTCCAAGCAGCTCGTTCGGAAAAGCAATCCTTAACGAATTATCCTCTATTGTCGGAGCAGAATATGTTTTATTTCCGTCCCCGTCAACAAAATATACCGAATCATTATTTTCGGCAGGAGTGCCGTTAAATGTAACAACAATCTCCCCCGAATCGTTACAGCTCGCCGAAACAATATCAAATCCTGTATCGGCGTACACCGATTGCAGCATTCCTGACATTATTGCAGCTGCGGCAGCAATTGCAATTATTTTTTTCATAAAATCAATCCTTTCTTAGATGCATTATTATTTTACAATTACCAATTAAATTTTTATCTATTACCTTTGGCGGCTAAAATCGCACCCCCCAACGGTATCATATTTTTTGTGTCTGACCATATGAAAGCCTTGAGTTCATATTTGCCCTCTTTGTCTAAGCTTAGCATTTCAAGGGTTGTATTTATGTCAAGCCTTCCCGAAACACTTTGAATCGTTTTCGGTTCAGACATCTTTACAAGCGCTCCGTTGCAATAAAGTGCAAGCATTACTTGTGCCGAGCTTTCATTTGTTATGTATTCGGGATAGCTGAAGGTAAGCGTTTTTCCGTCACAAGCATTCAGGCAATATACGCCGTTAGAATAGGCATCCGGCTCAGCTCCCGTTTCATCTGTAACAGTAAAGCTTATATCCTCAATAACATTTTCATTTCTGTCGGTAAATACAATATCATCCATATACCATGTGTCACCGATTGCAGCCGCATGGGCGATTCCAAAGTAGCCTGACGGCGATACCGGCTCTGTGTCAACATATGTATACGGTCCTTTTACTACTTTCTCGCTGTTACCATCTTCAAGTTGTTTATCATAACTAACATATACATTTATTGTTACCGCTCCATCCGCATAGTCGGATTCTATCTTAAATTGATATTCGGTTTCTGACGGGAAACCGTTTCCAAAAGATACGGTTCGTCCGTCCCACATTTCCCCATACTGAAGCGAATCGGTTCTTTTATCACTGTTTCCGGTATATTTTGTAAGCATCAAATTGCCGTAACAGAAACTAATTCCGTATCCCTTGATGGCAAGATTCCACTGTGAATATTGATAAGGATAGTATGTTTTATCACCATTGTCCACTGCATTTCTCGGTCTTATTACGTCCGAAAGATTAAAAAGCACCTGTGCCGAATTTGCATCACCGGGTGCATTACTTGGATGCTCCGCCATAAGCTTAAATTCAAGCGTTGACTTTGATGTGGAATATGCTTTATAGTTCTGATTTAACACTCCGACATAATAATTTTTAATTTTTTCGCCTACTAAAGGTAATGTTTTATTACTGAATTT